>ERZ1643251.3578-NODE-3578-length-14237-cov-5.997532_pt1 | contig 14237 bp, 8 predicted proteins | sample MGYA00579261_ERZ1643251 | MGnify/ENA primary metagenome ERZ1643251 (study PRJEB29033, sample SAMEA4952267) | chicken gut metagenome | biome: Broiler Chicken; feature: Gastrointestinal Tract; material: Caecum | place: Ireland | collected 2018 | study: Broiler... | reverse complement strand
TTGACTGATCTTCGCTGCAGGCAGCAAGTCCAATTGCGCAGGTGATAAGCATGAGCAAAGTCATTAGAGTCATCAAAAGTCTTTTTTTCATTTTGCCCTCCAGTTACAAATTTTATTGAGCAGGGCATTAAAAAAGCGTGCCTCTAACCGAAGACACGCCCTGCATCAAGTATCTCCGATTGTTGCGACACAATTTCCACTCGTAAGGAAAAAGAGATACGAAATGCCTTATCGTACCTTACGAGTGAAATATGAAATTGTGTCGCAAGTACAGTATATCACAAGCGGGCGGATTTTGCAAGAGCAGCGCCACAGGTATTTGCTAAAAAAATAAGAAGCCCGTAAATTTCGGACTTCTTATTTTCTCGCTTGAAAGTGCAATCCCTATTAAAATTTAATTTGATTTAATTCCCTATGGGAACTGCGCTTTGCGGGCGCTCTTTTTTTATTTTTTTCCTTCCTCCGCCGTCGGAGAAGGGAGCGAGAAGGGCGTGGAAGAAGACCTGTAGATCTCCGCATGATGGTCGACGGTCGCGTTCTCGTACTTCTTCCTGTATTCGGAAGGGGTCGTGCCCATGAGTTTCTGAAATTCGTACTCTATCTGCTGTTTGCTGGAAAACCCGACCAGCTCCGCGATCTTTTTGACGGGATAGGGCGACGCCTTCAGGTGATACACCGCGCGCTTTATGCGCATGGTGTTTATGGCGTTGAGGATGGTGGAACCCGTATATTTCTTATACTGCCGCTGTAAGTACGATTTATTGATGCCGACGTAGTCCGAGATGTCGCCGAGGGATATCTTTTTCGTGTAGTTGTTAGCTATGTACTCGTTCGCCTTTTTGATATAGGGCAGCGCGCCGAAGGAAACGGTCTGCATGCAGGAAGAGATCTCCACGAGCAGGTTCACGATGGAATACTGTGCGGCGAGGGCGCGGTCGAGCGTGTGTATCGGCTCCTTATGCAGGGTGATCAGGTTTTTCAGCGCGTATTCCACCTGCGCGGTATCCGTCAGCAGGGTAAACCCCGCCGTTCCTCCGCCCAGCCTTTCGAGGTTGCAGCCGCGTATCACCGCGGAATAATCGACGGGCATCGCCGCGTTCACGTTGCAGGGGTTGTATTCGTTCGGGCTCTTGGCGTCGAGCTCCACGTTGTAGATCATGCGCGGTCTTGTATCGGGGATCACGAGTCTGTGATAGGTCATGGCATCGAAAAAAATGAATTGCCCCTGCTGCACGGTCACTTTTTTCGTGGGCAGATTTTTGTTCTCGTAATGGATATAAACGTCGAAGGAATCCTGGCTCGCATACATGATCTCGAAGTAGGGGTGATGATGCATCCCCATACGAAAATCGTAATCAAACGCCTTGAAATAGAAGGAGATCGGCTCCAAAGTCAGGTTTTTTATCTCATCGAAGGGGCAATAATTCATTTTTTCGGCCTCCTTTTCCGTCGGCGACGGGCGTCCGCTGCGCTTTCCTCCCGCGCCTTCCGCCCGTGCCCTGTGCCTCCATTGTAACAGCAGCGCCGCGAAAAGTCAATATTTCTTTGCCGTTTTTTGCCGAAGAGGACAAAAAAAATGACTTGATTTGAAAAATCGGTATTGACAGTCCGCCGTTTTCGTGCTAAAAATATAGTAGCAGTTGCCGAAAGCCCCGTTCGGGGACATACGGCGGCAAAATCAAATTTTTTGGGCAGAACTGCCGCATCGGTTTCTGCCCCGTGCGGAAAGAGCCGGCGGAGGGGTGCCCGCCCCCGCCTGCCTGTTCCGCCGGGCGTATACCGCGGCAAAAGCCCAAATAAGGGAGGAATGAAAATGACAAAAAGCATGGCAAACAGGCTGAAGGTGATCCTTCTCGCCCTCGCGCTCGCCTTCACGGCGCTGGGAGTGAGCATGTTCACCTCCACGGTGCGGGCGGCGGATACACCCATCGACCCGCTTGTATGGTACAAGTTCGACGACCCTTCCGACCCCGGCAAGGACGCGATGGGCAACTACAACCTGTCGAAGATCGGCTCCGGTTCCGTCACTGTCGCGAACGGGCAGGCGACGTTTGACGGCGCTGCAAAGCTGGGCACGGAGGGTGAAACAGGCGACCTCTCTGAAGACCTGACGAGTTTCACGCTGGTCTATAAGATGACGCCGGAAACCCATACGGTGACACAGATGCAGCCGGTAGGCTTCGGCTACAATATGTGGGCTGCGACCAAATGGTGCTGGTTTACTCTCGGGCAGGGTACGGCGGCTACCGGAGATGCTGAAGCGGTGACACCCCTTCGTTTTACGGCGTACGGCATTGAAGACGGCCATCCCGGCGGGAACAGAGACTGGGGCAACGAGATCATAAAAAACATCGTGCCGGGTACCGAATACAGCATCGCGCTCTCGGTACAGCTCGGCGGCAAGATGACCGTATATGTAGACGGCGCCGCCACGAGCTACAATTTCGACGTCCCCACCGACTGGAATCTGAAAGACGGCAACATGCGCTTCTCCATCGGCGGAAGCTGCGTGTGGGATGCCAACGCAAACGATTTCTTCAAGGGAAAAATTTCCGACGTAAAAATTTACAATTTCGCGATGACCGCAGGCGAAATTTCCTCATATGAGGAAGGGGGTCAAATCGCCGGGAGCGATTTGACCTGCAAGCCTTCATCAGCCGAAATCGACTTGTCCGAAACCGTGCGCGTTCCCGCAGGTGCGACCGATGAAGAGATCCTGAAAAATCTGCCCACCACGTCCCTCCTCGACGTAACGATGTCCGACAAGACCACCCGCAAGGGCACGGTGCTTTGGGACAGCGTCGTCAAGGAAAGCGACGCCACCTATGTGGAGGGCACCATTACCGACATCGCCAACCCCGACGGCATAAAGGCGCGCGCGAAGATCACCGTGGAAGAAGCCGTAGACATCCTTCCCGCGGTCTCCTACGAGTTCGCCTCGCAGGAAGATATGCTCAAAGACAGCTCCGGCAATTTCGACCTCACCGCCGTAGGCTCCCCCGAATGGTCTGAAGAAGGCGTCACCCTCACGAAGGGCGATATGCTCTATGACGCGGGCAACGCCGCCGGGAAAGACAGCGTCGAGTACCTCAAAGAAGCCACCTTCTCTGTCAAATTCCGCATCAACGAGTTTGCGGGCGCGGACTGGTGGTTCCTGTTCAGCACCGGCGACATCGACGAGCACGACCGCTCTGCGGGCTTCAACCTGCACATACAGGGCAATTCCATGCTCCGTATCGACACGGGCACGCATGACAGCTGGTGGGGCGGCGAACTCGGCACCGTAACAAAGGGCGAATGGTATCAGGTAGACTGCGTGTTCGACCTCGAGGGCAGGTTCGACGCCGAAGGCGACCCGATGGTGTACGTCTGGGTCAACGGCAAGAAGATCAGCCAGGGCGCCCTCGTCCCCGTTCCGCTGAGCGGCAGCACCTCTTCCGGCGAACTCATCAAAAAGGGAGACTTCGCCTATCAGAAGACGGAAAACACCGGCATGGGCATCGGCGGCCTGTACAGCAATGGGAAACCCGTCATCTATGACGGCGAAACAGCTTCCGTCACCTTCTCGTCCGTGAAGATCTATGACTTCGCGATGACCGACGCGCAGGTAGAAACGCTGGTAAAAACAGGTAAGATGCAGTCCAACAGCGTGGATACATACATCGCTTCCGTGGGCACCGAGGCAGACTTCGGCGAAAACCAGCCCGCAAAGACGCAGCTGCTCACCTCCATGTCGCAGAGCGAAATGCTCGCCAACCTCAACGCGGCGACCGTCGTCGCCACCCTTTCCGACGAAACGACGAAGAACGTCGCGGTGAACTGGCTGTCCGTCGAAAAAGATGAAAACGACGGCAAATGGTATGCCACGGGCATAGCGGGCGGCATCGGCTGCGGCCTGCCTTCCGCGGTCGGCGCGGTGACAGTTAAGGCGGAGGTCAGCGTCGAGCTGGGCTACAAGGTGACCTTGCAGCAGGGCGAAAACGGCACCATCGCCTCTGACGTTTCGGGCGGCGTCACGGGTACGGACGTCGTCATCACGCCCACGCCCGCCGCGCATTACTACACCAAGTCCGTCAAGGTAGACGGCACCGAACTGCAGCCCGTTGACGGCGTCTACACCTTCAAACTTGCGGAAAAAGACGTCGTCGTCACGGCGGAATTTGCAGCGATCGAGTACACGCTGACGGCGGCAGACGTCGAAGGCGGCACCATCACCCTCTCCGCTGAAAAGGCGGTCTACGGCACGGTCGTCGAGATCACCGCCACGCCCGCCGCGCATTACGCGCTCACCGGCGTCACGGTAAACGGCACCGCCATCGAGCCGGAAAACGGCAAGTATACCTTTACGGTAGAGGGCGAAACCACCGTTTCCGCTACCTTTGAAGCGGCGGTGTACAACGTAGACGTCATCCCGTCGAGCCACGGCACCGTGCAGGCGGATAAAACTTCCGGCAGCGCGGGGGATACCGTCACCGTAACGGTAACGCCCGAAGAAGGGTATATCGTCAAATCCGTCACCGTGAACGGCGAGGCGCTCACTGCGGGAACGGACGGCAAGTACACCTTCACCATCGAAGACGACTCCGTCATTCAGGCGACGTTTGAAAAAGAAGCGACCGAGCCCGATCCCGGCGATCCCGGCGATCCCGGCGACCCCGGCGACCCCGGCGACCCCGGCGACCCCGGCGATCCCGAACCTTCCGGCGGCTGCTCCGGCACCGTCATCGGAACGTCTGCGGGCATAGCCGCGGCGGCGCTCCTCGCCGTCTGCGCGGTGCTCATCCGCAGGAAGAGGAATAACTGAACAAAACAGCGCACCGGGGGCGGCTCGTCCGCCCTCGGATACCGCGCAGACTATATCACAAAACGGAGGTAACAATGAACAAAATTTTCAAAGCGGCGGCATCCGCGCTGCTGTGTGCCTGTTTCTGCCTGCCCTTTGCGGCGTGCGGCAGAGGCGGCGGCGGATTCGATGAAAATGAGAACCCCGAAGACGTCACCAGCATCACGGTGTTCAAAAACGACTGGGCATCCTTCAACTCGGCGAGGGAGTCCAATTCTCCCGTGTATGCGGAGGTCAAAAAGAACGTCGGCGCCGACATCATCGCGGAATCCGGTTCCAGCGAAACGTGGCAGACGCAGCTGATGCTGCGCCAGACCGACGGCGACCTCCCCGAGATCTTCCTCACCAACGGCCCGCAGAGCGCCGACTTTTTCGAGAGCCTCATCTCCGAGGGAGACATCATCGCCATCAGCGACTACGTCAACGAGAGCACGAAGGACACCTATCCCAACCTGTACGAACGTATGCAGCAGTTCGAGTACATGAAGAGCAACATCTCCTATGCGGAGGGCAAAACATGGTTCATCCCCACAACGTGGGAGAACGAAAAATCGCTCTATGTGCGGCAGGACTGGATAGACAACCTCAACGACAAGCTCGCTTCCATCCTCGTAGCCGACGGCGTCATCGCCAAAGAATCTGACATGACCGACGCCCTGTACGAGCAGTGGAAGTTCACCCTTCCCACCGACCTCGTGGAGTTCTACCGCCTGGCGCGCGCCTTCACCATTTACGATCCGGACGGAAACGGGCAGAACGATACGACGGGTTATTTCTCCGAGTCCAACAAAGATATGGACAGCTGGGTATACATCGCCTTCGGCACCGGCTGGAACGAATGGGTCTACGATGAAGACGAGGGCGGCTACGTTCCCGCGGAGCTGACCGACGAGTCCATGTACGCCACGGCGTTCCTCAACAAGCTGATGGCGGACGGGTATATGTCCAAAGATTCCATCACCGCCGACATGAGCACCAAGCAGGATCGCTTCATGCAGGGCAAGGTCGGCATGATCTATGCGCAGAACTGGCTGAACACCTTCGTTTCCGGCCTGATGGACGTGTATAACTGCTCCATCGAAGAGGCGACCGCGAAAGTCGCTATGGTCGAACCTCCCGCCGGCAGAGACGGCGCCTACGGCGGCGCGGGGCAGAACGGTTACTGGCAGGGCTACTGCATCAACGGCCGCATGAGCAAGGCGCGCATCGAAAAGTGCCTCAAACTCTTCGATTATCTGTACAGCGACGAGGGCATGGAACTCATCCTTTACGGGGTAGAGGGCGTGCATTACACCGTCGATGCAGACGGCAATAAGGTCACCAAGCTCGAAGCGAACGAAAAGGGCTTCTATCCCAATATTCAGGCGATAGATACCGCCACGCAGCTGTACGGGCTGGTGAACTGGACGGGCCACTACGGCGTGGAAACCATCACCAACGGCGACGTCATCGCGGAGGCGATGGCAAAGTCCGCGGCGAACCGCCACAAAGAGGACTATCCCGACCTGCAGACGGACTCCATGATCAAGTACCGCAAGGGTGCCTACGATTTCTTCTGGACGACCATCGACAATGTCGAAAACGACTCCAACGGGATGTTCGCCGCAGACTGGACGTATGACGCCAAAACGTTCGGCTGGGATCAGATCTATACCGTCAGTTCCAATATGCAGGGCAAGTGGCGCTCCTTCGTCAAAGAGTATAAAGAAGACTACAGCGGCCAGGACATGATCGACGAATACAACGAGTACGTCGCGTCCGGAAAGGCGCAGAAAGTAAACAACGTTTCTTGAACAGGAGGAAATCATGAGAGCTCTTAAAAAGATCAATTATGTGCTCGCCGCCCTTGCGGCGCTGCTGCTCTGCTTCGGCATCGTCGCCGCGGCGATGCCGCGCGCGTCGGCTGCCGCAGCCGCGCCCGAGATCAAGCCGCTCGTATGGTACGAGTTTGAAGATCCCGACAACATGGGCAAAGACACGATGGGTAACTTCGATCTCACGCCCGTCATCGGGCAGTATACCGATCCCGCAACGGAAGAGTTGGTCACCTGCCTCACCCAGCAGTCGGACACCGACGGCAGCAAATACGCGCAGTTCGTTTCCAACCGCGGAGAGGACGGGCAGCTTTCTTCCAACATCGGCGCGAACCTGTACGCGCCCCGGCTGGGCGCGAGCGCCTATGACTTCTCCGACCTGATCTCCGGCTCTTTCTCCGTCGAGATCACCTTCCGCCGCGACAACATGAACATGATCGGCAACCACTATGTGCTCGCCTGCGGCAAATACAACAACGCCTTCCAGATCACCCCCTGGAAAGACGGCATCGAAATACAGATCAATCATTTCGATGACGCCGAAGGCGCCGACGACACCGAAAAGCAGTCCTGGATGGAAAAGAACACCATCGTCGTTCCCGGGGACACCAACGAATGGACGACGCTGCTCGTCTCCGCCGACGCGGAAACCAATACCGTCAACATCTACATCAACGGCGAACTGAAAGCGACCAGGACGGTGAAGCACGTCGAGATGACCAAAAAGTCGGAAGACTATGCCTTCTCCATCGGCGCGCAGTGCAACATCAACGGCGGCTCGCAGGAAGGGTATTCCACCGTCGACATCAAAGACTGCAAGGTGTTCGACTACGCCCTCTCCGCCGCCAATGCGGAGCAGCTCTATAAGGGCGAAACCGCGACGTATGAAGGCGATTATATCGACAGCGTCGCCGAGCTCGATACCGAAGCGCTCGACCTTTTCGTCACCGACGTGAACACGGTAGACAACATCATGAACAACGTCCTTCCCAAAACGATGAACGTCACGCTCAACACGGGCGTCACGATCCCCGCAAACGTCTGGTGGATCGACAGGGGAGAAGGGCAGCTGTACGGCTACATACAGTCCGATTACGCAAACGTGAAGCAGCTCTCCGTTTCGGCGGAATACGGCTACACCGTCCGTTTCGATTATGACGAAAGCGCCGTCGCCGTCACGGGCATCAAGCTCGACGGGCAGGCGTACACCCCCGGCACCGAGATAAGCGAGGGCAGGCATACCGTTTCCTTCACGATCACCGTGCTCGAAGGCTGCGAACTCAACGACGTGTATTATTACGAGATCTCGCAGTTCCCTCTCGAAGACGGCGGCAGCGATTATTCCGTTACCATCAACAACGGCGGCTGCATCATCATCGACGCCGGCGAGACCGAGTACACCGTTACCTATTATGACGGCGAAGAAAAGCTGTTCACCAGCACCTACACCGTGAGCGGTTCCGAAGAGGCAAAGACCTACGAAAAGGAAGGCTACACCTTTGACGGCTGGTATCTCGACGCCGGACTCACGCAGAAGTTCACCGGATTCGACCGCGACAACCCGACCGACCTGACGCTGTACGCCAAGACGACGCAGAACGCGACGGGCGGCGATGTCGACGGCGGCAGAGGCGGTTGCAGCGGCACCGTCACGGCGGTTTCCCTCGCGGCAGGGCTGCCCGTACTGGCCGGCGCGTGCGTCTGCCTCGTGCTTGCCCGCAAAAAGAGGTCTTGACAGGCTTTGAGGGAGCGGCGCCGCCGCTCCCTTAAATAAGGAAACAAAACCCGAAAACAAAGAGCCGGGCGCGGCGATCTTCCGCGCCCGTCTGCCGTCCGCCCGTATCTGCGGGCAGGGGGCATGAGCGCCGCCGCGGCGGCAAAACGTCAAAGAAAGCCCGCCGGCTCCGTCCGGCGGCGGAAGGAGACCGAATGAAAGCAACAAAATTGGCAGGGCAGACGGGTTTGCGGCAGAAAAACCCGTTGCTGCGCAGCATCATCAAAAACAGATACATTTACCTGATGCTGCTGCCCGTCGTCGCCTTTTATGTGATCTTCAGCTATGTGCCGATGTACGGCATCGTGCTCGCCTGGAAAAATTACCGGCACACGATGGGCATTCTGGGCAGCCCGTGGGTCGGGTGGGAAAATTTCGAGGTCGTGTTCAGGAATGCGGGCATGGTACCCGCCATCCGCAACACCATCGTCATCAGCCTCCTCAAGCTGGTGATCTGTTTCCCCGCACCCATCATCCTCGCGCTGCTGCTCAACGAGGTGACGTCGCGGATCTTCAAGCGCAGCGCGCAGACCATCGTCTACCTCCCCAACTTCATATCGTGGGTCATCATCGGCGGGCTGGTCAAAACCATGTTCGCCATCGACGACGGGCTTGTGAACAACATACTCGAGGCGATGGGCATCGGCAGGATCAATTTCCTGCTCGATTCCAGGTATTTCTACTTCCTGCTCATCGGCAGCGAATTATGGAAGAGTACGGGCTGGGGCACCGTCATCTACATAGCGGCGATCTCCGGCATAGACCCCACGCTGTACGAAGCGGCGAAGATAGACGGCTGCAAGCGGTTCGGCCTTGTCCGTTTCATCACATTCCCGTGCATCCTGCCCATCATCGCGGTCATGCTCATCATGCAGATCTCCAACATCATGAACGCCGGCTTCGATTCCGTCTACAATCTGTACAATAAAACGGTTTACGACGTGGCGGACATCATCGACACGCTCGTGTACCGGCTGGGCGTTTCCGACGGAGAGATAGAGCAGTCCACGGCGGTTGGTCTGTTCAAAAACGTCATCAACTTTATCCTGCTCCTCACGGGCAACTGGCTCACCAAAAAGATGTGCGGCTACAGTATGTATTCTTTGGATTAAGGAGGGATCGCAATGACTGAAAATACGACGGTTCTTGCAACCGAAGAAGAAGTATTGCCGCAGAACGCGCAGAGCGAAGCGGTGCCTCCCGCACAGCCGAAGATGCGGAAGAAGAAAAAGGTGTATGTGTTCGACATCGTCAACTACACGCTCATCACCCTGTTTTCCCTCTTCTGCCTGTTCCCGGTGGTGTATGTTTTTCTGCTGAGCTTCTCCTCGAAGGCGGATTACCTCAATTCCGGGCTGCTCGTCATCCCGAAGCATTTCAATTTCGAGGCATACAAGGTCATCTTCAATCAGGGCCGCGTCGGGCAGGCGTTCCTCATCAGCTTGCTGGTAACGATCGGCGGCACGCTGTATTCGATGGTGCTCACCTCCCTCGGCGCCTATGCCTTCACGAAGAAGGGGGTGCCCGGGCTGCGCATCATCTTTACCTTCATCATCATCACGATGTTCTTCAGCGGCGGTCTGATCCCGTTCTATCTCACCGTCGGCGACGTCATCGGGCTGAACAACCTCGCCTCTCTCATCATTCCTTTCGGCATCAACACCTTCAACATGATCGTGCTTCGCAACTTTTTCAACCAGGTGCCGAAGGAGCTCATCGAGTCCTGTTACCTCGACGGCGCGAGCGACTTCCGCGTGCTCTGGCAGTTCGTCATCCCGTTGAGCAAGGCGGGCATCGCCACCGTCAGCCTCTTCTACATCGTGGCAAAGTGGGACGACTGGTACTGGCCTTCGATCCTGCTCACCAGGAGAGACGATCTGTATCCCCTCGCGCTCGAACTGCGGAACGTGCTCAACAATTCGCAGTCGGAGGGTTACGGCGACGGCGGCATACAGGTCGACCCCACGCTGCTCTTCTCGCAGGGGCAGAACGCGGCGATGATCGTCGTATCCATCCTGCCCATCCTGTGCATCTACCCGTGGCTGCAGAAATATTTTGTCAAGGGTGTCATGATCGGTTCGATCAAATCTTGATTTTCAGGGAGAAATAAGATGAAAAAATTCAGAATACCAGCAATACTCATGGGCATCTGCCTTTCCGCGGCAACGCTCGCGGCGTGCTCGCCGCGGGAAGGCGAGCAGCCTTCCGGCGGTACGCCGTGCGAGGTGTATCCCGCGGAATACGCCGGCGTCGAAACGCTCGCCTCGGCGGAAGATATCAGTACGTTCACGGGCGACCTTTCCGATAACCCCGTCGACAGCGGCATCTGCGTTTCGCCGTATTATACGATGAAGGTGAACGGAGAAACCGTCCCCGTCTACGCCGCGCGCAGTGCGAACGGTATCCATTCTTTCGCCTATCTCGACGTAAAGAGCGGCGAAGCAGACGGCTCCTTCTCTTTGGATATAGAAATTACCCCGACGGCATTGTCCTCCGTGCTCGAAGATGCAAAGCCGGAAGTCGTCGTGCTTCCCGAAAGCAACGGCGTGACCGCGCAGATCGAGGGCGAAACCGTCAGCGCCTCCATCGACGGATACGGCAGTTACTCTTTTGCGTTCAACAAGAGCCATCTCGAGCCGCTCACGCTGATGGTCAAGGAATATGAGGAGTTTTCCGCGCCCGAAGGCTACACCGTCCGCAACATAGAACCGGGCGACCATGCCCTCGCGGATACGACGTTCACCGACGAAAACACCGTGTATTATTTCAAGGCGGGGCAGCACAAAACGGACAGCATCAGCCTTCCTTCAAACAGCGTGCTGTATCTCGAGCGCGGCGCATACATCGCCGTACAGCCTTCCGAAGCGACCAACAAACTCAACGCGATCACCAACTCCGGCTCCGAAAACATCAGCATCGAGGGCAGGGGGCTCGTCGATTTTTCCGCCTGCAACGGCGGCGGCATCAACGGCAATAAGAACGGCATCGTGTTCAACGAAGTGAAGGGTATCTCCCTCCTCGGCGTTACCGTCGTCAATTCGCAGACCTGGACGATGTGCTTCAATGCCTGCGAAACCGTGCATGTAAAAGACATCATCAACTTCGGCTACCGCACCTTTGCGGACGGCATCATGCTCTCCGACTGCAAAGACGGCGTCGTGGAAGATAACTTCATCCGCACCGGCGACGATGCCTTCGAAACGAAGTCGACCACCTCTGCCAACAACGGCAAGTATACGGACAATATCCTGTTCCGGAACAACGCCGCCTGGACGGACAAGGCGGTCGCTTACGGCTGCATCTACGAATCCAACAAGGATACGCAGAACGTCACCTTCCTGAACAACTCCGTCGGCTTCGCGCTGGGCACATGGTCTGCCCATCTCGGCTGCAACGTCATACAGATGGGCAACAATCCCGTGGCGACCATGCACGACATAAAGTTCATCGGCACGGAGATCTACACCAGCTACAATCAGGCGATCTGCAACATCTATATCGGCGGCAGCGGCGGTCAGGGCGAAGGCTGGGGCAAGGTCAACAGGATCTATTTCCAGGACATCACGGCAAAGCGCAACTACGGGCTCGTCCTCAACCTGCGCAGCTGCACCGCTGAAGATACCGAGATCAAAAACATCTATCTCGACAACGTGGTTTCCAACGGCACCCTGTTTACCAAAGATCTCGTATCGGATTCCGCTTATTTCAAAGACTCCACACAGGAAGGCGTGTTCTTCTCGTCTTCGCTGTACATCAATACGCTCAGTGAAGAATAAAAAAAGTGCCGCGCAGGCATTTTTGCCCGCGCGGAATAAATGACAAGCAGAGGTTTCAGACATGAACAGTAATCATTCGGCAAAACGCGGCAAAGGAGAGCTCGTGCTGCATCCTTCCGTATACGAAGGGATCAGAGCTTTGCACGGCGCAGAGATCGGCGTTTACGAGCAGGAGGTGTGCACCAACCTGCCGGTAAAAGACGGCATCATCCTCTCTCCTTATTATATAATAAGGATAGGGGGAGAAGAGCTCCCCGTCTATGCGTCGCGCAGCGCGAACGGCATCCACTCCTTCGCCTATGTTGACGTGGAAGGGGAGGAAGACGGCAGCCTGCATCTTTCGGTCGAAATAACGGCGACGGAAAACTCCACCGCCCTGCGGCAGGAGAACGCTTTCGCCGTCGTGCTTCCGTTAAGCAGCGGCGTGAAGGCGGAAACCGCCTGCGGAAAAGCGTCCGCGGAAATTAACAGCTTCGGCAGCTATTCCTTCGCCTTCAACGGCGAGCATATCGAGCCGCTCACGCTCGTCGTCAAGCGGTACGAACCGTTCTCCGCTCCCGCGGGCTATGAAATAAAGAACGTGGAGCCGGGCGTGCTCGCGCTTGCCGATACCGATTTCAGGCAGCAGAACACCGTCTACTATTTCGGCAAGGGCAATTACGAAACAGACGTGATACGCCTTCCCGCGAACAGCGTGCTGTATCTCGAGCGCGGCGCCTATATTGCGGTGCGTCCCTCTCCGGACGAAAAGCCCGAAAACGCGCTGTATGCCTGCGGCGAAAACATCCGCATCGAGGGCAGGGGGATCATCGACTTTTCCGCCTGCTGCGGCGGCGAAACGGTGCCGGAACACGCCAACAACAAATTCGGCGTCGCCTTTTCCGGCGTGAAGGGCGCGTCCGTGCGCGGGCTGTCCGTCATAAACGCGCAGTCGTGGTCGGTCTGCTTCTATGACTGCGAAAACGTATACGTTTCCGATGTTTTCATCATGGGTTACCGCGTATTCTCCGACGGCGTCATGCTTTCCGACTGCCGCAACGGGCTTGTGGAGAACTGTTTCGTCCGCACGGGCGACGACGCCTTTGAAACCAAGTCCACCACCCGTTCGGGCTATACGGACAACATCCTCTTCCGCAACAACGCCGCCTGGACGGACAAGGCTGTCGCCTACGGCTGCATCTTCGAATCCAATCAGGACACGAAGAACGTGCGCTTTGAAAACAACTCCGTCGGCTTCGCGCTGGGTACCTGGTCGAAGCATCTCGGCTGCAACGTCATACAGATGGGCGACAATCCCGCGGCGACCATGCACGATATCGTGTTCGAGGGAACGGAGATCTACACGAGCCGCAACCAGGCGATCTGCAACATCTATATCGGCGGCAGCGGCGGCAGGGGAGAAGGCTGGGGCAACGTCAGAAACATCCTTTTCCGCAACATCACCGCGGAAAACAACCGCGGGCTCGTGTTCTATGTACAGACGTACGAAAACGAGCGCAGCACGGTCAGAGATATCCGCTTTGAAAACGTCGTCTCCAACGGCGAGGTGTTCACCAAAAAATCGCTGCAGGACGGCGCGCTGTATGCTTTGAGCACGCAGGTCTTCGATGCGGATAAAGAACTGCATATCAACGAAGGCTGACGCTTCCGTCTGTCCGCCCTGCCGCACGGCAGGGCGGGAACGGGCAGGGGGCGCGGCGCCGCGGACGCCGGCAGGTTCAGGGGGCGCCGCGCGCCGCGCCCCTTTGTTTTTTTGCCGGAACGCTCTTTTTCCGCCCTTATCGCAGGGCGGTTTTTCATGCCGGAAACAAAAAATCGCGAAATAAATCGTCCCGATGTCTTGACATCGGGAGGGGTAGTGATATAATGTAAATACTCAATAATGAATGTTTCTGTCTTTTTGACGGGAGCAAAGGAGAAAAATATGAAAGGAAAGGGTATCAAGAGCGCCATAGCGGCGTCGGCGCTGTCGGCGGTGCTGTGTGCGGGAATGCTCGCGGGTACGACGTTCGCGTGGTTCACCGACACGG
>ERZ1643251.3577-NODE-3577-length-14237-cov-6.971020_pt1 | contig 14237 bp, 13 predicted proteins | sample MGYA00579261_ERZ1643251 | MGnify/ENA primary metagenome ERZ1643251 (study PRJEB29033, sample SAMEA4952267) | chicken gut metagenome | biome: Broiler Chicken; feature: Gastrointestinal Tract; material: Caecum | place: Ireland | collected 2018 | study: Broiler... | reverse complement strand
CTCTCTATTAATCAAGAGATTTATATTCAGTTACTGTTTTCAAATATATTGCCGGATCGCCGTTTAGTATCAGATCAGCATATGCTATCGGGTCATTATAGATCAGATAATCCAGTTCCGACCTCTGATACATATTATCAGCAACTTCATTCTCCACAGCGATAGTATCAATCGCAATCATGCTGCCATCGGTGAATTTCAGTTCAACGCAGGCAGTATCCATGTTGAACTCACAAGCAATCAATCTATCCATAAGAAACCTCCATTCTGCGGGATATTAGATCATCCCAAAATAATTGAACGCTTCTCGGATTGCTTTCTCTTTTTCCGGCGGACACTGGGGCTGTCTGGAATCCTCGGATTTTGGCAGGTTATAGTTTTTTCCTACCTCAATCCCACATTTCCGCTTAATCTGTGAGATATAGAGGTTGGACACCTTTAATCCGGTATGCTCCAACACATACTCCTTGATCTGCGGATAGGTAGCTCCATCTTGGAACTCCGACATATCCATATCTTCCAAAGAGAACTCAACCCGAATCTTTTTCGAGTCGACCTCACCCTTGGAAAGCAAGACAACCGTCTCCACGTGGCACGAGCGGCTCTGATTGATGTCACGCGGCTGCGGTTTCGTCCGCCCGTTCGCGGGTACATGTCCATGCGGTAATGTAGATGCCATAAGTCTGGATGCACAAAGCCCGCCAGTTCGTGGGAATATGTCGATGACACAAAACTTCAAATATAATAGCAGTTGTGGACTTGGGTTCGATATTTGATTATGCACATAGCTACATTATGGATGTTGTTTTGTCTTGGCTTATGCCCATCATAGTCGCAATGCACTCGAAATAGGTTTTCAACGTATAAAAGGTATCTTATGAACAAGTAAACTCAATTTCCCTACCATGTAGTTACAAAAGGCAAATCCCCTCTCTGGCAAAGAAATAGCGAAAATGGACATAAAATAATGGCTTCCGAGATCGACCGTTGATTTCGGAAGCCATCGTTGCTTTATGGATTAGCGGTCTGCCGGTCGGCTACTCTATATGATGTCAGCCTTGCGGTATACAATTTGGTATAATTAAAACTACAGCAAAACTGAATGACTTAAACGGGAAGCCCTGCATATCATCAGCTTTTATCAAATTATAAAACAACCGATATTATTTTATACACTTTGCTTCCTCAGTCTACTCATAATACCATCGAAGTTTTCGTGATCTGCTATGATGTCTTAATCTATCTATCGCTTTTGTTTCTAACTGCCGTATACGCTCTCTAGAAAGTCCAAATTCTTTACCAATCTCTTCTAATGTTTTAGGACACCCATCTATAAAACCGCAACGCATCCTCATTATACGTTCTTCTTTTGGAGGTAGCGTGTGCAGTACTTGCTCAACGATAACTTGAAGGTTTTCGTTATGCAAATGTTCAATCAACAGTTCTTCATCTTCAATCGCCATAACGTCATATTCTTTATTTGTATTTTCAATGATGTTCTCTAACGATTCTGTCGGTGCAAGATACTCAATATAACGTTTGGTTTCTTCAAATGTTATTCCTGATTTTTCGCTTATTGCGTTTATAAAATCTTTATCTAGCAATGCATAGTCATATGGAAGATCTATACCGTATTGGAAAATAATCTCCCTAATCTCTATTAGCTTTTCGTGAAGATGTGCCGGAAAATATCGTTCATACAGGTACTTAGACATTTCACGCTGGATAGCTCGTCTAACCCAAAAAGCGTAATACTGTTGAAACATTTCATTTGCCGAATCATTAAACTTATCGATTGCTGCCATTAAGCCCATAACACCATCCTGAATGGCATCATCTATCGGCACTTGGTATTTTTCCGCAAAAGATAATGCGATTCTAACAACATTACGTAGATACATTTCGATTATTCGGTGCCGCGCACCCTCATCTCCATCGCGTACCTTTGGAAACAGTGTTTGCCATTCAACCATTTGCGGTGGCTTGATATTTCTCACATAGTCAATAAATGAAGACAGTGATGGAGCTATCTGGATTATACGTGCATATGCTGCTTCGTAATCTACTTGTGCTCTGTCAACATCATCATCTTCATTATACGTATGCTTGGACTGCCCAAAGTTATCATTGTAATCATCGCGCTTCTGCTTTAATAATTTTTTGCTATTATCATCTGTGCCATAAATGCCGATCAACGCATTTTCCAACCGCAATGTATGAAGAATTTCAAACTTGATGTTTTCAAAATATCCATCATCGATCAGTGGCGACATAGAAGGAATATCAAACTGAATTTTTTCGCCATGTTTATCATACAGCGAAATTATTTGTGCAGATCCCATTCTGCCTTTTTCCATCAACTCGTCGGGTATGTATTTGTCCGAGACAAAAACCTTTAGAACGATTAGATATCCATAAGTTTGTCCTTCAAAATAATTGTATAATCCAATTCCTGTATATGCGGGTAAAAACTCCTCCAGTTTTTGCATTGTACGCGGTTTGACCGTAAACTCAATCTGAGAATCGATGATAGCGTAATATCTACGATTATCTTGCGTGGTAACAATACTGCGACCATAATTGCTAAGTGCTGATACGGGGAAATTCGGTCCTTTGATATCAAGTGCCATATAATTGTCCAGAAAATCCGGTGATATCTCTCTGTTGCGAACTGTTACTATTTGACATAAAGGGCATGCCGCGGTGCTACCTTGAGTCAACATAGTTATTGTCTTTTCATCATCTCGGAAAGCATATTGAATACGCGGCATGCTTTTTTCTCCTTACATAATTTTGTTTAGCGGGTATAATTTTCCGCTGTCTAATAATTCACCCAATTTTTCAAGACCATATATCATCAAACCTCTTGTAATTTTATATGGTGTCTTTGTTTCAGGGTACAGCGCTTCGATAAATTTAGATATATATTTGTCTCCATCCACTGAGCCTATGTTGTAGTTCAATCCGGATGAATCACGATTATTATCAATTTCCAACGGATCTATCTCATCAAAATGATTCTTAATTGCATATGCCATAGCGAATTTAGCAATGCTGATTTTGCTGTCAAAAAGCTTCGATTCCTCAATACGTGCTGCTATATCGGAAGCTTTTGCTGACAGGGCTATGTTTACAGTATCTCCTGCCATTTTTTCACCTCATTCTATTCTGGTGTGCATCGAAGTGACATACGTCAACCGTTTCTCGCTGATCAGCGCACTGCCAAGAGACTCTCTTGATAATTGCTCGTCAATCTCATCTGAATAAACCAATAGAATTACTTGATTTGCCATAATTGGCAAAACACTTACAATATTACGCTTATGTGTGGGATCAAGACGACCAAATGGAGAGTCCATGATAATGGGGCCCTGGAGGGGAGCGTTTTTATGCAATGCACCAATAAGTGAAAGTGCTACAATATGCTCATATCCAGCCGATCTGCCCGGAACTATAGTGCCGTCCTGCAGTATAATATTGAGTCCATAATTATCATTGATGCGCAATCCAACATATGCCTTATCATTGGCAATACGTTTAAAGAGTCCTGTAGCGTCGCGTTCTACATTATCTTTCAGGCGCCGGCTGTAAGTATTGATGCCTTCGCTGAAGATTGCATATATTTGCTCACACAGTTGCTGCTTCTTAGACGCAATCGCCAGTTCGCCATGTCCGGCTTGTTTGTTTATCTGCTCCAGTAATTTATTCTTTTGATTGATAGCCTCATCGCGCTTCTCTTTTTCCTCTTTTATAGCACTGTTGAGGTTGAGAATCTTACTTTCGATTTGCGCCAATTTTTGTGTAAGCGTTGTGACTTCGGTAGCGACACCATTTGCTTCCTCATAATTTGCTATTTGATTGGATAGATTAATAATATCTTGCTGTACAGAACCTTTGTTAATACGCAACTCTGCCAACTGCTTTTCATATGCAGCAAGCACATCCTTTTTATCGGTTGTGGACAATCTACGGAGAGAGGCAACCTGTCCCTGCATTGTTAATAATTCATCTGCCTCTTCCTCAGTAAGCCCGGAGAATTGCGATTCGGATTTGCGAATCTGTTCCAACAAAAGTTCGAGAACGTGACCTTCAACTGCTTGCGAACAAACGGGACAACGTTTGTCCTCACACGCAGTACGCATTTCTGCAATGAATTTATCCGCGACGTATCGTGTTTGCTTCTTCTTTTCAAGCCCTTGAATTGCAATCGTCAAATCACGTACAACTTCACTTATACGATCGGTAATCATTCCGCGCCAACATACCGATGTTGTTTCTACAATATGTTGCAACAAGTCTTCCTCACGTTTGTCAATGCGTGATAATTCTGCGAGCTTGGTATCACGCTGAGTGATCCATGTGCGAATCTGCTCGGTCTTCTTTACTTCGTCAGTAACTTGGTTCCTTTCGAGTGACAAGTTTTCAATTTTTAGTCGCAATTCCTCAATTTCACGATTATGCTCAGCGATTTCTTCCTCGATACCGCTTAACTGTGAAGCTAATCTTTTTGTCCTATCGTTCTTTTGTGCGACACGCATTGCGGCTCTCTCAAAGTCGGATTTCAATGCTTCCAAATCGACTGTACCGTTCTGAAGTACAGGGACGCCCAAAATCTTCTCGATCGACTCCTTAATTCTTTCACCAGAATTAGCTTCGTCTATAACCAGCCCTTCGTATTCCTGCAGCAATTCACCATCAAACAAGAAAAATCTGGAAACTTGTTCCGGCATCAAAACATTAAGTGTGTGTTCACGCTGCTCTGGGGAAAGAAGGCTACCGTTTTTTTTGAGGAAGATTTTTCTTTCGTAATCCGCGTCAGTTTTAGGAATAGTCACTCCTGCACGAGGCTTAAACGACCGCGTCAGAACATACTGATCTCCGTCATTTTCCATTCGTACGGCAATGCTGAAACCAAATATGCCATCATCTCGGCTTTCGTAGTTTTCCATCTCGCGAAGAACTGTGAGCGTACCATACCTACGCTGTACTGAGCCGAATAAAGCATATCTAAAAGCGTTCAAGAGGGTGGTCTTACCACGACCGTTATCTCCCCAGAAAATAGATACGCCGCTCTTGTTGGTAAAATCTATTTCATTTTCTCCTTTGTATGGACCGAAATTATCAATTACCATACCTGTGAATTGTAACATCTCAGTTCTCCTCTTCAGATGCGACCTTATTTAAAAACTCATTAACTATTTGGTTGGTGGCGTTACGTGCTTCCAATCTTTTGTCTTGATTGTCATATTGTGCAACTACGATTTCTCGTATTACCTCAGCAGGTATATGAGGGAATTTTTCTTTACGAATGCCTTCCAATACGTCTAAAAGCTCATCCAGATTACTTCTCCCACTCATTCTTCCTCATCTTCTCCTTCATCACCATTATTTAAAGAACTGTCAACATCAATGCCAAAATCTATGGCAATATTTTTTAATTCTGCTATGCATGAGGGGTTTTCTGCCCACGCACCGAATTGGATAGCGCGAGAAAGTTCCGATTCAATAATTGAAACTGTTTTGGTATCGTCCTGAATTTCACCGTTTGGCGTAACTACCACATCGTATAAGTAAGCAAAATGCTTTCCTTCGGATTTTCTTAATATGCGTCCTCTGCGTTGTATAAACTCACGCGGATTTTTGGAGGATGCTAAAATTAACGCATGTGTCGTTGACGGAATATCGATTCCTTCGTCCAAGCATCGTATTGAAACAAGCACGCCCCCAAAAGATGCAAAGTAATCAAGCGTTTCGTATTTATCACCTTGCATTTCGGAATGGTACTCATATGCGTCTATGCCATTTTTCATAAGTATTTTCAACACCTCACCTAACTGCACTTGATTATCGCAATAAACAATCCATTTCTGCCCTTTTTTATAGTTGGTGCAAATAATTTCACCAGCCAATGCCACTTTTTGAGAAGCATTTTTAACCAATCTGGCTCTTTGAAGCATAAGATTGCTTATTCTAAAATTTTTGAGACATTTATTAGCATCGCCGCCCGATGACATGAATTGTGCGTATAGTTTATTGATTTTCTTAGTGAGGTTGTTCCAATCCTCCTGCTCGGATTGTGAAAGATGCATGGTGGTGGGATAATAAAAATATTTCGTAAGCACTCCATCATGGATAGCATCTTGAAGTGTATATACAGGTTTTACAATGCCACCAAAGTAATACATAATTGCCTGTGTACCTTCTGGATCACCATATCTTATCGGTGTAGCCGATAGTCCTAGCCTTTCACCGGCATCGACTGTTAAAAATTTAGATCTGCGCAAACTACCAATTCGATGCACTTCATCGGCTACAACAAGCAGGTGTTCACCCTGTGTTATACTTGAAAGAAACTTATCACCGGCTGCCGTATCCATAGTAACAACTACAACTGTTTTGTTATTAATGGATGGTGCTGTCCATGCTTCTAATACGCCTGGCTTACGCCACAGATTATATCCTGTACCGCAAATCAGAAAATCTACTTTTATATCTGTTATAGTTGATTTCAATTCATGCTCCCACTGATCCAACAATCCGACAGAAGGGACAAGAACTATTACGGATTTTTTGCGTATCAATGCGTCTCGAATCGCGCAAATAGCGGTAAATGTTTTTCCGCTTCCGGTGGCGTGCTCAAATATTCCTCGACGATTATTCGCTACCCAAGCTTCCAAAGCAGCAAGCTGATGGTCTCGCAATTGTCTTTTATTGCGGTTTTTTGATGGAGGTAACCACTTGCTACCTTTTCTTAAATCAGTCTTGACTTCTTCAAGTAAATCTGTCCATTGAAAATCTCTTGCTAATTCGTTGAGCTTTTCTTTAACCTTTGCAGGTAATTCCCAAAGCAAAGTAGTGTCGGTTTCACCATTCCATACTCTTTCGAAAAACTCAGATGCTTCGTCGGCTCTTTGTGACTCTTTTCCACCATCCCAGCTTTGAAAAACATCTATCGATTCAACATTACCGCTATTTGAAAGTCCACTGTATGTTTCATTAAGTGATCCTCTAAATCCGACGCTGTTACCGAGTGAATCTCGGAAAACACCGACCTTGTCATGGAACAACTGCCGTATTGATGGATGTGAGAACTCATTTGGCAGTGCCAATTTTACGGATATCGTACCAGACGAAATCAAACAGGCAAGCAAACGAGACGGCTTATCCAAATAAGTTACTTCCATCATGCGTTTAAGTTCGAGAATGAGGGATTCTTGTATTATGGCATCTATTTTTGCATGGTTGCCCTCACGCAGAGCCTGTGCGTCTTCGTCACTTATGAACGGTGAACAGATAATTCTTATATGTCCTCCATTTGTAACAAACTCTTTTAATGCTTCCCATGCGATAATATAAATCGCACTACTAAAATACCCGGTTATGCGATCATACTGGTTAGCGTTTCGCATACAAGGAAGGTAAAATTCCTCAGCGATATCGTTATCTATTTTGTTGTAAGAACTTTTGAACTCAAAATCGTTGAGAGCCATGGTGTTCTCCTATATCAATTTTAAGTCTATTTTTTCCCGAAGTACGATAGCCTCACAGAGATGCTCTCTGTCTGATACGACAATTACTTCACCGTTTCCGGGTTTCTTTGTATAAAAAACTCTATTTGTTATGGTATCTAACAGACTGCCTGTTTTTACTTGGAGATTTGCGCTGTATGCGAAATTACGATGTTTGTCCGTTTCCCATATAACCCAAACACCATTTTCATAATCATCATAAATAGCAAAACCTACTATTAAGATGATAGTACCGTCGCTTTCATCAAGATGACCTCTATTTCCTCTGCCTTGAGCAGGAAGCCTCAATTGTATTTTGTACTCATCAAGCGTACGTCCACCAGGAGGATTTGTACAGTTATATATGTATACCTTGTAGACTGTTTCGCTCTTTTTTACAGGAGATAAAAGCAATGGTCTTTTTGCAATATCAGATTTCAAGATATACCCATCACCGAGATCGAAAACGAAAGCTTCATTTAGTTGCAATACTGATAACCGAGTCGTCATATCAAGCCTTACCTTTATTCGGTAAAATCTAATTTCATACGTTCTTTAGCCAATTCGCAATAATCCGGGTTTGCATCTATTCCTATCCATCTGCGGTTATTCTTCGCAGCCACAACTGCAGTTGTTCCGGAACCCGAAAATGGGTCTAGCACTATATCGCCTTCATTTGAACCGGCTAACACAAAAAACTCAACCAGTTTTTCGGGGAATCGAGCTGGATGCGCAATATGTTTTTCTTTACACAGTTTCATAAAATGGTCATTGCTATTTGTATTCGAAATGGAGATTACAGACCCGGGATCTGCGCCACCATGATTTGTCCATACTTTTTCGCAGTCAAAACTATGTGTACTAGGACGAGTGTTGTGAGAGCGTTCGCCCTTCCCCTCCCCATTGAGAAATTTTTCCATCCCTTTTTTATATGGTGAACGTATCGGATCAAGATTAAATGTCCATTTATTGCTTTTGCTGAACCAAAAGCAATATTCATGTGATTTCTTGGTTCGACCGTATTTACCTGTAGAGTATACATTTGGTGGTGTAGCGGGATTATGCCATATATAATCACGGACAAGATGAAATCCAATTTCATCACATAACATTATAACAAGTTTGAATACAAAAAGATGTTGGTATCCATCTACTACCTTATCATTTATATTGAGCACAAAACTACCGTCTTCTTTTAATACTCTATGTAGCTGTTCAGCTTTGGGTCTAAACCATTCCACATATCCATCAGCAGCGATTTTTGTATTGGAAGCACCATAATCCCTTTGATCTGCATAAGGGGGAGATGTTAAAATAAGATCAATCGAGTTATCATCAAGTGTTTTTAATATATCTATACAATCTCCGCATAGATATTGATTGATTTGACTTTCTGTAGACATAATCATGCTTCCTGTTCTATAATATCGATTTTAACGTATCTGTTAACAATGCTGTACGTTTATCGTTGATGGCTAAGAAGAAGTTACTATCTGTTCGATCATGATATGCATCAAGCAATTATAAGACGACCTCATCAAAAACTTAGCATCGTTATTTTTAAACTCTTCAATATACAATTATATCACAAAATCAAGATAATTGCAATACTTTTTACAATTTAATCGACATAAATTAACAATATATTAATGGTCGTATAACAGTTTGAACGGAAACTGTTTTTAACCATTTCGTCGTCGGTAATACAAAGGTTGGCATATATTAAGATATATCTACCAACTTAACTTCTATTGTGTACCTTTGGACGAATTCTGTTTTTTCAACTTTGATCAGGTAACAATGTGCAATAATGATGCCGCCTTGAAACTGTTATGAAGTATAAATCTCACATCATCATGAGAGGTATACTAGATACCCTTGGCTTGGCTTATTGGCTCATTTTAGTTCAACCGCGAAAGTTTTTCTTGCACCGCAGCGTTCATTGTTTTTTAGACCTTAATGAATACCCATCATCATGTCATAATGCTGCTTTTGGTTCATGGATTCAAAAATCATCTCGAAAACATTCCTGCACTCCGCGGCATTGAGGCATTCATCCACATAATCCATTCCATCGCTCATACCAACAGAGCTTGCGTTGAGATATGCAAGCATAGCAGATGCCAGTTGAAATTTTTCCTCATCGTAATTGCCATCTGCATCCTTGAATTTGCCATCGGCTTTGCCCTTGATCAGAATGATCTGGCGAAGGCTGGTGCTCTCATATCCGCAGATCTGCAAAAAGTAATACTCCAGAATCCGCCGGATGACACCCATCAACGGCACTGCAGACTTCAATTCTTTGTACTCATCCCACAGGGCGGCATAGGAGTTTTTGACCGGGTTCACATTCATACGCTCTGTAGGAATGTTAGGGTTAACATCGTCACACAGCTTTACCATGGACTTGGAGTCCAGTTTTCGAATCAGGTAGTACGATACATACTCATATTTAGAAACATAGCTGTATGTAATTTCTCGATGGAAATAGGCGTTGTGGGTCAGAATGAAAATCTGCTTAATGAAGTTCCCATCCACCGCTCTATTTCTATTGTCAGCGTTGTTCCGGCAAATTTCAATCATCTGCCGAACCAAGGTGCTGACAATAAAGAGTGAACCGCTGTCCATGCTGGAAACGGGGTCATCAATTACGACGATTTTGTCCCTGGTTTCACCTTCAGCAGAATCACTGCCATATACCAGGTGGTAAAAGTACAGAAACGCAATGAAATTCTTTTCACCCTCACTCAAATTATCTGCGATACTCCCATCTGGACGGCGAACCTCATAAACATGATCAACATTGGCTTTCGGCTGCAGGCTGAATCCCTGCATCCCGGAGTCACGCAGCATAGTATTGATGCTTTCCTTGGCGGTCTCTGTTTCGACTGTCTGTCCCCGAAGAGTTTTGAGTACAGTTTTGATATTCGCTAATTCTGTATTATGGCTTGCAATCTCCGTATCAAGCGCGGAGAGCTCTGTGCTGATTTGGGCGTCGCTCTGCTGATAAGCGGCGATTACATCCTTCAGCCGGAAAGCCAACAACGAGAATACTTGCTCGGTGCATTCCGCCTTTTTCTTTGGACCGGCATCAACAATTGCGTTGTTAGCATCGATCAGTGCATTGAATCTGTTGATAATAACCGCCAAATCTTCTAGAATCGGAGCGATGTCGGAAATTACTGCCGTCACTGCAGGATTTTCGGCTTTTGCCTTTATTTCCTCAATGTTTGCCTGAATGGCGGCTTTGAGGATCTCCAGTTTGTCCATATAAGGCTTCACATCAATCTGCGGATAAACCTCGCTCGGAATATTCCGGAGAGGCATAAACATTGTATTGGCGGTGTCTCTATACAGGTTGAGAAAATCAGTCAGCTTCTGGAGATTGTCCTGGTATCGGGTATCAAAGCTGGCAGTCACTGTCTGCTCGAAGTCTTCCGGGAGGGTTCTGCCGCAATATGGGCACTTTCCATCTGTCTTATTGGTAAATTCATCATGCCCTTGGCGCATCCATTCTGTTGCTCCAATGCTGCGCAGAAATCCGGCGAGATCAGTGTCTGCGCTGTTCACAATGACTACAGACAGGATGCAGCTCCCAGGGACAGTATCCATGACAGCCGTATTGCCGATCTCTGCAAACCGCTGATACCGCTTTGCTGTATCAGAAAATGCTGAATCATACAGTCTGCGAAGCTCTTCCAGATCAACTTCATGAGGTGTATGCTTTAAAATCTCCTTGGTAAATTGTTCTGATTTTCCCTTGCCGGTTTGGGTTCTGGAGAATTCCTCGCGGAATGCTTTTTCACGATCCCAACAGTCCTTGTAAAAATCCTTGCGCAGTTTTTCTTGAGCTGCAGCCAGCTTTGCTCGTTTGTCTGTAGCTGCATTTAAGGTCTTCTGCTCAGTTGAGCGTTCCTCGATTTTTTCATTGATTTTCTGCTGAACTTCAGCATTCTTTGCATTGAGGGTAAAAACGCCCTTCATGTTACGATAGCTTTTAAAGTTGGCATCGATGAAATCCTGGTTATATACCAATGTAAGATAGTCCGATGCTGTTCTGCCGGAAGTATAAGTTACACCTTCGCCACTGAGAATTGCCTTGGCGATGGTAGACTTTCCCGAACCATTATTACCAAAGAAGAAATTAATATAGGTCGGCTCGATGTGGCATCCGGTGCCTTTGTAACTTGCTTCCATCAAATCAATGCGGGTAATCTCCGATGTAATTTTTGAAGTCATTGAACCATCTCCTCCGGCGGCATAGGCATATTCGGAATGCCCGCCTCTCTGAACGCTTCAAAAAGGTTCGTTTTGTGGACTGACCACGCGCTACGGTTCAAATCGGTTATTGCGCATTCCATATTCAAATCAAAGAAAACGGCATTTCGGCGGTCACACAGCTTCTGCTGGTGGATCGTCGCAATAGGCTGAAAGACAATCTTTATCTGCTGACCATCTACACGCACTTTTTTAATGTATGCATACACAGCCCACTGGTTTGGGTCAGTAACGCCGTTAAATTCTGTATTTTCCCGGCAGACAACAGCCGGAAACCGCTTCAATTCCTCTATACCGGCATCAGACAGAGTGGAACAGCGGTCAAATATTTCAGCGGGAACATTATATTTTGTCAATGCTCTGGCGGCTTGGACTGTTACTACATTGGTCTCAAGCACATCCTCTTCGCAGGTGACAATAAGTTGATAATACTTTCTGCTGAAAGTCTGTACAGCAATCATCTGTTCAGCACTGTTTCCACCTGAGGACATGGAGCTGCTGATATTGTAATTAACATTGACAACACCGCCGGCTTCGTTAGTCACATGAAGATTTGTCTTACCGGTTTGCTGCAGGACTGCGGCAGTTGGAAAATTATTCTTCTGAAGTAAAGTTTGATCATTCATAAACTGCCACCTTAAAAGTTAAAATTCAATGTACCGTTATTCGTCAGATTAAAGTTGTTCCCACCATTCTGAACAACATTAGTCTGCTGATGAATAACGGTCGTTTTTTTATCCCCATCATCGGCACCTGATGGCTCATCGTCATCCACGACCTCCGATTCTATGAGTTCAGCATTATCTTCTTTTGATGCTGTACGTTTTCTTTTTGTACTTGCCGCATCTCGTATAATATCAGCAAATAAATCTGCGATTTCATCTCCTACGTTACGCGCATCGATTTTTGGCAAATAAGGTTTGAACCTTTGTTCCAATTCAATCTGTGCTGACTCATCTAATTCATAAATAAATGAAGCAAACTCCACCGTGTCAAGATGGGCAGTTATAGCCTTGGCTATTCCAGTGATCTGAGTATTGCCATTTCCGTAAGCTTTAAAAGAATTATCACTGTATCCTTTAAGAATCTCGTGGTAATCTTCATTTAAAATCGCATCGAACAGGCTGTGTACATATGTGTGAAGCCCTTCTTTTCCGCCAATAACGGGACGAGTCAGTTCAACAAAATCCTTGAAATTCACGATGGCATCCCTTTCTATAATGTATCCTACCATAGCCTACCAACGGCTACCAAAGCCTACCATGTCGATTTGCTATAATCATAAGTGAAAGCAGATCCGCTGTATAGATTTTACGATGATAATATGCGGTCGATATAATCCCTTCTTTATTATAGCACAATAATGTAATTTTTTCTACCCCTTTCGCGCATGTTTTCCATTAAATTCATCCTGCAGACGCGAATTTCGCTTTCAAATGTCATATACGGCATCAACTGATCAATGATGGCTCAACCGATCATGACAGCCAATAAAATACTGTAGCTGCCTTTTGAGCGGGTTTGCTGCAATCCGAAACGGAGAGATTCGTTTGGACTGCGGCTGGTCTTTTGCATCTATTTTGCGGCTGCCCTCAATTTCTCCGTTTCAAGAATTCGAAAACAGGAGAAATTGTATGAAAAGCCACAACGATCAACAGCAAAACCAGGAGCACAAGATTTACCTTCCCAAGCTTGACACATGGGTGGAAGTGACGGAGGATGTATACCGCGCGTACTACCGCAATATCTGGACGACACGAAAACGCGCGCAGAACCATCATCAATGCCGCTGCCCCAAATCGCGGCTGAATTTCTGTGACGCGGACTGCCTCGCGTGTAAATATCATACAGTGGGAGATACGCTGTCGCTCGATTATACGATCGAGGACGACGAGGGCAACCTGACAAGTTTCGCGGACAGCATCGCCGATGACAGTCTGGACGCGCAATCTATTCTGGAAGATGCCGAACTACTCGCGGCACTAACACGCAAGCTGGAAGAACTGGGCCCGGACGAGCGCCGCGTATGCGAGCTCAGCCGCGACGGCATGACCGAGAGGGATATTGCCAAAATTATGGGCTACAAGAATCAGAGCGCCGTGAATCACCGCAAGTGGAAGGCGATCCGCAAACTGCGCGAACTGCTGAGGGACTACATATAATTTTCACTCACAAAAAAATATTCGGAAAATTTTATCAGATTTCTGTTCAAAGTCCTGCAAAAGTTCCAGTGTATATCAGAGGGAGCAAAAAACGACATCGTTTCCTTGGGGAGGTGAACCAAATGAGAGAATGCCGAATCGCGTCAAGACCTGCTGACGACGAGCTGATCGAAGTACTCGCGGCTGTCAGCATCGTATCTATGCGTCTTGCAGAAATAATTGCCGCGCTGAATCATCAAGTAAACACGAAAGGAGACAAAATTCATGGGAAAATTCAGCGAACTCGATC
>ERZ1643251.3576-NODE-3576-length-14238-cov-4.368117_pt1 | contig 14238 bp, 12 predicted proteins | sample MGYA00579261_ERZ1643251 | MGnify/ENA primary metagenome ERZ1643251 (study PRJEB29033, sample SAMEA4952267) | chicken gut metagenome | biome: Broiler Chicken; feature: Gastrointestinal Tract; material: Caecum | place: Ireland | collected 2018 | study: Broiler... | reverse complement strand
AAGTAAAGGCCCCGGGGAATTACCCCGAGGCCTTCACTGTTATAATATATACGTCGATTTTCAGTGAGTACAGAAAATTCCACCCAATGCTCCCCGTGTGGGGAGCGACTCAGGTAGATGCCGGCCTGCTTATTCTCGTACTGATTTCAATCCACGCTCCCCATGTGGGGAGCGACGCCGCTGGGGCTTTCTCTCCGCAGACGGTGCAGCGATTTCAATCCACGCTCCCCGTGTGGGGAGCGACTTTTGAATACGCCGCCTGAAACGGTGCCCTTCGGCCGCATGAATGGTGCACACAGACCGCCGAAATGGTGCATCGTCGCCGCAGCCATGGTGCAATAGTAGCACGAAACTCCTAAAATGAAATCAGCATCGCAAGATGCAAATTCATTTTAGGAGGTCTTACCATGGTCAATCACAAAGAAATCCTTCGGCTCAAAAGTCTGGGACTCAACCATCGTGAAATTGCAGCGGCAACCGGCTGCGGCCGCAACACGGTCACTCGCACATTGGCACGGGCGTAGGAGCAACAACTTAGTTGGCAACAAGCTCAGCTAATGTCAACGCAAGAAGTTTCCCGGCAATTGTTTCCGTCCGAGCAAAAAGATCCTGTCTACAAAATGCCGGACTACGAATGGGGGCACCGGGAAATGCAGAAGAACGGTGTCACTCTGAGTCTGCTGTGGGTGGAATACTGCGAGCAATGCCGTCAGAATGGAGAACTTCCCTACAAGTCCACCCAGTTCAACAAGTATTACGCTGACTATATCCACAAAACCAAAGCCACCATGCATCTGGAGCACAAGCCTGGTGAGACCATGCAGGTAGACTGGGCCGGTCAGACAGCGGCTCTGGTGGACACAGATACCGGAAAGAGGTTGGATGCATACTTGTTTGTGGCAGTGTTGCCCCACAGCGGCTACGCCTACACAGAGGCGTTTCTGGATATGAAGCAGGAGTCCTGGATCACCGGCCATGTAAATGCCTACCGCTATTTTGGCGGAGTGACCCGCATCCTCACGCCGGACAACCTCAAGACCGGCGTGGTGAAGAATTCTAGAACGGAAACAGTGCTCAACAAGTCCTATCAGGAAATGGCCGAACATTACGGCACAGCCATCCTTCCAGCCCGGCCTCGCAGCCCCAAGGATAAAGCCTTTGTAGAGGGATCCGTAGGGGTATCCTGATGCTATCAACAGATATAAAGAAATATTCGCGCGCTCCATGGAACTGGATATCTATCTGATAGGAGCGAATGAGCATCTTCATGCATGTTACACACCCTTTGAGATCTTAAATGCAGGAAATAGCAAAAAATCCGCTGGGATTAGATGATCCCAGCGGATTTCCGTTTTATATGCCATATGTAATATTTTAAAAGGCCGCTGCCCGGCACAAGGTAGTTTTTTATAAATATTACCGGTAGGTAACATGTCCATAGTCCAAGATGGCCTTCCCGTCTGCATCTCCCACCATACGGAAGAAAGCGCTGTTGGGACTTGCTTTCCAGATTTGAAGCGTGAATGCATCTCCAGGCATTGCAACACTACGGAACTGATTTTCAATGGAAATGAGCCGCTCCGGCTCACCGGGGAAAAGTGCCGCCGTAAGAAGCCGGCACGCATAGCCCAGACTGCACAGGCCATGGACAATAGGCCGATCAAAACCACTTTTTTTCGCGAAATCTGGGTCTACATGCAGTGGGAAGGTATCTCCAGTAAGGCGATAGAGCAACGGCGTATTGGTAGGATACTGGTCATGTGCTATCACGTCAGGTTCGCGCTCTGGAATATGAATGGTGCTGGCAGGAGGCTTTTGCCCTCCGAATCCTCCTGCCCAACGATTCAGATAACCCATCGTGTTGGTAAAGAGTTTATTCCCGTCCTCATCGGTGGCACTGATCTCCACCTCGATCTTAGCTCCCTTTCCCTCTCCACGATCGTAGACATTAGTGATGACCTTATCAATGACAAGTTGTCCCTCAGTAGGCAACGGACGGAACAGTGTCAATTTATGGTCCATATGCAGAGTTCCCTCTTTCCTCAGCCCCTCGATTTTGCTCGTGGGCATCACAGGCTGAGCAGCATATGGCTCTGTTCCAAATGTAGCGGCACAAGGGATTACTCCAAACGTAGGAACTACCTTAAGGCACTTCTCATAGACATATTCCAGTTCATCCTGTCCGGCTCCCACGCTTAGATTGTAAAGAATGATATCTCTCCAGGTATAGGAAAATTTTTGTTGAATGGACAAACCAACTGCAGACTGGTCCAGCATAAAATCCATCTCCTTCTTATTATGATAGACCGACCCCGCCCCTCCCGGGACGGGGTCTAAGTCCGCAAATTTATTTGGATACCTTATACTGACGGATCACATCGCCGCTGATGACCATACGCTGGATTTCATTGGTGCCTTCAAAGATCTGGAAGATCTTTGCATCTCTCATGTACTTCTCCATGGGGTAGTCCCGCATGTAGCCGTAGCCGCCCAGGATCTGCACACCCTCAGTGGCAACACGGTTGAGGGCATCCGAGCAGTAGCACTTTGCAATGGGACCCAGTGCAGCAGCAGCGGGGTCATGGGCATCCAGCAGCGCAGCTACCTTCATACCGATCGCACGGCTGGTCTCGATGGCGATCTGCATATCGGCCAGCTTGGAGGAAATGGCCTGCTGCTTGCAGATTGGCTTGCCCATGGTGATACGAACCTGAGCGTATTTTGCCGCCTCTTCCAGGATGGCACGCATGATTCCGACACAGCCGCTGCCCACACCGGCACGCCCCTGCTCCAGAGTCTTCATAGCAATCTTGAAGCCTTCGCCCTCCTTGCCGATGATGGCGGAAGCGGGAATATGGACATCCTCAAAGATGACATCACAAGTGGCGGACTGGCGGATACCCATCTTATCCTCGTGCTTTCCGATAGACACGCCCGGCAGGTGCGCGTCGACGAGGAACATGGTCAGGCCCTTATAACCCAAGCTGCGATCAACGGATGCGACAACGCACATAAAATCCGCATAGCAGGCATTGGTAATGAAGCACTTCCGGCCATTGAGGATATACTCACTGCCATCCGGGGTCTTGTCTGCAGTGGTGCGGCAGGCGCCGGCATCAGAACCAGCATCAGGCTCCGTCAGAGCGAAAGCAGCAAAGCCGCTGCGCTTCTTGGGCCAGCGGGGATCTCGGCCCGGTTTGTCGCTCATCAGGGTCTCTACACACCACTTTTTCTGCTCCTCGGTGCCGGCAATCAGAACAGGCTTAATCCCGAGGTTGTTGGTTCCGCAGGTCAGGCCAAAGCCGGCATCACCATACATGAGCTCCTCGCGGATCCACGCGCCGGTTACAGCACTCATACCCTGACCGCCGTACTCAGCCGGCAAATCGGCACAGATCAGCCCCATCTCAAACGCTTTGTTGTAGGCGTCCCAGTCCAACTCACCGGTCCTGTCATGCTCTGCGGCATTCGGCCGAACTTCCTTCAGAACAAACTCATGCACCATGGAGACGATGTCCTTCTCCTCCTCGGTCATAACAAGACCAGTACCTCTCAGATCAAGCACAGCAATTTCCTCCTTTAAATTTTATTTCAGTCTGTTGTCATAAACCATTTTTGGGTTGTGTTTATCATATCAGCATCTAAATAAACCGCCCACGGTCGTAAATACGAAAAACCTCAAATTCTCCTCGATAATTCTTGTTCAAAATATCCAATCAAAAGCCATTAATTTACCATAGAAAAGGAATTTGCAATTTCAAAGCAAGTACGATATAGTATTCATAAATATCTACTTCGGGGGGTTCAACATGAGATTGACCATGAGCATCGTGTTAGAGTCTTTGTCTGATTATGATATACAATATCATCCTGGCAATGAGAAGGACTTACCCGTATCTCAAGTCCGCCTTCTCGGTCGGGACGACACCACATTGAATGAAGGTACTCTCTACGTTTGTACGGCCAATCAGCTTTGTCGAACTGCACTGGAAGCGGCCCCAGGCTCAGCGATTCTCTGCCTAGGCAACAGTGAAAACCTGGATGACTGTCCACCTCCTCAAAACGCCCGCCTTTTTCTGCTTCGTTCTGACAGCCTTACTCTGTACGATTTGATGAATCGCCTGCTTGGCATCTTTGACCGTTTTCGCTCATGGGAGCAGCAACTGAAAGAGGCCGTCCTCATGGGCAAGGACTTTCAAGCCCTGATCGACCTGTGCGCGCCGGTATTCCAAAATAACTTTTTTCTTCTCTGGGACGCCTCTTACAACGTGGTCGCCCATACTCAAAATGTAGAGATTCCAAATAAAAAACTCAGCGGCATCATAGAGCGCGGCTTCTTTCCCAAAGAGATCACTGATGACCTGGCACAGATGGGATACATGAAGCACGCCCTGGCCTACGCAAAGCCAACGTTTATTGATACCCCGAACTACATGAATTTCCCGTTTATTGTCAAAACGTATGTTGTAGCCCAGAGGATTCAGTACACTTCCGCCTTTTATTTTACTAGAAGTGAGCCCAACCAGGGAATCATTGACCTATTTCAGATTTTTTCCAGCAGTTTGGAAACCTATATTTTTCGTCTGGTCAATTCCACACACCGGAAAGTCAACCGAATCGACCAGTATGTGGTAGATTTAATTGAAAACTGGAGAAAAGGCCCAGAATATTTAGAGGACCGGGCCGCTGTCTTGGGTTTGGATGAGGGCAGTCGCTATTGTCTTTGCCTGATCACTTTTCAAGACTATACACAGGAACAGGCTCTCTATATGCGGATGCGTGTACGGAGTATCTGCAACAAGGTTGTAGCATCCATATATCAGAAATGCCTTCTGTTGCTTTTTTACTGCGGCAAACACACCTTTCTGGAAAAAGAAGCAAGAGATGAACGTTTTCAAAAAATCATTGAGTTGCTGCCCGTATGTGATGCCACTGCTGCATTTAGCTCCACGTTTTCCTCCTGTACCGATGTGCATACCGCCTATTGGCAAGCCAATGTTGCTATGCAATACGGAAAGAAAACTTGTCCTCAAAATATTTTGTATTATTACAAGGATTACAGCATCTACCACATGATCGAGTGTTACGCAGAATCACTCCACTTCCCGCTGGAAAAGATGTACTTTCAGCGGCTTTCTCTGCTTATGGACACCAAAAATTACAAGAGCAGCAATCTTTATTTGTTGAGGACTTATCTCATCAATGAGCGCAATATTTCGCAGACAGCAAAGCTTTTGTATATGCATCGCAACAGTGTGATTTATCGGATTGCCAGGATCCGCGATCTGCTGGATGTGGATCTAAATGATCCGGAGGTCAGGCTCCGTTTACTGATGTCTTTTAAAATTCTGGAGCTATTAGACCCTGACATGTCTTCGGCACACGCAAGCAGCAAAGGGGAAGAGACGCAACAAATTGATTTTGATGAATAATGCGCATGGTCTGCTGACCGGGCCATGGAGGAGTCTCTCTTGAGTACTCCCCCATGGCCTGTTTTTATACCTCTATATCACTGTACGTTGAAATTTGCATTGTCCCCCATGACACACATCATTTTTCATCCAGATGCGGATACCGTGAAACATCCAACTGGACCGCTGCGGATTTCGCCTCCATATCCCTGATCTGCTCTTCTGAATAGCCAAATTCCCGCAGGACTTCTTCGGTATGTTCACCAAGCATGGGTCCCCGTTTCCAAGTCGGAATGCCCATTTTTTTACTCCGCATAGCCGGACGTGCCAGGATTGATTTTTTCCCATTGGGACAAATCACTTCATGGATATATTCGTTGGCCCATGCTTGCTCGCTGTGCTCCATATCCTTGTAATGGGCCAGCTTATCGTTGACGATGTCGGCTTCTGTGAGAATCTTGCACCACTCATCCGCCGTCTTTGTGGCATAGATTTCGCCTAAGCGCTTCATCAGGTATTTACGGACTTCGGGATCTCGCTGTGCGATGGCAGTACAATACCTGGGATCATCACCCATCTCCGGCACCCCAAGCGCCTGACAGAGAATGGGCCACTGTTTCTCAATCTGCAAAATGGTTGTCATGATCCATTCGCCATCTTTGGTACGGAACGGAGAAGCCGTCGGCGAACTGTTTTCTCGTGTCTTGGGGTATTGGTACCCATATTGCTCCTCCGTCGCCACTGCCATAATGTGAAAACACCACAGAGCCGTTCCATACAGAGAAGTGGTCACATAGTCACCTTCTCCTGTCCGGTCTCTTTTGTAGAGTGCGGAAACAATGGCATAACATAGGCCCATCGCAGTAATGATGTCACCCGGCCCGGCTGCCCCATATACAGGGTAACTCTCTGAGGATTCCACCATCATGTCAGCATTGAACCCACTGCTGGCCCAGAATGCTACGGTATCGAAACCGGGGTCATCCGCCTTGGGACCCTTCTCTCCAAAACCATTGATGCTTGCCATGATCAGTTTGGGATACCGTGCCTTGAGCTGTTCATAGTCGAGTCCCAGCCGCTTCAGCGCCTTTGGGCGGGTATTTGTCAGAAAGAGATCCGCATCCGCCAACATCCGATGCATGGCCTCCATACCCTCTGTTGTCTTCAGGTCGAGCACAATCCCCCGCTTTCCGGCATTCAAATTGTCGAACAATGGATTTTCGTCCATAGTACAGGGGACGTAGAAGGTTTTGGGGAAATATCGGAACATATCTCCATCGGCTGTCTCAACCTTGATGATGTCACAGCCCCAATCCGCCAGCATGCGGCCACATGAACCGGCGGCCACCATGGTGGAGAGTTCAATTACTTTAACACCTTCCAAGGGGCGATATGCTTGCTCCATGGTCACGGCCTCCCTTCTTAGTGGTATGTTTCCTGTCACTCCTCTTTGTTATATACCGGTGCGCGCCGTTCCAGGAATGCGTTCACTGCCTCCGCAAAATCGGGTCTTCGTGCACACCACGCAATCTCCAAAGCCTCTTTGGCGTAGTACTCGTCCAGTCTGTCATAAAAGAACTGGCGGATGATACGCTTTTGTGCAGCGTGGGCATCTGTGGATTTCGAAGCGAGTTTTTCTGCCAGGGCATAGGCTGTTTCAGACAAATGCCCTTCTTCAGCCAACTGGCTGGCAAGGCCAATGCGTACACACTCCTCACCGCCGCAAGGTTCACCTGTCATCATCAGCAGCTCAGCCTTCTCCGGACCAATCAGCCGGATGAGATTATAGATGCTCCCAGTATCTCCACTGAGTCCCAGGTTAACAAACGCCATGACCAGCTTGCTGCTCGGCTCCACGACTCTGAAATCACAGGCCAGCGCACAACTCAGTCCCGCACCGGTTGCAGTACCATTGATCATGGCGATGACGGGCTTGGGGCACTCTCTGATTGCGGTAGCCATGGTGTCGGCAGTCAGAATCTGGTTTGGGTCCAGATAGGTCCCACTGTCGATCAGCTCTTTGAATCGCTTGATGTCCCCTCCGGCGGAAAAATGTTTCCCGGTCCCGGTGATAACAATGGCTCCCACATCTTTTCTGTTGCCCAGCTCCCGCATAGCGCAGGCAATCTCACCATAGGTTTCCCGAGCCAGCGCATTTCTGACCTCAGGGCGATTGATGGTCACGGTAGCGATGCGGTCTTCTGCTTCGACAAGAATCGTTTTGTACTCCATTCTCTTCCCTCCGGTCAAATAATCTTCGCCTGGAGGCCGGCAACCGTGGCCTCCGCCTCCAGGATCATGTCATCCATCAGCTTTGCCACGGGCTTGATATCATGGATCAGCCCCATGGCGGGACCAACGGCGAAAATCCCTCCGTCTACGTCACCATCCTGATAGCACTGCCGGCTGATGTGCCCAGCGATGACGGTCATCAGTTCCTCCAGTGTGGTCCCCCGTTTCTCCATCTCCGCGGTCAACTTAGCCGCCATATTGTTGGAAACACGGATGGCATTGTGAATGGACTTTTGCACGATAACGGTGTCCTTCTCTCCATGATTCAGGACCCATTTTTTATGGTTATCACTGATGGGGCACTCTTCTGTGGCCACAAAGCGCGTCCCCATCACCACGCCCGACGTCCCCAGTGCCAGTGCGGCGGCCAGGCCCTTTCCATCGGCCACACCTCCAGCCGCCAGCACCGGGCAGCCGCACTCCGCCGCAACCTTATTTGCAATGATAAATGTGCCGATTCCATCCAGGCTTGGATGACCTGCTACCTCATAGCCCGCAATGGTGATGACATCGGCCCCTTTTTCCCACATCCGCTTGGCCACATGTGCATTGGGACTTTTGTGGATGATTTTGATTCCGGCCTGCTTGCACGCGGGCATAAACTGGCTGGGGTCTGCCCCCGCAAATTCGATGGCAGCCACTTGATGCTTTGCGCATACATCAATATATTTCATGATCTCAGGTCCCTTGGTCAAATCAGGCACCAGAGAGATGTTTACGATGAAGGGCTTATCTGTCAGATCCTTCATCTCTTTTACGCCGTCATCAAACTCCTCTGTATTGTTCCAGCAGGTGACATTGATGGTACCCATACCGCCCGCGTTGGAGACCAGAGATGCGAACTTGGGCCAGCCAATATTCTGCATCCCGCCCTGGACAATGGGCTTCTCTATGCCGAACATTTCAGTAAACTTTGTCTGAATCATTGTCACATTTCTCCTTATCTGAATTTTACATCTCCACCCTGTCCCGTCCCCATTATCCGTGTATCACGTGGAAACACCGCAGTTGCCTTTCCAAAGGGCGGAACTCAGCTTTCAATATTGGGCAGGTACAGCGTCCTATGTCCTCCACTTATTCAATACCAAATTCCCGAAAAACCTTTTCGTTGTCCGCACCGATTCCTCTCGCGTGTTCAGCTTGCGAGGGCTCCACACACCCCATCTTCACCGGCGGTTGGGCCAAAGTAATGGTATCTCCGTTCGGATATGTAATGGGCGACATAAATCCGTTTACCAGTGCCTGCTCGCTCTGGTGGTTGTCCTTGAAATGGCCAAGCTTGCTGGCAATGATGTCGGCCTCCTCCAGTTTCCGAAGTAGTTCATCACTGTCCAACTCCGCCACTTTCTTTTCAAAGATGCGGATGGCTTCCTCTCGACGGACCGGATCAAACGTAGCCTGTTTTGTGTTATAGCGCTCGTCATCAATCATTTCCTCAGCGTGGACTGCTTCGCACCAAGACTTCCAATACCGCTCATATTCGTTCACAACAGGCAGCACCCAGGCTCCATCCTTGGTCTTATAAGGAACACCCATCGGCCCGCCCTGATAACGGCCACGTGGCCATTTATAATTGAACTGTGTACCTGTGGACATGATGCTGAACAGCCACATACCTGCGCCGTAGAGGGAGATAGAGACATAGTCACCCTTTCCGCTCTTGGAACGGCCCAAAATGGCGGTCCCAATTGCGCCCGCCAGGATGGTCCCGCAAATCAGATCGCCAAATCCCATTGGCAGATAGGTAGGGTAGTTGCCGGGTGCCTCTACCATCATATCCTGAATAAATCCTCCGGTCGCAAACATGGCAATGGCATCAAACCCGGGGAAGTCCGCCTTAGGGCCTTTTTCTCCATAACCCAGCATGATGCTGTAGATCAAGCGGGGGTACTTCTCCTTAAGGCTGTCATAATCCAGCCCCATTTTCTTCAGCGCCTTTGGACGGTTGTTTGTAAGGAATACATCCGCCTTCTCCAGCAGCTTGTGCAGCTTTTCCATCTCCGATGGCTGCTTCAGATCCAGCATGACCATGTCCTTACCGCCATTGATGGTATCGAAAATGGGGTTTTCCTCTTCTGTGGCAGGGCAGAATAGCGTGGGGCCGAACTTTCTTTCCACGTCGCCTGACGGCGCCTCCACTTTGATAACATGAGCGCCCTGTGTGGCCAGTATCCGGCCGCAGGATGGTGCTGCAATATAAGTCGAGAGTTCCACAACTGTGATGCCTTCCAGTGGCTTCATAACAGATCCTCCTAACGTAATCAGTTTTATTTTCCAGAGCTGTACACGTTTTAGTTTACCAAAGGCGGCACAGAGAGCATAGTGCATTTACTCCAAAACAGTATCTTGTTTTTATCGTTTTTCATGTATAAAATAACTATTTCTTTTGCTTATTGGAATGACAGCGTCTATGGTTATTACCTACAAGTTTTCGATCCGTATATCCGCCGCTTTTTGGATGAAATACTGGTGAGCGGATGGTACCTTTCCGGTAAACTTAGGTTAAAAGGTGGCGCAGTGTGTGTTGTACGCTAAGGGACATTCCAATGGAAAAGAGCAGAAAGGATGTGTTCCTAAATTGAAGAACACAGATCTATTTTTTGCAGGGTGTACAAACCTTGGACAAATCATCGACCGTGCGGTAGCCTATTGTCCCGATCATCTCGCCATCGTGTCGGGCGACACACGGCTGACTTATCGCGAATTCAGTGAACAGGTTTCCCGTTTTGCCCTTGTTCTCCAGAAAGATGGTGTCAAACCGGGAGATCCTGTGGCCATCATCTCCCGCAACTGCGCAGAATTTTTGGTGGCGGAGTTTGCAGTTCTAAAGTTGGGGGCGGTACCCGTCAAAATCAACTGGCGCTTCGCGCCAGATGAACTCATTTACCTACTCGAATTCAATCAGATCCATCACGCCGTCGTCCGATACGAGCGCAGAGATTGGGGGATTCAGGTCTATGAAAAGACCCGAGACCACGTTCAGTTCTATCTGATTAACCAAGATGAAAGCGGAGTTTCCCCCTTCCATGCCATGATCTCCAGTGCTCCACCGGCGGAGCAGTTTGTTCCTCGCGCAGTTGATCCGTGTGCACCCGCTCTGCGTGTTCACACCAGCGGGACGACCGGAAAGGCAAAATGCGTCGTCCATACACACGACGCCATACTCCAACAGCTACGCAACTGCTTGTCTGTTCTGGCCTTCGAGCCTGGAGTCGTGTTCCAGATGACCAGTCAACTCTTTCATATCGCCTGTGTCGGCGCATATCTCACATTTGCTGTCGGCGGCACATTGGTACTCATGTCCCGTTTTGAGGCAACTGAATATTTAACCGTATTTGACCGAGAATCATCGACTGGTATCAGCGTCATTCCAGTCGTACTTAAACGTCTGCTGGAATTTCCTGAGTTAAAAAACTATGATCTCTCCCATTTAAAGTTTCTGAATTATTCCACATGCCCCATGTCCAAAGCGCTTTTAGAGGAGGCAATTGGAAAGCTCCACTGTGATTTCTATCAGTCCTACGGCATGACTGAGATGGCCTCTATTGTCACTGTGTTGCGCCCCGAGGATCATTTCTCTGATCATGGGCGGCACCTATCTTCCGTTGGAAAACCCATCCCAGGTGTTGAGGTGCGAATTGTGCGTCCGGACGGCACCCTGTGCTCCCCTGGTGAACCTGGTGAGATTGTTGTCCGGGGGCCCGGGCAAATGCAGGGCTATCTTACGAATGATCCCACCCTGAATGAACAGGTCTTGGTCAACGGCTGGTACCACACCAGAGACATAGGCTGGTTGGACACCGACGGTTTTCTATATCTGCAGGGGCGTAAAGATGATATGATCATTTCCGGGGGTGAGAACATCTACCCAATGGAGGTCACAAATGTCATTATGCAGCTCATAGATGACGTGGCCGAAGCCGTGGTATATGGCATACCCGATCCGGAATGGGGGGAACGCCTCAAAGCCAGTGTTGTATTGCTCCCAGGGAGTCATCTGACCGCGGAGGAAATCAAAACATATTGTTTGGAGCACATGCCCCACTACAAAGCGCCCAAAGAGGTAGAGCTTCTGCCTGAACTGCCAAAGAACTCCACCGGCAAGGTTCTGATCCGAGAGCTTAAGAATCGTTCTTCCGATCATTAAAGACCTCGTATGAATCTAAAAACAAAAAGGGGTGTTTCTTGTGGAATTAAAAAATTTTAAGTTGGAGATCGACGATCTGGGCGTAGCAATTCTGACAGCAAACCGCCCCGAAAAGCTCAACGCTATGAATGATCTCTCTTGGCGTGAACTCAACGAATTTTTTACATGGGTGGATACAGCCCCCGAGGTAAAGGTTGTCATTCTCACTGGGGCGGGTGAAAAGGCATTTATCGCCGGTGCAGACCTCAACAGTATGGCCACTAAGAAATCCACCGACTGTCTCGGCGGCGCCGGACAGAAAGCGCTCAATAAAATTGAGGCCTGCTCCAAGCCAGTCATCGCAGCGGTCAATGGCTATGCCTTTGGTGGCGGCTGTGAAATCGCCATTGCATGCGATTTCAGAGTTGTGTCTGAAAACGCTATCTTTGCGCTTCCCGAAACGGGTCTCGGCATCTTGCCCGGTGCCGGCGGGACCCAGCGTCTCTCCCGCCTGGTCGGCATGGGCAGAGCCAAGGATGTGATCCTTCTAGGCCGTAAGATCGGCGCACAGGAAGCCGTTCAGATCGGTATGGCCACCAAGTGTGTGCCTCTGGCAGAATTGCTTGCCGAGGCCAAAAAGATGGCCGGAAAGCTTATCGTCAAGGGTCCGGTGGCACTGCGCATCGCAAAGCAGGTGGTGCAGACGTCTATGTCGGCCAGTCAAGATGTAGGCATGCTCACCGAAATGTTGGCCCTCAGTGTCCTGTGCAGCACAGAGGACAAGGCCGAGGGCGTCGGCGCCTTTCTGGAAAAGCGTACACCCCAGTATCAGGGGAGATAAACGCTTATTTGCATAACACCGGATATCCTTTCTGCGAAAATCTCTAAAGCAAACAATAAAGCCGCTGGGAATCGTTCATTCACAATTCCCAGCGGCTTTTATACTCATTTTGACATTAGGTTTTTGTTTAAACTTTAATATTACTGACCGGAAACGGGCCAGTTCAACAGTTCACAGGCGTTCTGCGACAGTATCTTATCCATGATACGGGAAGAGAGCCCTGCCTGCTCCAGCTTCTTTAGCTCAGCTTCTGCTGTGTCCCAGGGAGTGTCACTTCCAAACAGGATTCGCTCTTCATCCAAACGCTTTATAATACAGGACAAGTCTGACGGTTCAAAATAGCGGGCGCAGTAGCCCAGGTCTACGTAGATGGGCAACGTGGTCAAAACAGACAACTGCTCCGTCGCCCCAGAGAGTCCGCATAGATGAGCACCAATTACTGTTGTACCTTGGAAGTACGGAAGGATTACCTCCATCTGTGTCGGCTGGAATGCAATTGTATACCCGGGATGCTTTCCGCAATGGAACAGGACGGGAAGGCCAACATGTCCCATCTCGCGATAGAGGGAAAAATACCGCTCTTCCGTAGGATCAAAATTTTGAAATATCGGATGTAGCTTGACTCCATGCAGCCCCAGCTCCTTGATGCGCCAAAGCTCCTCAACGGCATCCGGCGCATCCGGATGGATGGATCCAAAACAGCGCAGTCGCTCCCCATGTGTCCTTTGAACCTCAGCAGCAAAATCGTTTACCGCACGAGCGCTTCCCGGCTTGTGTGCAACATGGAGCACCACAGCACGGTCAATTCCCGCTTTGTCCAGATCACGCAGGAGCCCGGACAGCGTACCGTCCGGCAGCGTTACATCGGCCGGTCCTTTCCAGTTGCGCAGCTCCGCGGCGGCTAGGTTCTCCGGATAACAATGGGTGTGAATATCCAAGATCATGGCAATCGGTCCCTCTTCTCTTCATTTGACAATTTTCAGCGCAACAGCTGCGCAGGCCGCCAGCAGAGCGCAGATGCCTGGAATATAAGTAAAAAATATATAAAGCTTCAGGCATTTGGAGTAGGGCAGCTTTAGTACGGCGGCTGCGTTAGAGATCCCTGCGTTATGAGGGGCTATACTGGTGAACGTTGTAATTGTCATCATACGATGGGCTGCCTCGGCACTCAGGCCAGCCGCTGTGAAGTGCTCCAGCATCTGTCCGCCAAAGGCAGGGATCGGAGCAATGACAGAGGCCATGATAAACGAGGACAAGAGCCCAAGTCCACATCCCTGCGCCAGATCCGGAAGCATTCCCAGCATAACTTCAAAATACGCAAAGCCCTCCATAGACCGGATGACCACACCGATGGCATATGTAGCAGCGACGCCGAGGACGGGCCCCGCTGAGGACATGACGCCTCGGGCCAGTGAGGTCTTCAGAATGGGGCGCAGATTAGACCAGCAGGTAATGATAGTCAGCAAGCATCCAAGACATAAGACGGGTACCACTGGGAGTCCAAGTCCTGCGGCCAGGAAAACTACTACAACCACGGGCAGAAGGCTTAGGAACAAACTGGGAAGACA
>ERZ1643251.3575-NODE-3575-length-14243-cov-57.412532_pt1 | contig 14243 bp, 14 predicted proteins | sample MGYA00579261_ERZ1643251 | MGnify/ENA primary metagenome ERZ1643251 (study PRJEB29033, sample SAMEA4952267) | chicken gut metagenome | biome: Broiler Chicken; feature: Gastrointestinal Tract; material: Caecum | place: Ireland | collected 2018 | study: Broiler... | reverse complement strand
GAAGGAACAGATTGTTCAGGAAAAGAAACGCAAACAAGACTTTTAGTAGATAAATTAACTATGGAAGGGTTAAAAGTAATAAGGTTATCTTTTCCAATGTATGATACTCCAACAGGAAAAATAATTGGTGCATGCCTTTTAGGTAAACCAAGTATGTGTGAAGAACTACTTAAAGAAAGTCATAGTTTCTTTCCGGAGGGTGGAGGAAATATAGATGTTCTTGCGGCATGTGATTTATATGCTGCCGATAGAAGATATAATTTGCCTAAAATATTAAAATATTTAGATGATGGGTATATAGTAATAATTGATAGATATGTAACATCTAATATGGCTCATCGAGGGGGACTTATTACTAATAAAGAAGAAAGAATAAAAATATATGAAAAGATAGACTTAAAGGAATATGTAATTAATGAATTGCCTAGACCTGATAAAACAATATTATTATATTTACCTTATGAATATGCTTGTGAACTTAAGAAAAAAAGAGAAGAACTACCTGATGAAGTGGAAAGTAATGTTGAATATTTAAAAAATTCTGAAAAAGCATATTTAGAACTTGCAGAATTATATAATTACGATATAATTAATTGTGTAAGTAATAATCAAATTAGAACTATTGATGATATTAATAATGAAGTATATAGTAATGTAAAAAAATTAATAAGAAAATAATATGTAAATAAGTATTATAAATAAATATAGTGTAATTGAATTTTATGTTTATTTATGATATTATTTATAGTATAGGGGTAGTTAGTAGTACTAGGAGGTATTTATGGAAGAAATAGATTTAACGGAGCTATTATCTTATTTTAAAAGTAAATTATGGTTAGTAATAGGAATTGTTTTTTTGATATTATTATTAGGTAATTTATATTCAGTTTTTCTAAAAACTCCGATATATAAATCATCTTCAACAATAGTTATTGCATCTAATAATAGTTCTAATAATATACAAACAGATATAACGGTTAATCAAAAATTAGTAGGTACTTATAAAGAAATAGTTAAAAGTAGGAGTGTAGTAGAACAAGTAATTGAAGATTTAGATTTAGACTATAGTTATGGAGAATTATACAATAATATATATGTAGAATCAGTAACAGACACAGAAATTTTAAAAATATCAGTTACTAATAAAGATCCTGAAATGGCTAAAGAAATAACAGATTCATTAGCAAATGCTTTCAAAGAACAAGTAATATATATTTATAATTTGGAAAATGTTAAAATATTAGATGATGCATCAATGTCGAATAAAGCAGATAATGTAAATTTTTATAAAGAAGAAGTAATATATTTTTGTGCAGGACTTTTTGTTTCATGTTTTATAGTATTAATGTTATTCTATTTTGATAAGAATATAAGAAGTGTAGAACAAGTAGAAGCAAAATTAGGTCTTCCTATTTTAGGAACTATACCTATTTATGGAGGTAAAAAATGAGAAGTGAATTAATTGTTAATACTAGACCTAAATCTAATATAAGTGAAAATATAAGAACTGTAAGAACTAATTTAGAGTTTGCTTCAGCTTCCAAAAAATTAAAGACAATTCTTATATCAAGTTCTGTTTCTGGAGAAGGGAAAAGTTTTGTTAGTTCTAATTTAGCAGTAGCATTTGCTCAAAATGATAAAAAAGTATTATTAATTGATGCTGATTTAAGAAGAGGAAGAATGCATGATATATTTAATGTGAAGAATCCTAAAGGACTATCTAATTTATTATTAGAAGATGATATGGAGGAAATAAAACATTATATTGCTAAAAGTGATATAAATAATCTGTATGTTTTATTTAGAGGAACAATTCCTCCAAATCCATCTGAATTATTAAATTCTGATAAGATGCATGATATATTTGAAATAGCAGAAGAAATATTTGACTATATCATTATTGATGGAGTGCCTGCAATTGGACTTCCTGATGCTTTAATATTATCTAAATATGCTGATGCAATAATGTTAGTATGTGCAATAAAATATACTCCAATGAATGCATTAGTGGAAGCTAAACAAGCATTTGAAAAAATTGGTGTTCCTGTTACAGGTGTTGTTGTTAATAAAGTTCCTAATATAAAGAGTAATTATTATACAAGTTATTATGAATAAATATATAGATGTACATAATCATTTATTATACGGTATAGATGATGGAAGCCAAAGTGAAAATGAGAGTTTAGAAATATTAAAAAAATTAAAAGAGTTAGGATTCACCCAAATTATTGCAACACCACATTATATTGAAGGTACTTCATATAATGCTGATAATTATAAAAAAACAGAAATTATTAAAACATTACTTGATAAAAATATATTAAATATATATTTAGGTAATGAAGTATATATATTAAATGATTTAATAGAAAATATAGAAAATAATAAAATTTATTCTCTTAATGGTTCAAAATATGTATTAATAGAATTTTCTTTTACTAGTAAACCATTAGATTTAGAAAAATATATATTTAATTTAATAAATAAAAATATAATTCCTATAATTGCTCATCCAGAAAGATATGTGTATGTGCAAGATAATTATGAAATAGTTAAAGAGTGGATAAAATATGGAGCACTACTTCAAGGAAATTATGAAAGTATAAATGGAAAATATGGTAAAAGTGCCAAGAATACTTTTAAAAAAATATTGGGAAGTGGATATTATCATTTTTTAGGAACTGATGTTCATAAAGAAAATAGTTCTTTCTTTAATAATTTTCCTAGTATTGTTAAAGACATAAAAAAAGAAATACCAGAAGAATATTTTGAAACTATTACTTATAGTAATCCTAAAAAAGTAATTAATAATGAAGATATAGATGAAGTAAATACAGACTTTAAAACAAATAAAAGAATATGGTTTTTTAAATAATATAAAAGTTGGTGGTAAATTATGAAAAAAAAGTTATTATTTTTAATTGTTAGTTTTTTACTAATACCAAATATCATATCTGCAGACATGATAACTTTTGATAAAGAAAAAGTAGAACTTTTAGAAAATGATACTCAAAGTATAAAAATAATATATGATGGTGAGGAAGAAATAAGTAAAGGTAGTTTTACTATCTATTCTTTGTCAGATAATATATCTATTAGTTCGATCAAAGGTGATAAAGGAGTAACATTAACAATTAATAATAGCAACGTATCTTTTGAAGCCACTAACCCATTAAAAAAAGGAGATACTATTTCAACTATTTCATTAACAAGTAAGAATCTAAAAGAAAGTTCTAATGTTACTATTAGTAAAATTAAATTGGATAATGAAGAAGAAGCTAATAAGATTATTCCGTGTAATTTAATTAATGAAAAAAAAGAAGTGCTATTAAGTTCTATAACTTCTGATATATTAAATATAGAGTTTGATAGTAATACATATGAATATAATTTTACAGTTGGAAATGATATAGAAGTATTGGATTTAAAAGCTACTAGTGATAACTCAAATTATAAAATAACTATTAGTGATCAAAATTTAAAAGTAGGTACTAATAATATTATAATAAAAGTAGAAGATACTAGTGGTAATAGTAAAGAGTATAAAATTAATGTATTTAGAGAAAAAGAAAAAGTAAATACAAATACAGATAAAGGTGAAATAAAAGAAAATAAAACTAATTATTATATAATAATAGTATTATCGATATTATTTATAGTTGGAGATCTAATATATTTAAAAATAAGAAAAAATAAATAGTAAAGTCGTAGGTATTAATATGGATGAAGTAATGGTAAGAAATGAAGTAATTGTGTATGAAAAGAATAAGATTTATAGTGTTATTAAAAGAATATTAGATATATTATTAGCACTTATTTTATGCCCAATTGTAATATTTATATATATAATAGTAAAAGTTTCTTATGTCTTTAGTGGCGATTTTCATTCGGTTATATTTAAACAAAAAAGAACAGGTAAAAATGGTAAAGTATTTACTTTATATAAATTTAGAACTATGGTATATGGCAATGATGTATATGATTTAACTAAAAAAGATAAATTTACAAAGATAGGTTCTTTATTTAGGAAGACTAGTTTAGATGAATTAGGACAAATAATAAATGTTTTAAAAGGAGAAATGTCATTTATTGGTCCTAGGCCATGGATAGTAGAGTATTATGAAAATATGAATGATAATCAAAGACATAGATGTGACGTTCTTCCGGGAATTACTGGTCTTGCCCAAGTTAAAGGTAGAAATAATATTAATATTTTTGATAAAATAAAATATGATTTAGAATACGTTAGTAATATGTCTTTTAAACAAGATATAAAAATAGTTATATTAACTATAAAAACAGTAATATCTAAAAGTGGTGCTTATGCTGGTAAAAGTAGTATTCAAAATGAAATAGAGTGTTTAAAAAAACAAAATAAGAAGGCTATTAACTAGTGTTAATAGTCTTTATTATTATATTAATAAATGATATAATAGATGTAGAAGTAGGTGGGAATTTGAATAATTTAATAAGTATAATAGTTCCTGTATATAATGCAGAGCAATTTTTAGAGGATACTATTAAAAGTGTAATTAATCAAACTTATGAAAATTGGGAATTATTGCTTGTAAATGATAGCTCAACTGATAAAAGTAAAGGAATTGCTAGTCAGTATATTTCTAATAAAATTAAATGGATTGAAATGGATACTAATAGTGGTGCTGCTCTTACTAGAAATAAAGGAATAGAAATGTCTAAAGGTAGATATATATGTTTTATAGATGCCGATGATTTATGGGAAAAAGACAAATTAGAAAAACAAATTAAATTTATGCAAGAAAATAAATGTGCTTTTTCATTTACAGGATATGAGTTTGCTGATAGTAATGGTATACCTAATGGGAAAAAAGTTTATGTTCCTAGTACAATTACTTATAAACAGGCATTAAAAAATACAACAATATGGACAAGTACTGTAATGTTTGATATGGATAAATTAAAAAAAGAAGATATTTATATGCCTAATGTTAAAAGAGGACAAGATACTGCAACATGGTGGAAAGTACTAAAGAAAATAGATTGTGCCTATGGCTTAAATGAAATCTTATCATATTATAGAAGAACTAATAATAGTTTATCATCAAATAAAATAAAAGCTTTAAAAAGAACTTGGAATTTATATAGAAATGTTGAACACTTAAATTTATTTTATAGTGTATATAATTTTATTTGGTATTGTATTAATGCAGTGAGAAGAAGGGTGTAACTATGAGTGTAATTAATGATATAGGGAAAAAAATTTTTGTTATAATTACTAAAATTTCTCCAATGACAAGTTGCAAATTATTATATTTTATTAGAGTAAAAAAATGGCCAAATTTAAAAAAACCTAGAACATTAAATGAAAAGACTACTTGGCTCAAAATGAATGTTTACAATAAAAATAAATTAGTATCTAAATGTTCTGATAAATATTTAGTAAGACAATATTTAGAAGAAAAAAAATGTTCTGGTATCTTGAATGAATTATATGGAGTATATGAAAATTTTTCTGATATTAATTTTGATAAATTACCTAATAAATTTGTAATAAAATGTACTCATGGTTGTGCATATAATATAATTTGTAGAGATAAAACAAATTTTGATATCAACGAAGCAGAAGCTAAAGTAAGTAAATGGATGAATGAAAAATATGGACTTGCTACAACTGAACTTCATTACTTAAATATTGTTCCTAGAATAATTGTTGAAAAATACATTAGTGATGAAAAAGGAGATTTCCCGATGGATTATAAATTTTATTGTTTCAATGGGAAAGTAAAATATATATTAGTTTGTTCAGAAAGGAGTTTAAATAAAAAGCATTCATATAAGCATAATTATTATGATGTTAATTGGAATTCATTATATTATGATAAAAAAAAATATACAAATTATGATAAAATTAACAAGCCAAAGAAATTAGATATGATGATAAAAATTGCAGAATTATTATCTGACGGTTTCCCATTTGTTAGAGTTGATTTATATAATGACAATGGGAAAATAATCTTTGGGGAATTAACATTTACTCCTACTTGTTGTTGTAGTAGTTACTATAATTCTAGTAGTGATAAAATGTTAGGTACTTTATTAGATATTAATAATTTAATATAGAGGATGATATAATGAGAAAAACATGTATTATTGGACATTTTGCTACATTTAATAATATGAACGATGGACAAACAGTTAAAACAAGAGAAATATATAAAGAATTAGTGAAACATAAAAAATTAAAAGTGGAAACTGTTGATACCCAAAATTATAGAATAAGAATTTTTAAATTTATTGTTAATATTATTAAATCTTTAAAAAGTAATGATTGTATAATTATTATTGTTGCTAGTGGTGGTATGAAATTATTAATTCCTTTTCTAGTAATATTAAATGTTTTTTTTAGAAAAAAGATTTGCTATTGTGCAGTAGGAAGTTGGGTAGATGTTAAAATTAAAAATAATATTTTTTTAAAATATATATTAAAAAAATTAGATTTAATTTTAGTTGAAACAACAGAATTAAAACTATCTTTAAAAAAAATGAACTTTAATAATGTAGATATAATGTATAATTTCAAAGCAATTAATGATGTTAATATCAATAATCATATAAATAATCATTTTTGTACATTTTCTAGAATTAACAAATTAAAAGGAATAGAGGATGCAATATATGCAATAAATTTATTAAATTCTGAAGGTTATTCATTATATTTAGACATTTATGGACCAATAAAAAAGGAGTATGAAGTTGAATTTAATTCATTAATCGAAAAGTGCAACAATAATATTAGATATTGTGGTAATAAAAATCCTGAAGATAGTTTAAAGTTTTTATCGCAATATGATATGTTATTATTTCCAACACATTATGAGAAAGAAGGTCTACCGGGAACATTAATAGATGCTTATAATGCAGGATTACCAGTAATTGCAAGTTCTTGGATGTCATCCAGTGAATTTGTGCCAAATGAAGTGGGGTATACATATAATTTTGCAGATAAAGAAGCTCTAGTTAAAACGTTAAAAGAAGTATTAAAAAATAGAAATTTAATAGAGAAAAAAAGAAATAATTGTAAAAAATTCGTTGAAAAATTTACTCCTTCTAAAGCAATTATTCCATTATTAAATTTTGCAGCAGGTGATAATAATGATTAAAGTTTTTCAATTTATTCCTACTTTAGAAGTAGGCGGAGCCGAAAATTTAGTATTAGATATTGCTAATAACATTGATAATACTAAATTTGATATGACAATAATAACATATTACGATATTGATAAATTTAATATTAATGTAAATAATTATAAAAATATTAAAGTAAAAAGTTTTTCAAAGAAAAAAGGTATTGATTTAAAAATGCTAATACAACTAATAACTTATTTTATTAAGGAAAAACCGAATGTAGTACATTCTCATATTTATGCTGCACCTTATATTTTTATTCCTTGTGTATTGAGTGGTGTTAAAGTTAGAATACATACAATACATAGTATGGCACAAAAAGAATTGAGAAAAAATAAAAGGGTTTTGATGAAATTTGCATATAAATTTTTAAACTTTACACCAGTAGCTATTTCTGATTATGTAAAAAAAACAATAATTGATGAATATAAACTACCTTCAGAAAAAATAGAATGTATATATAATGGAATAGATACAAAAATATTTAAACCTAAAAAAGTATATAAATCTAATGTTAATACTTTTATAAATGTTGCAAGAATTAGTGATGTAAAAAATCATAACTTATTATTAGATGCATTTTCACTTGCAATAAAGGAAAATAATAAATTAAAACTTAAAATTGTAGGTAATGGTCCTTTATTAGAAGATGTAAAACAAAAAATAAAAAAATTAAATTTAGATAAATATATAGTATTATTAGGAAATTTAGATAAAAATCTAGTACAAAAAGAATTAGTTTCTTCAGATATATTTATTTTAACTTCTAAATATGAAGGATTACCTCTTTCAGTATTAGAAGCTATGAGTTGTGGACTTCCTATTATTTCTACTAAAGTTGGTGGTGTTATTGATGTAGTCGACAAAAACAATGGAATTTTAGTAAATCAAGATGAAAAAGAATTGTGTCAAGCAATTTTAAAGTTAAGTAATGATAGTAGTCTATGTAAATTTTTAGGTGAAAATTCTCACAATTATAGTAAAAAATATGATGTAAAGGTTATGGTGAAAGAATATGAAAGAATATATTCAAGGGCAGAAAAATAATAAAATGAAGATTTGTACATATTTAATTGGATGTTTTCTTTTACTTATACCTGCTGATACTTTTGAAATCCTTCCTGGTATATCTATATTAAGAATATTAGCATTACTAATGATTTTTTCGTGCTTTTTATATGCTCGTGATTCAAAAATAAAACTTAATTGGATAATTATATTATTATTAGGTTATATCTTTTTTTCAGTATTTCAAATATTTTATACTGATTATATTTCAAATACAATATCAAAAGTTGCAACAATTACAATGTATACTGTTCTCTTAATTTCAATAAACTTAACAAATTTTAATGATAAAGAAAAAGAATTTTTGCACAAATGTTTCTTTTATAGTACTTGGATGGCTGTTATTCTTATTCTTCTGTTTAGGGCAGAATTTGAAGGTAGATTAACAATTTCAATTTTAGGGAACAAAGTCGAAGATCCTAATCAGTTTTGTGGTTATTTTATTCCAGGTATAGTATATTATTTTTATTTATTTTTAAATAATAAAAATCAAAAAATAAAAAATATATTAATTTTATCACTATTTTTATATTTAGTTTTTTTAACTGGTTCTAGAGGAGGTTTATTAGCAATTTTAGGAGGAATGTTTGCAGTTTTTATATTATATTTAAAGCAAAATAAAAATAATAAATTTTGGAATAAATTAATTAAAGTTATTTTTATTAGTATTTTAATGTATTTAATTGTAATATTTATATTAAACAAGATAAATCCTGAATTAGCGGCAAGATTTTCGATAGAAAATGTATTATCAAGTGGTGGTACAGGAAGAACAGAAATATGGGAATATTATATAAATTTATATGGTCAATCTAATTTATGGTATAAATTATTCGGCTATGGATTAGGAAGTTTAAGTAGTATATATAGAGTTGCCCATAATACTTGGATAGAATCTTTACTTGAAAGTGGTATTATAGGTAGCATATTGTTAATTTCTATAATGCTTCATTCTTTAAAAATTGTTTCGAAAAATAACAATATACAATTAATGTCATCCTTTTTTGCTTTGATAATATTAACTTTGTCATTATCTTTATTGTCATATAAATTATTGTGGGGGTATTTAATAATTGCCATAATATTTAAGAATGAAAAAAAAGAGGGAAATATAAAAAATGAATAAAATTTTAATATGTTCAAACCATTTAGGAAGTGGTGGCATAGAAACTGCACTAATTAATTTAATAAAGATGTATGACTTCAAGAATTTTAAAATTACGTTGCTTTTAATGAATAAAAAAGGTCATTTATTAAAAGATTTACCTAAAAATATTGAAGTAATAGATTTTAATTATTGCAGAAATAAAAACAGGGTAATAAAAAAAATAATTAATACTATAAAATATAAATTTTATATTTTAAAACTATATAATAGGTATAATTATTCAATTTGTTTTTCCCCTCATGTTAAAGAAGCCGCTAGAATAGCATATTATTCTTCTCAAAAAGGTAAAAGAATATTATGGTGTCATAGTAATTATCCTTTATTTTTTAATTATGATAATAAGAGAATCAAAAAATTTATAAGACATAATAAAATGATGAAATATGATAAAATTGTTTTTGTTTCAGAAAATGGGTTAAATGACATGGTTAAATTATTTCCTCATATTAAAGAAAGAAGTATATGTATTCCTAATTATATAAATAAGGAAGTTATGGAAGAAAAAAGTACAGAAAAAATTGATGTTAACATTAAAAATAAATTTATATTTTTAAATATTAGTAGACATGAAGAAAAAACGAAAAAGATTAGTAGAATAATCAAGGCAGCGTATTTATTAAAAAAGAATAGTTATAAAAATTTTGTTGTTCTTTTAGTGGGAAGTGGTATAGATACTATTAATTATGAAAAACAAGTAAAAAAACTAAAATTAGATGATATTGTAATTTTTGTAGGGGAAAAAGGCAATCCATATCCTTATTATAAAATAGCAGATTGTTTTCTTATAACTTCAGATTTAGAGGGAGGACCAATAACTTTTTATGAAGCACTTAATTTTAATGTTCCTATAATAACCACTAATGTAGGAGATGTTAATTTGTATTCTGAAAATTATAATGTTAGAATAATTGAAAAAAATGAAATTGATTTATACAAAAAAATGCTTGATGTTTTAAATAATAAACAATCTACTTATAAAAATTTTGATGTAAATAAATATAATGATGAAATAATCAAAAAAATAGCATATTTATTTAGAGGTGATAATAGAGATGAAAACAAATATATATAATTTTGATTTATATAGATATTATGGAAATAAAAAAATTTCTTTAATTACCAAAATCTTTCTGCCATATAGTTTAAAATATATAAAAGTTTGGCGAAAAGCAAATAATGCTTATCAAAAAAAATTTATATTATTAAAAAAATATTATTTGTTTAGGTTAAGAAAGTATGAAAAAAATTTTCAATTTCAAATATCACCTTCCACAAAAATAGGCTATGGTTTATATATTGGCCATACTGGTAGAATAATAATAAATCCTGAAACTATTATAGGGAACAATTGCAATATTGGGACTGGTGTAACAATAGGACAAGAAAATAGAGGAATTAGAAAAGGATCACCTATCATAGGAGATAAAGTATGGATAGGAAATAATACCACAATAGTCGGGAAAATAACTATTGGTAATAATGTTTTAATAGCACCAAATTCTTTTGTAAATTTTAACGTTCCTGATAATTCCATTGTTATAGGTAATCCTGGAAAAATAGTATATAATGAAAATGCGACTAGTAATTATATAAATAATATAGTAGTTGATAGTAGTGATAAAAATGAATGAAAAAAGTAAAATAATTTTAAAAAATTTAATTACTGATGTTATTCCTTTAATTGTTTATTCCATATTATGCTTATTCAAATCAAAAGTTTTATTAAATACGTTAGGGAGTAATGTATTAGGCTTATATCAATTATTTGTGCAATTAATGAAATATTTATCATTAGTAGAGGGTGGATTAGGAAGTGCAGTTATTTTTTCTTTATATACACCATTATTATCAGGAGATATAAAAAAAATAGCTAATTTGAAAAAAGGTGTGAAAAAAATATTTAAGTATATAATAATAATTATTATTACAGCAAGTCTTTTATTAACTTTTTTAATACCATATCTTATAAAGGATAATACTTTTTCTATTAATTATATTCAAGTTAATTTTACCATCTATGTAATTAGTGAGGTAATATTATATTTAACTATCTTTGAAAGATCAATATTTATAGCAGATGAAAAATCTTATAAAATTAATATAGTTACTAAAAATATGCTTATTTTAAAAGCTATTTTAGAAATAATAATGGCACAAAATGGTAGCAATTTAACAGAAATTTTGTTAATGTTTGTTATAATAAGCTTGTTAACTAATTTAATCATAACAATATATAGTAAAAAATATTATAAACTTGATAAAGGAGATTATTGTGATATATCAGTTTTAAAAGATGTAAAAGCTTTATTTGTGCATAAAGTTGGTTCACTAATTGCTAGTAATATTGATGTTGTAATTTTATCAAAAATAATGGGACTTTCGTCGGTAGTAATTTATACAACATATAATGCTATTTTTGATACTTGCGCTACAATAATTGGTAAAATTAATATTGCATCTATTGCCACTATAGGTAAATTAATTAAAAAAGATAAAAAAATAGTGTATAATATTTTTGTAGACTTTAATTCTATGTGTTTTTATATAGCAACAATTATATCTATACCTTTGTATTTTTCTATTAATTATTTTATAAGTATATTTTATGATGGTAAAATATATACAAATATTATGATTAGTTTAATGTTTACATTTTTGTTTATTTATCAAATAATTAGATTACCTATTACAACTTATGTAACCGCAGCAGGTTATTTTGAAGAAACTAAATATTGTCCAATTATAGAAAGCATTATCAATTTAATATTATCTATTATATTATCAATTTATTGGGGAATTGCAGGAATATTATTTGCAACTATTATCTCTTTATTAATATCAGAATATTTTTATAAAACTAAAATTATTTATAAAAAAATTTTTGATGAAAAAACAATTAAATATTATAAGACAAATATTATTTATACAATAATTATAGCTTTAGGATTAATAATTATATATAGTATTCAGAAATATATAATTATTAATAATCTAATCCAATGGTTTTTGTATAGTGCATTAATTTTTATTTTAAATTTAATAATTATATCATTTATATATTATATAAGTGGTAATTTAAAGTTTATTAAAAGAATTATAAAAAAATAGTAGGAGGTTTAGGATGAAAATTGCAATAGCAGGTACGGGTTATGTTGGTTTATCACTTGCAACATTACTTAGTCAAAAAAATGAAGTAGTGGCATATGATATTTCATTGGATAAAGTAAATAAAATAAATAAAAGGGTTTCCCCTATAAAAGATGAATATATAGATAAATATTTTAATGAAAGACAATTAAATTTGAGGGCAACTCAAGATTACAAAGATGCATTTATAGATTCCGATTATATTATAATTTGTACACCAACTAATTATGATGAGGTAACTAATTATTTTGATACATCAAGTGTAGAAGATATAATAAAAAAGATAATAGACTTAAAAATAAATACTACTATAGTAGTTAAGTCTACTGTACCAGTTGGATTTATAAATTTAGTAAAAGAAAAATATCGTATCGATAATATAATATTTTCCCCAGAATTTTTAAGGGAAGGGAAGGCATTATATGATAATTTATATCCTTCTAGAATCATAGTTGGTGAAAAGAGTGAAAGGGCACTAATTTTTGCTAATTTACTAAAAGAAGCATCATTAAAAGATGATGTAGTAATAAAATTAATGAATAATACTGAAGCAGAAGCAGTGAAACTTTTTGCTAATACTTATTTGGCACTTCGAGTTGCTTATTTTAATGAACTTGATACTTATTCTGAATTAAATGGATTAAATACTGGGGACATTATTGAAGGAGTAAGTTTGGATCCACGAATAGGAGATTACTATAATAATCCATCTTTTGGATATGGTGGATATTGTTTGCCTAAAGACACGAAACAATTATTAGCAAATTATACAAATATTCCACAAAATTTAGTAGAAGCAATAGTTAAATCAAACGATACTAGAAAAGAACATATAAGTAATATGATATTGAAAAAAAATCCCAAGACAGTTGGAATTTATAGATTAACTATGAAAAATGATTCAGATAATTTTAGATTTAGTGCTATTCAAGATGTAATAAAAAAATTAAAGTTAAAAGGTATTAATATTATTATTTATGAGCCTATATTAGAAAGTGAGAAATTTGATGAATGTTTAGTAATTAATAATATAGATGAATTTAAAAGAATTTCTGATATAATTGTAGTCAATAGAATAGATGAACAAATAAAAGATGTAAAGAAAAAAATATATACAAGAGATTTATTTAGTAGAGATTAAAATATTTAACAAAATTAAATACTTTTTTTAAATATTATGATATACTATTAATAGTAGGAGTGAGATGTAATGAAAAATAAAGTTTTAATTATTTTACTAGTAGTATTTAGTTTATTACTAGCAGGGGCAATTGGTTTTGGTGTTTATTTAAATATGAATTTTTCCACGATGATATTTGAAAAAGGACTAGATAGGCTATATACATTAAGTAATGATTATTTAACTAAAGCTAATATATATGATTATGAAAATGAAATTGTTCAAATTAATAATAATATTAGTTATAATTCATCAGATGAAGTAAAAGAATTATTAGGATTAGATAGTGTATCTTTAAATTATAATATAACACTAGATAATAAAAATAGGAAAATGTTAAATAATATTAGTTATTTAGAAGGAGATAAAGAGTATTTAAATGTAGATTTATTATATAATAGTAGTGATTATAGTTATATTAATTTAAATAATTTATTTACTAAAATATTAAAAGTAAGTTTAGATGAAGAAACTACTAAATCTATGGAAGAAATGTTTGATACTATATTAGATAAT
>ERZ1643251.3574-NODE-3574-length-14248-cov-7.967026_pt1 | contig 14248 bp, 15 predicted proteins | sample MGYA00579261_ERZ1643251 | MGnify/ENA primary metagenome ERZ1643251 (study PRJEB29033, sample SAMEA4952267) | chicken gut metagenome | biome: Broiler Chicken; feature: Gastrointestinal Tract; material: Caecum | place: Ireland | collected 2018 | study: Broiler... | reverse complement strand
CCATCGACCTCACGCTTATCAGGCGTGCGCTCTAACCAGCTGAGCTACAAGCCCACTTAAATGTCAAACGACTATTACAGTATACATGATATTCCAAAGTTTTGCAATAGCTTTTTTACATTTTCTGTATATTTTTTGAAATCTAGCGTCAATCCGACGTCCTCACTGAATAATATACACAGAAATGAAAAGTATGTCAATCTTTTTTGCGTTTCTTTTCACGATAAAGCAGTATAATTCGTTGACGACAAAAATAATTAAAAGTATAATGGATGTGAATATGAAAGAAATTTCATATTCAGAAAACCATGGATAACATATAGATGTTATGACCATGTTAATATAGAAAGGATGAAGATATGTTAGAGTTACAAGACATCTCATTCAAACGAGATGGCAAACATATACTAGATCACGTGAGCTTCAAATTTGAAGCAGAAAAATTTTACGTGATCACTGGACCCAACGGGAGTGGGAAATCGACACTCGCTAAAATCATCATGGGAATCGAACAACCAGATAGTGGGAAGATTTTATTAGATGGAAAAGATATCACTCATAAAAAAATTGACGAAAGATCAAGGTTAGGAATTGGGTTTGCGTTTCAACAGCCGGTACAATTTAAAGGAATTACCGTATATGATTTATTAAAGCTTGCTTCTAAAAAAGAAATTGGAACGAAAGAAGCATGTCAATTGTTATCAAAAGTTGGTCTTTGTGCAGGAGAATATATCGATCGTGAGATCAATGGTTCTCTATCAGGAGGAGAATTAAAACGAATTGAAATTGCCTCTGTTATGGCAAAGGATCCGAGTGTTTCTATCTTCGATGAACCAGAAGCAGGAATCGATTTGTGGAGCTTTCGAAATTTGATCGATGTGTTTAAACAAATGGAATCTTATGCGAAAGGAGTTACGATTGTTATTTCACATCAAGAGAGAATTTTAGCGATTGCCGATCAAATTATTTGGATGGATCAAGGTAAGATAAAACAAGAAGGGAGTAAAAACGCGATGATGCATCAAATCTTGATGCCACAGAAAGATTGTCCGAAAGGAGTGATGACTTGTGAATAAAGTAGATGAATCACTTCTTCACGAAATATTAGATCAAGATGTAAGAAAAGCAGATGCTTACAATATTCGTAAGAATGGAAAAGGGATCGAGCGTAAATCAAATCCTAATATTGAGATTGTTCCGAAGGAGGATGGAACAGGACTTGATATTTACGTTAAAGAAAACACTCTATTTGGAATCATTCACATCCCTGTGATTATTACGGAAAGTGGACTTACCGATGTCGTATATAACGATTTTCATATTGGTAAAAATGCGAATGTGATCATTATTGCCGGATGTGGAATTCATAATGGAAAACATAAAGATTCTAAACATGATGGAATACATCGCTTCTATGTAGAAGAAAAAGCAAAAGTAAACTATGTTGAAAAACATTATGGAGAAGGTGAGGGAACTGGAAAGAAAGAACTCAATCCGGTGACTGAAGTTACATTAGAAAAAGATGCCTATTTATCGATGAGTACGACGCAGATCAAAGGAGTCGATACAACGTTACGTGTGACGAAAGCTAAATTAAAAGAAGGATCTACACTCATAATTAACGAAAAAATATTAACGACAGGAACACAACAAGCGAAAACTGATTTTGTCGTTTCCTTAGATGGAGAAGGTGCAAGTACGCATGTGACATCTCGTTCTGTAGCGGAAGAATCATCTTATCAAGAATTTACATCTCATATTACTGGAAATAAAAAATGTTATGCGCACGTGGAATGTGATGCCATTATTAAAGATCATGGATCTGTAAAAGCAGTTCCAGAAATTTATGCCAAAGATGTAGATGCAAATCTGATTCACGAAGCAGCAATTGGTAAAATAGCAGGACAACAACTTATGAAATTGATGTCGCTCGGTCTTTCTGAAAAAGAGGCAGAGGAGACGATTATTAAGGGCTTCTTAAAGTAAAAATAAGAGTCAACAAAATGTATAAACACTGATTTTTCAGTGTTTTTCTTTGTGTTCTTTTTCAAATAAGTGTATCCTAGATAATAGGAGGGATAAAAAATGGATTTAAAAAAATTATTTGGTTATGAAGGAAAAACTGTTGTAATTACAGGTGCAGCATCAGGAATGAGCCGTTCTGCTGCGGAATTATTAATCGAACTTGGAGCAAAAGTATATGCGATCGATATCAATCCGATCGACTTGCCAGTAGAAAAAGCATATCAAGCTGATTTGAGCGATAAAGAACAAATCGATCGTGTCATTGCTGATTTACCACAAAAGATCGATGCATTATTCTTATGTCATGGAATTGCAGCATTTCCTGGAAGAGAATTATTAGTACAAAAAGTAAATTTCTATAGTCAAAAATATATGACAGAGCAATTACTCGATCGTATTTCTGATCATGGATCTATTACTTATATCGCATCTGTAGGAGGTTTCGGTTGGCAACAAGTATATCCAACTGCCGTAGAACTAATCAATTTACCTACTTGGGAAGATGCAATGAAGTTTTATGAAACACATCCAGAGTTAATTCAAAGTGCCTATGTTTTTGCAAAACAATGTTTACTTTCATATGTTACTTATAAATGTATGGATCCAGCATTCATAGGGCGTAAGATCAGAATCAATGCAATCAATCCAGGAGATACAACGACAGGTCTTACAGATGACTTTAATAAATCAACAAGTCCTACGGGAAATGCAGAAGAGGGTGCGGCAATGATCGAGAACATCTTCTTGAAAAGCTGGAATGGATATGCAGCAGAGCCAAAAGATATGGGATATCCTATGGTTGTCGTTGGAAGTGATATTTGTTCTTATATGTCAGGGCAACTTATTTATATCGATTATGGATTAACGTCTAATTGGACAAGCCAAGCATTGTTACATGCAAACGATAAGACAATAGAAGAAATCTCAAAAGATTCACAAGCTTAAAATGAATGTGCATAGGAAATATGCACATTTTTATTGTCAAAAGAATTATTTTGTGTTAAAATGATAATGTTGTTAATTGGCCTGTTGGTGAAGCGGTTCAACACACTGCCCTCTCACGGCAGCATTCATGGGTTCGAAACCCATACAGGTCACCATATGATAATTACTAGATAGCAATATCTAGTTTTTTTGTTTTCAACGTTACTATGTGATGATATAATAAGATTGTGGAATCGTTCAGGAGAGTGGAAGGGAGATTTTATTTATGTCTTTTTTAAAAGCGAAGGAAAATTTACAAAAATACGGATTAGAAAATAAAATTATGGAGTTTACTGTTTCTTCGGCAACGGTAAAAGAAGCTGCTAAGGCAATTGATTGCAAGGAAGAAGAGATCGCCAAAACTTTATCATTTATCGTTTCTGATCACCCTATATTGATCGTAGTTGCAGGAGACTCTAAAATTGATAATAGTAAATTTAAAAGAGAATTTCATACCAAAGCAAAGATGATACCATTCGATCAAGTCGAAAATTTGATAGGGCATGCGGTCGGGGGAGTTTGTCCATTTGGAGTCAACGAAGGAGTGACTGTTTATTTGGATGATTCTTTAAAACGTTTTGAAGTTATTTATCCGGCTTGTGGAAGTGCGAATAGTGCAGTGAAATTAACATTAGATGAATTAGAAAAAGCATCAAACTATCAAAAATGGGTAGATGTGTGTAAGATAGTTTAAGAAAAGAAAAAAGGTGATTTTGTAACAAAATCACACAGTATTGAGATTGGAGAAAATTATGGATATAGAATATAAGCATGAAGACTTAATTGCAATCGCAAAAAAATACATGAGTACTATTCAGGATAGTTGTCATAACATACATCATATGAATGATGTCGTTGCTTATACAAAAGAACTTTTAAATGAACTAGAGACCAAGAAAAATCCGGAAGTATGTATGATCGGTGCTTATTGGCACGATGTTGGAAGGATAAAATTGGATGTAGGTCACGAAGAATTATCAGCAAAGATGTTACGGCAACACATGCTTGAAATGAATTATGATGATGAATTCATAGAAGCTTGTTGTGAAGCAATTCGATATCATAAATGGAATATGTCTCCTAAGACGATAGAAGGGCTTATTATAAAAGATGCAGATAAATTAGCATTTCTTGGAATCGAGAGATGGAGTGCTTGTTTAGAACAGGGACAAAGATTAGATGATATCATACAGTTGCTTCCAAGATTAAGAAACGAACTTTTATATTTTGAAGTTTCCAGAAAAATATATGACCGAGAAATTGTACGTATCATGAGATTGTTATATGATAGATATTATGGTGATAGGAGAGAGAAAGAATAATAAAGAAGCAAGTATAGACTTGTTTTTTTATGTGCAAAAAAAGCGAACAAAAGAATGTGAAAAGGAATAGAAAATGTCAAAAATACACTTTGAATTTTTTTGAAAAAAATGACATCTAAAAAATAATTGAAAATGAAAAATGCAAAAAATCAAAAAACGGATATGATGCAAAAAGCCTAAAAATGCGACTTTCACTTTTAAAAATAATGCTTTTTCCGGTTTTTGAAAAAAACGGCGTTTTTTTCAAAAAATGAAGTGTAAAGAAAAACGCAAAAAAATAAAATGCGTTTTTGTTGAAAAATAAAGGCTCGTGAGCTGTGCTGAAAAAAAGTTTAAAATTTGTTCGCTTTTTTACTTGATTTTTTTATTTTGAGTTGCTATACTGACAGTAGTTAAGGTAGGAGGAAATGTTATGACAGGTGTTATGGAAGATACAGCATTAGAACTACAGGTAGTGAAGAGAAATGGAAAGAAAGTTGACTTTGATGGAACGAAAATAGCAATCGCTATCAAAAAGGGATTCGATAGTTTAATTCCATCAGAGGAGAATGCAACATTACAAGATGTTGGATATAGTGAAAAAGATGTAAACAAAGTCTATCATGCGGTGATGGAACGCATTAAAAAAGAATATAAAGATGAAGAGAAGATCAAGATTGAGACGATTCAGGATATGATCGAGGATGAACTTCAAAAGAAACATTATACAGATGTTTACGAATCATTTAAGGCATATCGTGAGCAGAGAAATCAATCACGTGAGTTATTCTCAGATAATAAAAGACTTCATAAGTTTTTAAAGAACATCGAAAGCTTAGGATTAAAGTCAGCACACGAAGAAAATACAAAGAGAGAAAATGCGAATGTCGATGGAGATACTGCAATGGGAACGATGCTTCAATATGGAGCTACGATTTCTAAAGAGTTTACGAAAGCATATCTTATGAAACGTAAATATGCAGATGCTCACGATTCAGGAGCGATCCACATTCACGATATGGACTTTATGGCAATGGGAACGACGACTTGTTGTCAAATCGATTTAAATCGTCTATTCAAAGGTGGATTCTCAACAGGGCATGGACATTTGAGAGAACCAAATGACATTATGTCTTACGCTGCACTTGCTGCTATTGCAATTCAAGCAAATCAAAATGATCAACATGGGGGACAAGCAATCCCAGCATTCGATTACTATTTAGCACCAGGAGTGTTAAAGACATTTAAAAAACAATTTAAACAAGTCGTAAATGACTATTTAGATTTAGAAGGTTTGAAACCTCTTGTTAATATGGAGCGTATCGCAAAAGATATTAGCAAATTAACTTCTATCGAAGTAGATATGGAAGCGTTTGATGTCTACTCAAAAGGAAGTGAAAAAGTACATCATATTCTTTGCTTAGGATATGAAAAAGCAGTTCAAAAGACAGATCGTATTACATATCAAGCGATGGAGGCATTTATTCACAACTTAAATACAATGCATTCAAGAGCAGGGGCTCAAGTTCCATTTTCAAGTATTAACTTTGGAACAGATACTTCTCCAGAGGGAAGAATGGTGATGAAAAACTATTTACTTGCCTTAGATGCTGGACTAGGACATGGAGAAACTCCAATTTTCCCAATTTCAATTTTTAAAGTAAAAGAAGGAGTTAACTATAATCCAGAAGATCCAAACTATGATTTGTTCCATTTATCATGCGAAGTTTCTGCGAAGAGATTATTCCCTAATTTCTCGTTTATCGATGCTCCATTCAATTTGCAATATTATAAAGAAGGAGATTACAGAACAGAAGTTGGATACATGGGATGTCGTACACGTGTCATGGGAGATGTAACCGATCCAGATAATCAAGTGACACCTGGACGTGGTAATTTATCATTTACGTCTATCAACCTTCCAAGACTTGGAATCAAACATGGTATTGTAACAAATGAAAAGGCTGATATGGATGGATTCTTCGAAGAACTTGGAGAATATATGGAAATGGTAAAAGATCAATTGTTGGAACGTTTTGAAATCCAATGTAGAAAACATGTTTATAATTTTCCATTCTTACTTGGGCAAGGAGTTTGGACAGATGGAGAAAAGTTAAAGCCAAACGATCGTATTCGTAAGTTATTAAAACATGGTACGTTGACATTTGGATTTATCGGACTTGCAGAATGTTTAAAAGCTTTAACTGGTAAACATCATGGAGAAAGTGAAGAATCTCAAAAATTAGGACTTGAAATTATTGGATTCATGCGTAAGAAAGCAGACGAATATTCTGAAAAATACAACTTGAATTTCTCTGTTATCGCAACTCCAGCAGAAGGATTATCCGGAAGATTTGTCAATATCGACAAAGCAATCTATGGTAAGATCAAAGGTGTTACAGATCGTGAATACTATACAAACTCATTCCATATTCCAGTTTATTACAATATTTCAGCAGCTCGTAAGATCGAATTAGAAGCACCATATCATGCGCTTACAAATGGTGGACATATTACTTATATCGAATTAGATGGAGATACTACAGAAAATGTAGAAGCATTTGAAAAAGTGATTCGTAAAATGAAAGAGTCAGGAATTGGATATGGGGCAATTAATCACCCAGTTGATCGTGATCCAGTTTGTGGATTTAATGGTGTAATTAACGATACTTGTCCAGGATGTGGTAGAAAAGAAGAAGATGACGATGTGCACTTTGAAAGAATTCGTCGTATTACGGGATACCTTGTTGGAACAGTAGATCGCTTTAACAACGGAAAAAGAGCGGAAGAAAGAGATCGTGTAAAACACACGTTGAATGCAAGAAATGCAAAAAATTAGATTAGCAGGTGAATTACAGACGGATAGTATCGTCGATGGTCCAGGCATTCGTGCGGTCGTATGGACACAAGGTTGTGGACATCACTGCAAAGGATGTCATAATCCAGAGACATGGGACTTTAAGGGCGGAATGGAATGTGATGTCGATGATATCAAAAGACAACTAGAACAGTTAGAAGATCATGATGGAATTACTCTTTCCGGAGGAGATCCGATGTTCCAAGCAAAAGCATGTTACGAAATTGCAAAATATGCAAAAGAACTCGGTTTTAATGTTTGGTGTTATACAGGATTTACTTATGAACAATTGATGGTGATGAATGGTCGTGATCCATATATATTGAAGTTACTAGAACAATTGGATGTTTTAGTAGATGGTAAATTCGAATTAGCGCAAAAGAGCCTCAATTTAAAGTTTAAGGGATCTCGTAATCAACGAATTATCGATGTTCCTGCAAGTTTGGATGAAGGTAAAGTTGTTATTGTAGATAAGTACTGTGAAGAGAAGAAATGGTCACCAAAATACCAAAAACAAGAATTTTTATACATTTAAGAATTATAGTTGTTTGCTATAATTCTTTTTGTTATACTATAAAAAAGTAGGTGATCGTATGGATATTTATTTTGTAATTGCACAATGTATAGGTGGAATTGCTTTATTTATTTTAGTTTTGAGTCTTCAAAAAAATGAGAAAGAAAAACTTCTGAAATATCAAGTTTTATCTAGTCTATTATATGCGTTACAATATTTATTTTTAAATGCGCTAACAGGATGTTTTATGAATCTTGCATGCATGTGTCGGAATTTTATTTTTTATCAATATCAAGATCGAAAAGTTCCATTTTACTGGCTTATGATTACATTATTTTTTATGGTGGGATTATCTTTGGTGTCATATCAGGGAATTATTAGTTTGTTTCCTATGCTTGCCGTTGTTTTATATAGTATCGCATTATGGTATGGAAATGTAAGTATCATCCGAGTGGTGGAAGTTGTATCTTGCTCTTTTTTTGTTATTTATAATATTGTTGTACTTGCTATTATGGGATTGATTGTAACAATAATTGAATTAGTCGCCGCATTGTGGGCGATTTATCGATTTGATATTCGAAATAAAAAAGATTGACTTAAACCTCACTTTAAGGAGTAAAATAAAAATGTAATAAAGGAAAGGTGATAAAATGGAAAAACAAACAGCAGGGAGAGATCAATTAGGAACGTTTGCTCCGAAATTTGCAGCACTCAATGACGATGTTTTATTTGGCGAAGTATGGAGTAGAGAAGATAAATTATCTTTAAGAGATCGATCTTTAATAACAGTTGTTGCCTTAATGAGCAAAGGAGTCTTAGATTCTAGTTTAAAATATCATATTATGAATGCTAAGAAAAATGGAATTACGAAAGAAGAGATGGCAGAAGTTTTAACACATGTTGCATTCTATGCAGGATGGCCAAATGCCTGGGCTGTTTTTAAGATAGCAAAGGAGGTTTATGAGAGTGAATAAAGAGTTATTTGAAAAAGAAAATGTATTTGGATTAGGAACTCCAAATGATGCTTTTGCACAATATTTTATAGGTCAAAGTTATTTAAATCCATTGACTGATCCCAAAAAAACAAACGTGTTTTTAGCGAATGTTACTTTTGAACCAGGATGTAGAAATAACTGGCATATTCATCATGCGAAAAGTGGTGGCGGACAACTTCTAATCTGCACTGCTGGATATGGTTGGTATCAAGAAGAAGGAAAAGAAGCACAAAGCTTAAAGCCAGGAGATGTCGTAACAATACCAGCAAATGTAAAACATTGGCATGGTGCAAAAAAAGATTCTTGGTTTAGTCATATTGCTGTAGAAGTACCAGGAGAAGATACAGAAAACGAATGGTGTGAAGCAATATCTGACGAAGAATATAATAAATTATAATTAAAAATTTTAAATTGAAATGATTATAGCAAAGCAAAACAAATGTTCGCTAAAATTATTGACGAACAACTTTTTTTACTGTACAATTTAGTTGTAGAGAGTAAGAAAGGAGAAGACATTGAATCAAAAAAATGAAATAATTTTATTTGAAAACCAAAAAGTCAAACTTGAAGTTAATATGCAAGATGAGACTGTGTGGTTATCTTTAGATCAAATGGCTCAATTATTTGATAGAGATAAATCAGTTATTTCTAGACACATAAAAAAGGTACTAGAAGAAGAATTAGATGATAATGCAGTTGTTGCAAAATTTGCAACAACTGCAAAAGACGGAAAAACTTATCAAGTTGACTATTATAATTTAGATATGATTATAAGCGTTGGTTATCGTGTAAAGTCGCAAAATGGTATTATTTTTAGAAAATGGGCAAACAAAGTATTAAAAGATTACATGATAAAAGGTTATGCGGTTAATCAAAAAAGATTGGAATATTTAGAAAAGACGATTAAGCTAATAGATATCGCGAATAGAATTGATGAAAAATTAGACAATAATGACGCTAAAGAAATTTTGAGAGTGATAGGAAGTTATTCAAAAGCTCTTGATTTATTAGATGATTATGATCACAGAACGCTATTGAAACCTAAAGGAAATAATAGTCAGAAACGAATAAAATATGAAGATTGTTTAGAAATAATTAATAGGTTAAAATTCAATGAAGAAAGTGATATTTTTGCTATCGAACGAAATAAAGGCTTAGAAGCAATTATAGGAAATATTTATCAAACATATGATGGTAAAGATGTTTATCAAAGTATAGAAGAAAAAGCTTCTAACTTTATATATATGATTGTTAAAAATCATGTTTTCATTGATGGAAATAAAAGGATTGCGGCAACATTGTTTATTTATTTTTTAAATTACTATAATATTTTGTATCAGGATGGTAAACAAGTCATTGATAATAACACTTTAACGGCTTTAACATTATTGATTGCGGAGTCAAACCCAAAAGAAAAAGAGATTATCATCGATCTAGTTATGAATTTTCTTAGTTAAACAGGTTTCTATCAAAAAGATGGTATGGAGAAGATAATGATAAAGTTTGTAGTTAATTGGGGGGTAATATGCAAGAAAATATGATTACTTATAAAATCTACAAAAATGTTTATGACGAGATGGCATCTGGAAAGAAAAATGTTGAAATTAGATTATTAAATGAAAAGTCTCAAAAGATAAAAATTGGAGATAAGATTACATTTCAAGTGTTAGATAGTGACTTAACTTTGGTTGTGGAAGTGACAAATAAATATATTTATTCTAATGTTGATGAATTATGGGAAGAGAAAGCAATTGTTTCAAATAATACATTAAATTATACGAAAGAAGAATTTGCTTGTGCTTTATATGAAATATTTGGTAAAGATAAAGTCGTTAGCTCAAAAATCGTCGGAATAGAATTTAAAATTTTAAAAAAATAATTTATTTCTAATGAAAACATTTCATGATATTAAGAGAGTGTGAAGAAATTATATTACATGAAACTATGTGATCATAAGGTAAAATATCATTTCATTATTATATAGAAAGGAAGATAAAATGGAAAAATCAAGAGTATATTTTATTCGAGAGATCACTCCCGGGAATATTATTAAAGCATATGAAGCTTTAGGTAAAAATTTAGAAGGGAACGTCGCTGTTAAAATGCACTCTGGGGAACAGGGAAATCAAAATTATTTGAGACCAGAGTTCGTTCAAGATGTGATTCATCATGTGAATGGAACGGTCGTAGAGTGTAATACGGCATATGAAGGTGCTAGAAATTCTACAGAAAAACATAAAAAGTTAATCGAAGAACACGAATGGAATAAATATTTTCCGTTTGACTTATTGGACGAAGAGGGACCAGATATGGAACTTGAGATTCCAAATGGTAAAGTGTTAAAGAAAAATTATGTTGGAAAGAATTTAGCAAACTACAATGCTTTACTTGTCTTATCTCATTTTAAAGGACACGCCATGGGTGGATATGGTGGAGCTTTAAAACAACTTTCTATCGGATGTGCATCTTCTCGTGGAAAAACGTTAATTCATACGGCAGGTGTGACAGATGATCAAAAGGTATTATTTCAAAATTTGCCAGAGCAGGATAGGTTCTTAGAAGCTATGGCAGATGCAGCAAAGTCTGTCGTAGATTATTTTAAAGGAAATGCAGTTTATATCAATGTTATGAAAAATATCTCAGTCGATTGTGACTGTGATGCGCATGCATCCGCACCATGTATGCAAGATATTGGAATTTTAGCGAGTCTCGATCCTGTTGCAGTCGATCAAGCTTGTCTAGATTTAGTTTATCAGTCAAATGATCCTGGAAAAGATAAATTGATCGAGAGAATTGAATCTCGTCACGGAGTACATACGATTGAAAGTGCCTACGATCTCGGTGTTGGAAATAGGGAATACGAACTTGTTCAAACAGATAAAAAATAAGAAAGTTTTTACTTTCTTTTTTATTTTATATGGAGCACATTTCTGACTTTTGATTGACTTCTCCCACAATTCATATTACAATGATATTAGGTGAAATCATAAGTATTTTACTTAGTATATATATTGGAGGGAAGATATGGAACAGATAGCGTTTTCCATTTTACTTGTCCTCCTTGGACTTTTTGTTGGAGTCATACTAGTGATTCTAATTAATTATCTTAAGGGTAATTTAGCTGCAAAAAAAGTAGAGGCTTTATTAGAACGTGCCAAGAAAGATGCCGATAAGGTAAAACGAGATTACTTATTAGAGGCAAAAGAAGAGGCACATCGTTTAAAAAGAGAAACTGAAAAAGAAATCAAAGAGAAAAAAAATGAAATGAAAGAATCAGAAGATCGTTTGCTTGCACGTGAAAATAACATGGACCGTAGAGATCAGACATTACAAAATCGTGAGCAGATGTTAGAAGATAAAGAAAATCATTTAATTCAAAAACAAAAAGATATCCAAGATGAACAAGCGAAAGTGGAAGAGATTAAGAAGGAACAAATTCAACTATTAGAAAGTATTGCAGGCTTTTCAAAGAATCAAGCTCGTGAGCTTGTCCTTAAAAAAGTAGAGGATATGATGAGTTTAGAGATTGCAGCACTCATCAAGGATCGAGAAGCAGAAGCAAAATTAGAAGTTGATAAAAAATCGAAAGATATGTTAGTGTCTTGTATGCAAAAATATGCATCAGATGTAGCTAACGAACAGACTGTCACAGTCGTTAATTTACCAAGTGACGATATGAAGGGACGAATCATTGGGCGTGAAGGAAGAAATATTCGTACGATCGAAGCAGTAACAGGAGTTGATCTCATTATCGATGACACTCCTGAGGCAATAGTCCTTTCTAGTTTTGATCCACTACGTCGCGAAATTGCTCGCGTTACATTAGAAACATTAATCAAAGATGGAAGAATTCATCCTACGAGAATCGAAGAAGTGTACGATAAAGTGAGCAAGGATATGAATGCTAAGATTTTAGAATATGGAAACAATGCATTATTCGAACTTGGTATTACTAAGATGGATCCAGAATTGGTAGAATTAGTTGGTAAACTTCATTTTAGAACAAGCTACGGGCAAAATGCATTACAACATTCTATTGAAGTAGCTAGTTTATCAGGATTATTAGCTGCGGAGTTAGGAGAAAATGTTAATTTAGCAAAACGTGCTGGACTTCTTCACGATATCGGAAAGGCGATCGATCATGAAGTAGAGGGAAGCCACGTAGAATTAGGAGCAGATTTAGCACGTAAATTCCATGAGAATGATACTGTGGTAAATGCGATAGAATCACATCATGGTGATCATCCAGCAACGACGATCATCTCTGAAATCGTAGCGATTGCAGATACACTTTCAGCATCACGTCCTGGTGCTAGAAATGACTCGTTAGAAAATTACGTAAAACGTTTACAAGAATTAGAAGCGATAGCAAATGATATGGATGGCATTGAAAAGACATTTGCTGTACAGGCAGGTAGAGAACTACGCGTTATCGTAAAACCTGAAGAGATCGATGATCTCGGAAGCTATAAGGTAGCACGCGATATTAAAAATAAAATTGAAGAACAGATGCAGTATCCGGGAACGATTAAGGTTACTGTCATTCGTGAAACGAGAGCGACAGAGGAAGCAAAATAATTTGCTTCTTTTTGTATGAAATGTATTTGCGCCCAGTTTTTGTTACTTTTAAACAAAAGACGACTTTTTTCGATTGTTTAAATGTTATTCTAGAAGAGTGGATAAAGGGGGATTTTATGCAAGAGCAACAAATGAGAGGGTTAATTGCGGAGTTTCAAACACAACTCGCTTCTATAGAGGGAAGATTAACTGCGTTTCAATATACTTCAGAATTAAGGGAGTATTTCAAGTCTTATATCGTGACAGAATTAGAGAAAGATAGAGTTTCGTTAGATCAGATGAAACAGGCATTCTTTTTTTCGAGTACGAACGAGGAAGATCTTTGTCGTCAATATTTCTTTTTAGAAAAACACGATTATCTTTTAAGTATTAGTGAAATTATCGATATGAATTATCATATGAGAGAGATTAGAGAACAGATTCGACAACTGACAAAAATCGTGTTTGATCGATTGCGAAGGCAGATTGTAGTACACTTGAAAAGTGAAAGTCAGAGTAGAATCACTTTAGAAAGTCATGCGCTAACAGGATATGATCTATCCTGTTTATTAAATGAAATTGGAATTCCTTCTAATTTAAAAGGTCGTCAATATATCGAATATATTATGATTGAATTATTAGAGCGTAAGTTATCGATCAAAGATGGAATTACGACATCGATTTATCCGATGGTTGCAAGTTTCTTTCAGACGACACCGAGTAAAGTGGAACGTTCAATTCGTCATGCGATCGAAGTTGCTTGGATGAGAGGAAATGAGCAACTGTTACATGAATTATGTGGATATACAGTATCTTTTTCGGCATCGAAACCGACAAATAGAGAATTTTTAGCAAATTTGTTTCATTATCTAGAACTAAAATTATGCCATAATGGAATTGATAAAGAGAGTTTTTCTTCATTACGACATTCTTTGTTATCATAAAAAGTACTTGAATATCATGAAGTTGTCAATGGAAAGTAGACAATAAAAAAGTATTATTTAAACCCTAGTTG
>ERZ1643251.3573-NODE-3573-length-14251-cov-7.847281_pt1 | contig 14251 bp, 10 predicted proteins | sample MGYA00579261_ERZ1643251 | MGnify/ENA primary metagenome ERZ1643251 (study PRJEB29033, sample SAMEA4952267) | chicken gut metagenome | biome: Broiler Chicken; feature: Gastrointestinal Tract; material: Caecum | place: Ireland | collected 2018 | study: Broiler... | reverse complement strand
GTTGCTCCCAGACAAATAAAAACTACAGCCCCTTACTTTTTATTAACCTCAAAATTAACCTCACGAAGAAAGAGGTTAAAAGCGTGAAAATACGGCTGCGGATACCTCCGCAGCCGTAAAATCAAATAAGCCAAACAGGAACGATCAGAGTATCTTTATCCAAAGCGGAAAGAGTTTCTTTCATGCAGATGACAGCCCCCGTTCCGACGAGGAGAGAGGATTTACGAAGGATATTGAAAGAAGAAACCATAGAAAGAGAGGGCGTGCTTGCCCGCTTGATCTCAATGGGGTGAAGTTGCCCGTCGCTTTCAATGCATAAATCAATTTCTTTATCGTCTTTATCCCGATAGTAGTGTAATATGCACTCATCACCCGAATTGAGATAACTTTTACGAATTTCCGAAACGACATAATTTTCAAGTATCGCGCCGTTGATGGAACCGTTCATCAGGATATCGGGAGAGGAATATTTTGTCAGATAACAGACAAGTCCCGTATCAAAAAAATAGAGTTTGGGCGTTTTGATTGTTCGTTTCAAAAGGTTATTGGAATAAGGATGAAGATAGAAAATAATGTCAGATTTTTCCAAGACAGCGAGCCAACGTTTCGCAGTATCGTCGCTGACATTGACGTCGCCGGCAATCGCATGGATATTAAGTATCTGTCCTGTTCGGCAAGCTGCGGCGCGTATGAAATCGGCGAACCGTGTGGAATCAACTCCCGCTATTTCGTCCCGGACGTCGCGTTCTATATAAGTTTGCAGATAACTCGAATAAAAGACATTACGATTGGAGAATTTACCGCCGGCATAAGCAGGGAGCGAACCTTTCCATATGCGATGGTAGAGCTCATTTACGTCCGCAGAAGTATGAGTATCTTTGCGCAATTGCAAAGCATGAACGTCGACCGAAAAAGGGGAAGAAGTTCCCGTCCCGTATAATTCGTGTTGAGACATGGAAGACAAATGCAAAAGGGCTATGCGTCCTGCAAGCGTTTCTTTAGCAAGCGTCATAAGTTTGAATGCTTGCGAACCGGTCAGCCAAAAACTGCCGGCAGGGGCGCCCTTATCGATGGCTATTTTTATATAACTGAATAATTCCGGCGCATATTGCACTTCGTCGATCAAGACCGGTGCCGGATGCATAGATAGAAATAATTCGGGATCGTTTTTTGCAAGTTGACGTTCCGATAAGTCGTCGAGGGTGACGGATTGCATATTTTGGGGTTTAATGTGCTCGAGCATCGTCGTTTTACCTACTTGGCGAGGCCCGGTGATCAAAATGCAGGAATACTCTTTATTCAGTTGAAGGATCAGGTCTTCCATATCTCGTTTTATATAAACCATGGTACACCTCTCGGCTAATATTTGATTTAATCTTATTTTAGCCGAAAAGCAAACAAAAGTCAAGTGGATAAAAAATTAAAAGAACGAAAATTTTTAGAAAGCGAAAGGAGAAAGGAAAGGAATGAGTACGCATGCTTTTATAGCAAAGAAAACAGGGGCGGATAAATACAAAGCAATTTTCTGCCAATTCGACGGATACCTATCCCATGCGGGAAAAATACTCGCGGAGCATTACGACACGACGGAAAAGGTGGATGCCTTGCTCTCGCTCGGCGGAATCCAATCGCTGGGCGAGCAGACAGGACCTGCTCCCGAAGGGCTCGAAAACAGAGAGGACGAGAAATATACGGTCGCATTTAAGCGCGATTTGGATGATGATTCTTGGAATGCGGAAGAACTGACGTTGGATGAATTGATAAACAACGGCATCGGAGAGTGTTATATTTATATCTTCGGCGGAGATGAAAGATGGATATATTCAGGTTTTAGCGATTTGGAGGACGGGTTCCGTGACGTAAAGCGCGCGTTAGAGTTTTTAGCTGCGGATGAGGATCCGTATGACCTGCCGATAGCCGGACCAAGCGAGGAAGAAACAATTCTAAAATTATAAAGCAGAAAGGAACGAGCATCTCTATTTCGAGGGACGCTCATTTTTTATACAAGGAGGAGCGGACAATGAAGAAAACGACGATCACGGTAACATTCGACGAGGAAAAGCTCTCGGCACTTAAAATGTATCTCGAACAGAAAAATCAGACGGTAGAAGGGGAATTAGAAAATTCGCTTTCGGTGCTCTACAACAAAACCGTACCTGCGGGAGTGCGCGAGTTCCTCGACTTGCGTTCAGGAACAACGTCTCCAACAGTAAAACCGAAGCGCGCGAAACCTTCTCCCTCTTCTGCCGTGGGCGCATCCGGGGAGGGAAAATGACATGGCAGAAGAAGAAATCAGAATACCGTTCAATAGGCATAAACTCGATGCGCTGAAAGTTGCTCTCTATACGGCGGGCAAGGATTTTGATAGGGAAATAGCCGATCTGCTTGAGCAGTTCTATATTAAGAATGTTTCGGCTCAAGAACGATTGGCCGTGGAAAAGCAAATCCGAAAAGATGAGACGGCAGAAAAAGAAGAGATGGATCAGTTCGTTGTGATTAAACTTAAGAGCGGCAAAGATGTAGTATGTCTGACCGCGAGCGGGAGTAACGATTTATATTTTATAGCAGGACAGTGCAGAGTCATGTTGAAGGATGCGGACGAAAATACGTTGGACACTCTGGCGCAATATTTTATTGATAGGAACTTTATGGACGACCGACTGTACGATGTGATAGTAAACGCACAAAGCAATCATTTGCTTAAAGCGGTCGTGGAGTTAAATTTTAATAATTGCATCCTAACCATAAAAGAACGGGGCGCAACGCAACCGATCTGTTATCAGATGGAAGATTTGGAGAAAGCGCACAGAAACGCTGACACAATTCCGAACATTTCACAGGAAAAGCGAGATGAATTATTCCGAAAGTATCTACATGACCGAGAATTTGAAATAGCGGAGACGGAAGACATGAAACCAATGCAACTGTAAGGAGAGAAGAAACAGACGAATGAAAATCAATGCAATCATGGGACGCAAGGCGCCGAGGATCCAAGCAGACTCGTATAGAAGAGCAAGATGACATGTTCATCTTGCGTCCGTTTCAACAAGAGCAGAAGGTTAAAGTCGATGAAACAGTATCTGAAGATGAGAGCAATGAGATGGATTTGAGCATGTGAAAATATATAGCCGTAAACCGACTTTCCGCCCCGTGTTCTGCCCGTGTGGCAAGTTTGCGAACAAAGCCGAACGAGCGCACGGCAGAAATGCTTCGTGGGAAATTCGGGCGATTTTGCAAGCCGTTTGCTGGGCGTAGTTTTTAGGGACTTGGCGGTCGAAAAGTACGGTCGATTTTCAAGCAGGAGAAAGAGGCGGTGCCGAAAACGGCACTCGCCTCCGATTCACTTCGGACGGCAACGCCGTCCGTTTTGTTGTTGAACAAATTCCGCGGCTTTGAGCCGAGGTGAGATACGGCGCCGTGTTTGGGGCATTGACGCTCGCATCGGCGCCGTTTTTGTATGCCCTTTATAATGGGGCGAAAATGCGGTGCTTGGGGAGGTGCTAAGAGAAGTTGAAAGAAAAAGCGGAAAGCGCAAACAGAAAAGAAGTCAAACGGCGGTTTCAGCTATGGATCAAGCCGTCCGTATTGGCGATGGCGGCAAAGCATATGGAAGAGGACAACTGCGCGTCGCAGAGCGAATTCATTGAAAAGGCGGTACAGTTCTATGCGGGGTATCTCTCGGCAAAGGAGAATAAGAATTACCTTCCGAACGTCGTCACCTCCACGCTCAAAGGCATCGTCGCGGAGAGCGATAGCAAGCAGGGCAGGCTGTTGTTCAAACTCGCGGTGGAGATGGCGGTGATGATGAACCTCATGGCAGCGGACAGGGAGATCGATAAGACTGCGCTGGAACGTCTGCGCGGCGAATGCGTGAAAGAGGTCAAACGGCTGAACGGATCCTTTTCGTTCGAGGACGCACTCGATTGGCAGCAGGGATAAAGCATGGCGCGGCTCGTCACCAAGTTCAAATATCTTAAACCGAACCGAAAACAGAGCAAGGGCGGGTATGCAAAGTACATCGCCACACGAGAGGGCGTCGAAAAGATAGACGAATCATTCCGTCTGTCGCCTGCAACCGTAAATCAAGTTCGGCTCATTCAAAAACTCGTCAAAGATTTTCCGGACACAAAGGATATGCACGAATACCGCGACTATCTCGCCAAGCCGAATGCGGGGAACGCAACGGACTTCATCTCCCGCGCCATTGAGGACAATATCCATGCGGCGGCAGGCAGAAAAACATACGCGGATTATATCGCCACACGCCCGCGCGCGGAGCGAATAGGAACGCACGGCCTGTTTACGGATGACGGAGTGGAGGTAAAGCTCGATAAGGTATCGGAAGAACTCGATCGGTATAACGGGAATGTTTGGACGGTGATACTCTCGCTCCGCCGAGAGGATGCGGAGCGGCTCGGGTTCGGGGAGGGGAAACGATGGCGGGAACTGCTGCGCAGTGAAGCGCCGGAGCTCGCGGAGAACTTCAAGATACCGTTGGAGAATCTGAAATGGTACGCCGCATTCCACAACGAGAGCCACCACCCGCACGTCCATCTCATCATATATTCCAAACTTGAAAACGAAGGGTATCTCACAACACGGGGCGTGCAGAATCTCCGTTCGGTGTTCGCGCGCGACATCTTTGCGCAGGACCTTGTCAGCGTGTATGAAAAGCAGACGGAGTATCGGGATGAGTTGAAACGGGAGAACGGGGAACGCATTGCGGAACTCCTGCGACAAATCGGGGAAGGCGGATGCGACAACCCCGCACTCGAAGAGAAACTCTTGCAGCTTGCCGACAGGCTCTCCAAGACGAAAGGGAAGAAGGTGTACGGTTATCTGAAAGCGGACGTGAAGGCACTCGTGCGGTCGGTCGTGGATGAACTTGAAAGGGATGAACGCATCGCAGAGTTGTACGCGCTGTGGTACGAACGGCGCGAAGAGGTCATCCGCACCTATACGGAAACACTTCCGCCGCGCGTACCATTATCCGAGAATGATGCGTTCAAATCGGTGCGCAACGCAGTTATACAAGCGGCAATGGGTGTTGTTTGCAGTACTATGTCAGGCATAGAGATGGCCAAAGACGATATTTCATCCGAAGCGACGTACACGGAAGTCGAGAAAAAGTATCGGGCGGATTATAAAACGACATGGGAATTGTATTTTTGGGCAAAGGATCTGCTCGACTATGATAATGAAAATTACTCGCCGCACAAAGCGGCATGGCTTTTGGAGTCGTGTGCAAAGCGCGGGAATACGGTGGCAAAATACCGTCTTGGCAAGATGTATCTTGCGGACGATGCGGTTGAAAAGGATTCGCTCGCTGCGATTCTTTGGCTGACGGAAGCGGCGGAGGAGAACAATGAGTATGCCGAATATCTTCTCGGAAAGACGTATCTGAAAGGCGAGGATATCGAGCAGGACATTGTCAAAGCGGAAGAGTATCTCCGCCGTTCGGCTGGCCGCGGAAATAAATATGCCGCCTACTCACTTGGCAAGGTTCTGTTGGATGGGGATGCGTTGCCGCAGAACATTCCCGAGGCGGTGCGGTATCTGAAACAGGCGGCCGAAAATGATTTCATGCCTGCACGGTATGTGCTCGGAAAATTGTATTGCAACGGCGAAGTAGTGGAACAGGACCTGAAAGAAGCACTCCGATATCTCGAATCTGCCGCGGGGGAAAATCCGAATGCGGCATACCTCGCGGGAAAGATTTGTCTTACAGAGAGAGAGAAGAATATCGAAAAAGCGCTGCGGTATTTCCGGATCGCAGCGGCAGACGGGAACGGATATGCGGAATACCAACTCGGGAGATTATATTTATTTGAGAAGGAGATTCGAGATGAAACGCAAGCCGTGTGGTGGCTGAAATTATCTGCGGAAAACGGGAATGTCTATGCGCAGAAACTGTTGCAGTATATGTCGGACGAGCGGCGATTTTATGCGGCGGCAAATTCCGTCTGGCTCTTGGGGCATATAGCGAAAATCCTGCAAAGCAATATCGAGGGTGAGTACGGCGGGCTTAGCAGAATCGATAAAAAACAGCGCCGCGAGATTATGCAGAAAAAGCGGGCGCAGGGTTTGAAACAAGAATAGAACGAAAGGAGGAAAAGAATGGCAGGGTTTGTTCATTTTACGGACGAGCAAAAAGACCGGGCGCGGCAGACGGATATCGTGTCGTTGCTGGAACGGCAGGGCGAGAAAGTCAGACGCGCAGGTTCGGAATACGAATGGCTGGACGGTTCGGCAAAGGTATCCATCCGCGGAAACCTGTGGTTTCATCAGTACGAGAGGGAGGGCGGAAACGCCATCGATTTCGTGAAGAGGTTTTTCGATAAAAGCTATACAGAGGCAATGCAGTTTCTTTTGAACGAAGAGGGCGGAAAGCTGAAAACTTCGCCGCCCGTTGAAAAGAAGGAAGAGGGCATCTTCGAAATGCCGAAGCGGAACGAAACATCGACCAGAGCATACGCCTATCTGTCCAAGAGCCGGGGCATAGACAAAGAGGTGTTGGGCGAGTTTTTCCGCAAGAAATTGATATACGAATCGGAAAAGTATCATAACGCAGTATTTGTGGGTTACGATCGGAACGCGCAGCCGCTCCATGCGCATATGCGCGGTACGGGAACGAAATCGACCTTCAAGGGAAATGCTCCGTACGGAATGCCGGAATACAGTTTTCATTGGTACGGCAGCAGCGGGCGGTTGTTTCTCTTTGAGGCGCCCATCGATATGCTTTCATTCATCTCCATGAATAAAGAGGGCTGGAAACAACACAGCTACGCGGCGTGCTGCGGCGTATCGGACAGGGTGGCCATGCAGATGCTGAAAGACGATCCGAACATCAAGCGCGTCAGCCTATGCCTCGACAATGACGAGGAGGGAAGAAGGTCGAGCAAGCGAATCAAAGAAAACCTCAACGGCAAGGGAATACAAGTGGACATCCTCGTTCCGAAACTGAAAGATTGGAACGAGGATTTATTATTGATGCAAGGGATCGGCAGGAAGGAATCGGAAACGGCACAAAAGAGCGAGGAAACGGAAGAAGAGCCGGAGGAGGAGCAATGTCCGGTATTGGCGTAGTGATACTTGTCGCGGTCGTCATGGCGTGCGCGCTCGGCGGGATCACGCTGCTCGCGCACATCTATAATCTCAACCATATCAAGAGCAAGACAGTCGGGGACGGGCAGCACGGCACGGCGCGATGGGCAACGCGGGCGGAAATAGTAAAGACATACCGTCAAATCCCGTTCACGCCGCAGAAATGGCGGGAGCAGGCCATGCGCCGGGAAACGCCCACGATTACACCGCTGAAAAAGGGCCGGAAAGAAAAGCCCGTGCCGCAGGGCATCGTCGTCGGGTGCAGAGGAAAAAAGAATAACACCGTGGCAATGGTGGATACGGGCGACGTACACGCGCTCATGATCGGCGCGGCGGGTGTCGGCAAGACGGCGTATTGGCTGTATCCGTGCATCGAATACGCCTGCGCGAGCGGGATGTCTTTTCTCTCCACAGATACGAAAGGCGACGTCATGCGCAACTACGGTATGGTAGCAAAACAGTACGGCTACAATGTATCCGTCATTGACCTGCGCAATCCCATGCGCTCGAACGGGAATAACCTCTTGCACCTCGTCAACAAGTATATGGATCTGTACGGCAGAACGGGGCAGCTCGTTCATAAAGCGAAGGCGGAGAAATACGCAAAGATCATCTCCAAGACAATTATCCTGTCGGGCATGGATTCCGCGTCCTTCGGGCAGAACGCCTACTTTTACGACGCGGCGGAGGGGATCCTCACGGCAACAATCTTACTCGTCGCGGAATTCTGCGCACCGCAGAAACGGCATATCGTATCGGTGTTCAAGATCATACAGGAACTGCTCGCGCCGTCCAACCGCAAGGGCAAGAATCAGTTTCAGCAGCTCGTCGACCTTCTGCCCAACGACCACAAAGCCAAATGGTTCGCGGGCGCGGCGCTGAACACGGCGGAGCAGTCGATGGCGAGCGTCATGTCCACGGCGCTCTCGAGGCTGAACGCGTTCCTCGATTCGGAACTCGAACAGCTTTTATGCTTCGATACGGAGATCGACGCGGAAAAGTTCTGTGCGGAGAAATCGGCGGTATTCATCATTATGCCGGAAGAGAACCCGAATACCTTCTTCATGATCTCGCTTATCATACAGCAGATGTACCGCGAGATATTGGCGGTGGCAGACGAGAACGGCGGAAAACTGAAAAACCGCTGCATCTTTTTCTGCGATGAGTTCGGCACGCTTCCCAAGATTCAGGATGCGGAGATGATATTTTCCGCCTCGCGTTCGCGCAGGCTGCAAATCGTGCCGATCATCCAGTCGTTCAGCCAGCTCGACAAGAACTACGGCAAAGAAGGTCAGGAGATCATCGTAGACAATACGCAGCTCACGATTTTCGGCGGCTTTGCGCCGAATAGCACTTCGGCGGAAACTCTATCCAAAGCACTCGGCAGCCGGACGGCATTGTCCGGTTCGGTGAGCCGCGGCAAGAACGATCCGTCCGAAAGTTTGCAGATGATAGAACGGCCGCTCATGACGCCGGACGAACTCAAATCCATGCCGAAAGGACAGTTCGTCGTTATGAAGACGGGCGCGAATCCCATGAAAGTAAAACTGAAACTCTTTTACAAATGGGGCATCACGTTCGACGAAAAGCATCCGTATACGGTATCGGAGAATGCGAACCGAAAGGTGGAGTATGCGGACAAGAAGGAAATCATCGACGGGATCGTGAAGAAATACCGTCCCGATTTATTGGAGGAAGAATAGACGGAGAGCGGCGGCACGCGGGGCGTGTCGGGCGGGATAAGCCAAACGGAGAGCCGGATGCATGAGCCGTACCGCAGAAGCGAAAAGGCGGTACCGATCCGCACGGCTCCGCCGAGCAGGAGGTCGAACAGTGAGCCGTCTTGATTTTCTTTATGCGGCAGACCTCCCGCATCGCGCGGTGGCGGTGTATCTGTATTTGTACGACCGGGCGAACAAGGACGGAGAGTGCTGGCCCGCGATTCCGACAATCGCAGAGGAACTCAAACTCTCCGAGTCGACCGTGCGCAGGGCGATCCGCGATCTGAAAAAGGAAAAACTGCTCACGACCGAGCAGCGATACAGAAAGAACGGAGGGAAAAGCAGCTTGTGCTATAAAATCAAGCGGAACAGACCGCCGCGAGATGCCGCAGGGGACTGCGGCTTTTTTCATAGAAAAACAAAGGAGGGCGAGGTATGAAATGGAAGTAGCAAAGAAGCGGAATATGATGCAAGGCACCAAAACACAAGAACAAAAAATTTGGAGAAAGGAGAAAGAATGACGGCAAAGAAAAAATGGATTCTCGTCGCCGCGCTTTTCGCTGCGTTGTTGCTGGCGCTGGGGATGTGCCTGTTCGGAATGAACGTGCAGGATGCCTCGGCTTTGACGTACACGACGCCGAAGTACGAAACCTATGGCAAAACTACGGAAGGCGATACGACGACGAGCGGTTGTCCCAGTAATTTCACGATCTATATGCACGGCTCGAGTTCAAGCGGCACGGGAACGATGTACAACGACAAAGTCATCGACTGGAGTTATGTGTATATCAAAATCGAAGTGAGCGCCATGTCCGCGCACGAATCGTTCAAACTTACAAAGGATGGGTATTCATTTTCGAGCAGAACCCTTTCGGGAAACTCGAACATGACGCTCTATTCGGGCAGCCTCTCATCGGGAGAATATGAACTGACCTACGTCGGCAACTACAAAGCGAATCTCTTTGCGGGGAGAAAGACTTTCACCTACAAGTATCGGTTTGAGGTGGATAAAACAAGTCCGTCCTACACGCTGAAAGCAGGAACCAGCACCATTTCGAGCGGGGGATACACGAACCAACAGATCATGTATACCGCCTCGGACAAGAATTTCTATCGGATCAACTACAGGAAACCGACGTCAAGCAGTTATTCGAGCTATTATTCGTCGTCTTATACGGTAGCGGCGACGGAGTCGAATAACGGCAGGTGGTACTTTTTTGGCGAAGATGATATGGGGAACACAAGTTCGACGGTCAATGTATATCTGGATACGGTAAAGCCCGTAGGGAAAGTTACAACGACCACGGGAACGACGGTCTCGAACGGCGGATATACGAATCTTCCGTTCAAGTACACGGCAACGGACACGGGCGGCGTATCCAAGTACGAGGTGAAGAAGGCGGGAACCTCGACGTGGACAAGCTATACCTCGGGAACAAGCGTATCGGGAACGAACGGTTGGTATTATTTCCGCGCGACGGATAAGGCGGGGAATATTTCGGATGAGTACAAGGTCTATTACGACGCGACGGTTCCCGTGGGAACACTGTACGGCGGCACGGCGTCGAAATCGAGCGGTTCCTATACGAACGCATCATATGTAAAATACGTCGCGGCAGATAATCACTCCGGGATCGCCAACTGCTATGTCAAGATGCCGGGCAGTTCGGCGTATACAAACTATGCGAGCGGAACGCAACTCGCTACGGAAGGAACGTATTCCTTTTATTGCACCGACCGCAGCGGAAATGCATCGACGACGGTGACGATCACTTTGGATAAAACCAAACCGACGGGTACGGTTTACGGCGGAACGGCTGTGAAAGGCGATGCGGCGTTCACGAACGCGAGCTATATCAAGTACGTCGCAAGCGACAGTATTTCGGGGATCTCCGCGTGCTATGTAAAAAAGCCAGGTTCGGCTTCGTACACGAGTTACACGAACGGGGCGCAGATGACGCAGGAGGGGACCTATTACTTTTACTGCGCAGACCGAGCCGGAAACCAGTCTGTGACCATGTCCGTTACATTGGACAGGACGGTTCCGACCGGGACGCTATATGCAGGCGCCTCATCGGTGGGCGGAGGGTATACGAATGCAGAGGATGTCAAGTATGTCGCCTCGGATAATCTGTCGGGCGTTTCCGCCTGCTATGTAAAGATGCCGGGCGGTACCGTGTTCACAAGCTATACGAGCGGCGCGCAGCTGACGCAGGAGGGTGCGTATTCCTTCTACTGTGTCGACCGTGCGGGGAATCAGTCGGCAACCGTGACGATCACTTTGGACAGGACGAAACCGGTCGGCACTCTGTACGGCGGGGAGAGTTCGGTAAATTCCGGCGATGCGACGAATGCCGCATATATCAAGTTTATCGCGCAGGACGAAACGGCGCTCTCGTCCGTGTTCGTGAAACGGCCCGGCGGGGAGGAGTTTGTGAGCTACACCTCGGGTACGGAACTGACGGAAGAGGGAATGTACGAATTCTATGCGACGGACAAAGCGGGGAACGTTTCGGAAACGTACACGGTTGTTTTGGACAGGCAAATCCCTGCGGCACAGCTCTTTGTCGGCGGCGAAGCGTTCGGGAACAACGGCTATACGAACGGCGGGCATATCCGGTTCGAGTGCGAAGAAACGTGCTATGTAAAGCAGCCGGGCAGCGAAACCTTTGAAGCGTACCTGCCGGGGACTGAGTTCTATAAACCGGGCAAGTATGTGTTCTATGGGGAATCGGAGGCAGGCAACAGGACGGGATACTTCACCGTTACCATAGACAGGACGCAAAAGCCGTTGGAGGTATCTGGCGTTGCGGACGGGAAGACGGACGGCGACGTGGTTCTGACGTGGGCGGACGGGGATCCCGAACAGTTCGCGCCCGTCGTGAGCGTAACCGTGAACGGCAAGGCATATACGAACGGCGCGACGATCTATACCATTGATACGGGTGTTTACGAGGTTATCTGCACCGATGCGGCGGGGAACGTCTGGACGATGGAGTTCACATCCTCTAAACAGAACGTGCTGACGGAAACTATGCAGAAGGAGTATTGGGAGGCAAGCAATGCGGATGGCGAGTTCTTTGCGTTCGCCACCTACGACGCGGCATTCGCGTTTGCGGCGCAGCGGGAAAATGCGCTCGTGCGCACGGGCGAATGGAACAGCGAAATCTGGGATGCAGGCATCGCAATGGACGCGAAGGACAGCGTGAATGCGGCGAACGGAACGTACTTCATTTATAAGAAATCGGGCAATCCCGAGGAACTGGTGGCGTATTTCACCGAGGAGCGCCTGAACGAGGTCATCGCAGAATATGCGAAAATCGGCATCGAGAGTTACTACTATTGGGAGAAAGCACCCGCAACGATCTCGGACGGGGAGAACCTGTATTCCTATTCGGACGGGAAGACGATCCTTGCCGATGCGGTGCAGCTCGGCGGGAACATCGGCTGCCTGATGGACGGAGAGACGTTCGTCGGCACCGTGGTCGAAACGGAGGGCAGGCATGTGCTGACCGTTTTGGACGATTGGGGCAATACCTGCGAATATAACCTCATCATTATCCGTACGGCACCCGAAATCCTGTATGCGGCGGGCGAGGGAAATGCCAATGCCGTTACGTTCGACAGGACGTACTATTTCAAGGATGCGGTCACGATCTCCATTGCAGACGCATTTGACGAGATGGCGATGTTCAACGTGTACGGCGAGGACGGCTCGCTCATCGGCAGCTACAGCCTCGGGGAAACGTACACGATTGAGGGGAGCGGCGTCTATACCGTGGAGGCGGTGAACCATTTCGGCAAGTCGCAGGTATTCTCGCTCATTATCTCCCGCAACGCGCCGGAAATTGAGATGACGGAAAATACCGAGGATAAGACGCTGGACATCATCATTTCGGAAAGCCTCGATGCGCAGTCACACATTCAGACGATTGAGATCTACAAATCCGCGGACGGCGGAGAAACGTGGGTATTGCTGTCGGCGGACGATTACGGTACGGCAATTTCCGTGGAGAACCTCGCGTATAGGTTCCGCACTTCGGGGCTGTACCGCGTGGTGGTGACGGACGAGTTCCGCACGGGCATCGATGCAGTCACGGAGAGCCTGTCATACACTCAAGCCGCGCCGGACGGCGTACTGAAAGGCGTGGAGAACGGCGGCTATACCAACAGCACCGTCACGTTCGAGTGGAAGGACGAGGCGATCATCACCGTGAAGAAGGACGGGAAAGTGATCGAATATACCTCCGGCAAGAAACTGACGGAGGACGGTAAGTACGAAATCACGTTCGAGAACTTCGACGGATATAAGACGACGTACACCTTTATCATCGATACGGCCGCGCCTGAAATCGTATTGAGCGGAGCCAAAGACGGTGAAACGGTCAACGGGGATGTGAGCGCAACGTTCGAGGGCGAAGGCGTAACGGCGGAACTGTTCAAGGACGGCAAGTCGCTCGGCGCGCATGTGTCGGGAACGGTCATCGCGGAGGACGGTTCGTACAAAATCGTCGTCACCGACCTTGCACAGAACAAGACGGAAGTATCGTTTACCATCGACAAAACCGTAGACTTTGCGATCAATGTCAACGACAAGGGACTGTCCAACTCCGTCACAGTAACGGCAAATGAGGAGGTGACGCTCGTACTGACGAAGAACGGGGAAGTGGAGGAATACAAACCCGGCGATGCGATCACTGCACCCGCGGAATACACGCTGACGATCACGGATGCGCTCGGGAACAAGTCGGAGATATCCTTCACGGTCATCGAGCCGCTCGTGCAGAAGTTCGAGCATAACTTTGACGAGACGCCCGGCTTTGAAAAGGCGCTGGTGAACGGGGAGGAAAAGCGGCTCAACTACGGCACGCTCGAACTCTTCGAGGACGGAACGTATGAGGTTGGCATCGTCGTCAGCGGCAAGACCTACACCTTTACCGTGACGGTGGACGGCACCGCGCCGACGCTCAAACTCGACGGCGTGGAGAACGGCGGTACGACGACGGGCGACGTTATCGTTTCCGAACCGTCCGAAACGGCGGAGGTAACGGTGCAGCGCGGCGAAGAGGAAATCGAGTATAAACTCGGAGAAACGATTTCGGAGGAAGGGGAATACCGTGTAATGGTCACGGATGAGTGCGGAAACAGTACCGTTTATACCTTCACCATTGAAGCAGGAACGAATTGGACGCTCATCGTCCTGCTTGTCGTTCTCGGTTTGCTGGTTGCAGGAGGTGTAGTGTTCTTCTTTATTCGAAGGAAAAAGGCTTCCGATCAGGACGAGGCGTAAAAGGGTATGATAAGAGCGGGAGAGCAAACGCTCTCCCGCTTGCATACTTTTTTTAAGAAAAATTTTACTTACAAGGGTGCAGTCTGCCCAATCGCTGAAAGGTGGCACCTGTCATGGTGGCAGGAGAATGTGAACG
>ERZ1643251.3570-NODE-3570-length-14261-cov-4.201464_pt1 | contig 14261 bp, 14 predicted proteins | sample MGYA00579261_ERZ1643251 | MGnify/ENA primary metagenome ERZ1643251 (study PRJEB29033, sample SAMEA4952267) | chicken gut metagenome | biome: Broiler Chicken; feature: Gastrointestinal Tract; material: Caecum | place: Ireland | collected 2018 | study: Broiler... | reverse complement strand
GTTGTTATGGCGCCTGTTATGACAAAAAAAGCAAAAGAGAGGGTTTCTCAAAAGATTGAAATTGTGCAATCACAGGAACAAGGAGTGCCCGTAGGCGCAATAGTCCTCTGGTACGGGCCGAATATCCCCGAGGGCTGGCAGGAATGCAGCGGACAGATGATAGACGAAAATGAAATGAGTGAACTTAAAAACGCGATTTCAACCTCAGACTATCTTCCTGATTTAAACCGTTTTTTAAGCACTGCCGATTCGAACTTAAAATACATTATAAAAGTAAAAAATTAATTATTTGTTTTCAATTTGTGCAAGAACCTCCGCCCCGACTAGATTTTCAAGAATCATTCTTGAAGCCCAGAAGTCGGATTCTGCTTTTTTAGCGGCATTCTGCGCATTCCTGTAGTAAACATCCGCAATTATCAGCTCTTCTCTCGGCGCATTTTGCGACTTATCATAAATATCCCGTCTTTTCTCAAGATTATCAAGAGTCATAGCCATTATTTCTTTTTTTGTCAGGTAATCAATATAAAGATTTAACAGCTTTTTTTGCAAATCGTCTATCTTTCTTACCAGAAGCACCATATCTGCGTCATTTACCTTTGTAAATTTATAATTAAGTTCCTTATCATCTCTGGTGAGCACACTAAGCAGCCCTCCGCCGATAAGAGCACCTGACGCCATATACGGGTTGGAACTTAGTGCAGTACCTGCAATTGTCGAAAAACTTGCGATGGGTTTTATGATTTTCTTTAATATTCCTTCATCGGGTTTGTTCTCATCAGGATTTGAAAGTTTATATATAGTATATTTTATAGTTTCGCTTCTTTGAGCCGCAGCATTCCAGAGAACCTGCAAATCAGCAAGCAGGTCGGCTGATTCAATATTTAAATCATATGATACATCCTCTGCCAGCCTTTTTAAGCTTAAATCCGCATAAGAAGCGTCGTATGCGGCCTCCTTTATCCCCGTTTTTGAAGTCACTGTTTTACCTTCATTTACTGTTTTAACCTCCCTGAAAGGTGCTTCGGGATTTTGCCCGACACCTAATCGGTTAGCAGGAGGCATAGGATAGTTAAGCTCCTCAAGTGTAATTGAAAAAACGGGAGAAGTAAGAAAAAATGATATAAAGACTAATATCAAATTATTTCTTAGCATTAAAAGCCTCAATATTTACGGGAATTTCTTTCTTTGAAAAATTAACGTCATCAAGGTTAACATTCTGGGTTTTTAAATTATACTGCGCGACATTAAGATTTTCGGTTGTTTCCTTGCCTGCAAGACGCTCAAGCATGAGGTGATACCTTTTTACTTCCTGTTTAATCTTGTACTCCTCTACAAGCTGTTCTTCCCACTGTGCGGAGGCAACGGATATCTCCAGAGAATCGTTTTTTTTAAGAGCATCGTTATAGTTTTTATTATACAGTAAAAGCTGTGCCCTGCAGTCTTTTAGACGCATTAGAGCACCTTTGTAGTTGTAATACGTAACAACAATTTCATCCTGCAAGTCTTCAATAAGTGCCGCAAGCTCTATAGCTTCGGTATCCGTAAGCGGCACATCCTGGAGCTTTTTGTAGTTATCCTTGTTAATCCAATTATTGGCAAGTCTTGCCGCCGCAAAAGAAGCGGATTGCAGCGAGTAGTGCATGCCCATAAAAGATGGCAGCATGGCAGCACCACTAATCAACGCAGCGAAGAGTGAATGCGTCTTTGCTCCTCGGGAATGGCAAGTTTTTTAAGACAGAATTTAATAAGCGGATTTGTATCAACCGTTGCATTCCACAAGTTTTCTAAATCCTCAACATCTGCAGCCTGCTGCTTATTTACAACAATCTGTGCCTGCTCGGTATCGTTTATAAATAACGAGCCCTTAAGTGTCTGCACCTGATCATCGTATTGAATTTTATGCTGTTCGGGATTTTCAAGTTTAATCTCCTGTACACCCAGACACCAGGGTGCATAAAAATTAAATATTAACAGACAAGATATGATTCTTTTAAGCATAATAACTTTATAGCATATTTTTTATTTAATACCCAAAATCCTCACCACGGGTATCTTCCTCATCCTGCAGGGATGAAAGATCGTAATTGTAGGTGGAATCAAAATCCTCCGGCAATTTATCACTGTCAGGCCAGATTGTACCTTCATCAAAACGGCAAGCGCTCATATTAGTGCTTGCGCTAAAGTCGCTATCTGAAAGTTCCGCTTCATTTAAAACACAACCTGCCATATCAGCATCGGTGAAGTTAGAATAAGAAACATTTGAATAACTGAAGTCAGTGCCGTTTAAAACAGATTCAGAAAAATCACACTCGCTTACGTTTGCTCTTGAAAAGTTTGCACTTGTGAGGTCGCAGCCCGTAAAGTTAACATTTGTGAGCGAACATTCGGCAAAAGATGCGCCCGAAAAGTCAATATTTGAAAAATCTATATCAGAGATGTCGCCGGCTGCAAAATCGCATTCGCTCAGGTCAATAATACCGCCGTTTTCTGCGTGATAATCTTTAAACTCGTCTTTATTGTTTAAAATAAGACTTACAATTTCATCTTTTGACTTCATACTCATTGTTATCCTTTTAACTCCCGTTTTATTATTTTCCGACATACTATGTTTAAGTCAAGTAAAGAAAATTTAACTGTCAATAATTTGTGTTTGTATGGCGAGCAGTACAGCCTGCACACGGTTATCAACATTAAGTTTTTTATAAATACTGTTAAGATGGGTTTTTACCGTTACTTCGCGCACAAAAAGTTTTTTTGCAATGTCGGCATTACTCTCGCCTTTTGCAACAAGTGTCAGAATTTCCTTTTCTCTTGATGTCAGAGGAGAAATAGGCTCTGATGATACAAAAGGAAGTGCTGCGGCGTGTTTCTTCTCGTTAGACCAGTTTGAGCGCCTTAAAAGAGCCTCAATTCTGGCCAGAAGATTTGGTAAAATAAAGGGCTTTGTTATATAATCATCCGCGCCGAATTTAAGACCCGACACCTGCTTGTTTTCTTCATTTACGGCAGTAAGCATAATAATCGGAGTGTGCTTTGTTTTTTCGCTCTCGCGAATCGCCTTAAGTGTTTCCCATCCGTCAAGATTAGGCATTACCACATCAAGCAGAATCAAGTCAAAAGGCACTTTCTCTTCGCTTAAAATTTTCAGTCCTAAAAGACCGTCGGTTGCGGTTTTGACTTCATACCCGTACATAGGAAGCGCATCCTCCAGGAGTTTCGGGTTATCGTCAATTATTAAAATCTTTCCTAATACACTCATTTTTATTCTATCCTATCTTTCAGCCGGGCTAACCCAGAATATTTTCTTTTATAGCTTTAATTGCAGCCTGTGTTCTATCATCCACGGAGAGTTTTTGTAAAATATTGCACACATGAACCTTTGTAGTGTTAACCGAAATATTTAATTTTTTTGCTATTTGCAGATTTGAATTTCCGTCGGCAAGAAGCGAGAGTACTTTTTTTTCTTTAAGGGTCAGATTATACAGATCGTCTTTCTTTAGACTGCTAGCGGATGCAGGACGCTTTGTATTCAGTACATACTGCGAAACGGCAGAGTCAAACCAGAGGCTGCCGCCAAGAATATCTCTTATAAGTTCTATAAGTTTATCAGGCTTTATATCCTTTGAGCAATATGCACTTATACCGGCTTCAAGGCACTTTATAACCTCGTCTTCTTCATTATGGGAAGTAAGGACAATCACCTTAACCTTTTTGTGCATTTTTTTAATTTCCTGAGTTGCCTTAACTCCGTTTACACCGGGCAAACCTAAGTCCATAATCACAAGCTGGATTTCATTTAAGGCAAGCTGCTCATACGCTTCCTGCGCGCAGGAAGCTTCATAAACATTTTCCACAAAATCGGCGTCGCGCAAGGAAGTTTTGAGCGCAAAACGCGTAAGAGCGTGATCCTCTACTATAAGAATATTATATTTCTTGCCCATTTTTAAATTATATTACAATTATTCGGTGTTTTGCAAGATATTTTGCATTATTTCTGTTTTTTTGATATCGTAACTAAAGATAAAGGAATTAAGGCAATGATTGAAATAAAAGACGTAGAACATGTTGCAAAACTTGCAAGACTTGAACTAAGCGAAGAAGAGAAGATAAAGTTTTCAAAGCAGCTTGGGGACATTTTAAAATACGTCGAGCAGATGAATGAAGTCGACACAACGGGCGTTGAGCCGATGAATCATGCTGTGGAATTTTACAACGTCATGCGCGAAGACATTGTAAAATATGAAAATACGCGCGAGGAATTAATGGCAAACGCGCCTGATTCCGAGTCGGACTTTTTTAAAGTACCGAAAATCAACTAGACTTTTTGGGGAAATGTAATGACAAAATATATATTTATCACAGGCGGCGTTGTAAGCTCTCTAGGCAAGGGCATTGTAGCCGCCTCTTTAGGCAATCTTTTAAGGGCAAGGGGCTTTAGTGTTACCATTCAAAAATTTGACCCCTATATAAATGTCGACCCCGGCACCATGAGCCCTTTTCAGCATGGAGAAGTTTTTGTAACCGATGACGGCGCCGAAACAGATCTTGACCTCGGGCACTATGAAAGATTTACCAACACATCTCTTGGAAAATTTAATAACGTAACCTCGGGAAGCGTTTATCAGACTGTAATAAACAAAGAGCGCCAGGGCGAATATCTGGGGGCAACGGTACAGACCATTCCTCATATTACAAACGAGATTAAATCAAGGATTCAAAAGGTTGCAAAACAGTTTAACCCCGACTTTTTAATAGCGGAAATCGGCGGCACCATAGGCGACATTGAAGGATTGCCCTTTATTGAAGCCATAAGACAGTTTCGCTCGGAAGCAGGTATCGGGAACTCGCTTTCCATCCATGTTACACTTCTTCCATATCTGCCCACATCGGGAGAACTCAAAACAAAACCCTCGCAGCACAGTGTAAACACCCTGAGAAGTTTCGGTATACAACCGGAAATTCTTGTGCTTCGTACGCAGGTACCGGTTTCGCAATCGGAAAAAGACAAAATCGCACTGTTTTGTTCGGTTTCAAAAGAGTGCGTAATTGAGTGCAGAGATATGGACACAATTTATGAAGTACCGCTTGCACTTGAAGATCAAAATCTTGCACAGAGCGTATTAAAACTCTTAAACTGCCGCACAAAGACTAAAAACGAACTTACTGTCGCGCTTGCAGGAAAATACACCGAGCTTAACGATGCTTATATTTCCGTCGTTGAATCGCTTAAACACGCGGGCTGCGCTTATGATACAAAAGTAAAAATCAAATGGCTCGCCTCGGAAGAGTGCAGCAGTGATAACAAAGCAAAAGAAATGCTTAAAGATGTTGACGCCCTTGTTGTTCCCGGAGGGTTTGGCTTTAGAGGAATTGAGGGCAAATTGAATGTCATAAAGTATGCCAGGGAAAATAATTTACCATTTCTTGGATTGTGCCTTGGCATGCAGTGTGCGGTTATTGAATACGCCAGAAATGTCGCAGGACTGAAAAATGCAAACTCTACGGAATTTGACGAAAAAACACCCTACCCTGTTATAGATCTTATGGCGGAGCAGAAAAATATAGGCGGCTACGGCGGCACAATGAGACTCGGAGCTTATGAATGCCATTTAAAGGAAGGTACAAAAGCTCATAAGGTATACGGGAAGAAAATTATTTCCGAACGCCACAGGCACAGATACGAGTTTAATAATGACTACAAAAAAATAATTGAAGACGCAGGTCTTGTCATAAGCGGTAAATCGCCGGACGGGCTTCTGGCAGAGATGGTTGAATACCCTAAAAATGACTGGTTTGTAGCCTGCCAGTTTCACCCCGAATTTAAATCAAGACCGGAAAATGCACATCCGCTCTTTTTAGGGCTGATAAAAACAGCGCTCAAAAACAAGAAATAATCATTCAGGATTTGCAACTCGCGCAAAGCCTTCCACGCACACATCAATATTTGAAAATATAACTCTTGCAACATCAGGCGAAGGGTAAATAATTCTTGCGTAAATTATCTCGTTGCTTTCTTCCCAATTGTCCTTTGCATCAATTGCCCTCAGTGTACCGTACAATGTTGCACCCTGCATAAAGCTTAAAGTCTTGCCGTTGTCTTTATCGGAAAAAACTATCTGATAGTGTCCGCTCGGAATTATTTTACCGTAAGAGTCTATAAGTGCGCCCGAGAGAACAACGTTCGGCTTTGCGTTTGCTATTTCACTGGCACTCATTCCCATCTCGCCCAAACCGTCTGATTTAAAATTCTTTAGCACGGGGTCATTTTCAGGCTCATTACGATTAAGAAAGTCTTTAAACTTTTGTATCAGTCCCTTTCTGGGCATACTTTTTTCCTTGTATGCCCTGTCAAATTGTTCCCGTGTGACAGCTTTTCTGTTACCAAACGGTGTATCAATTATATCCATGTCCATATCAAGCAGCTCTTCGTCAGCCGCACAAAAAGGACAAAGAATAAGCAAAACAAAAAATGTTGTTAACAACTTCTTCATATATACTATAATAATGGATTTAGAAAATATGTAAAGGAAATTTACAAACATTTGAAAAAACATTAAAAATTGTATAATTATAGTATGAATCACAATATTCTTTTAATTAGCGCACTTATAATTTTTGCTTTTATAATACTTCGAATTTACTTTTTATTTCTTTTAAATACGGAAGAAAAAGAACCCGAGGAGCTAACGCTTGATGAAACAATAAAGCGCGCCCAGCAGCTTTACGCAAACGGCATGCACCTTGAACTGCAAAGATTTTTAAAGAAGGAACTGACAAAAAAATATCAAAGTCTGGAATTGAGAAAAATTCTTATACGGTCATACCTTGATGTCGGCAACACAAGCCTTGCGGCGCTTCACCTTGAAGCTGTGCTTAAAGTTGACCCGAGCGATATGGAATCGCGCGAAGAACTCGGAAGAATATATCTTGAAGACGGCAACAAAAGAAAGGCACTTGCAGTGTATGAGGCAATATACGCGTACAATCCGACAGACATAGTTGCCATTAAAAATCTTGCACAGCTTTACCGCGACATTTCAAGCGCAGACAAAGCAATTAAAATGTACAACTTACTGCTTGAAGCGGAAGATGACCCTGCTGAAATAGTAAAGATAAAACACACAGTGGCGCAGCTCTATCTGCTTGAAGGATACAATGACGATGCACAAAAAACATATGAAGAAATTCTTGAAATCACTCCGGATGACACTGATGTTATAAAAATAATTTCGGAACTTGCATACAAAAAAAGCGACTGGCAGACATGCCTTATGTGCTATGAAAAACTCGGAAAAATCAATGGAGAAAACATAGAGCTGCTTGAAAAAATAGCACTTATGTACTACAGCATAAAAGACTGGGATAAGGCGCTTCTTGCCTATAGAAAGCTTATTGACCTTGAAGGCTCAAGGAGTACAAACTATCTTCACTACCAAAACAGATACTGTGAAATTCTCATCCACAAAGAACAGGTTCAGGAAGCCATCGAGATTCTCACAAACCTCATAGCTGATTTTCCAAACGAAGACTCCCTTGCCTACACTCTTGCTCAGGCATATACAAGTATAGGCGAATATGAAAAAGCAATAGGGCTGTATGAAAACCTGATTGAAAATCTGCCGCCCGAACAAACGGAAATACTCAGAAACTTTATATCGGGAATTATCTCAAACTGGGCTATGGATTTATTTAATCAGGGTGAATATACAAAAGCTTTCGATAAATTTTTTGAAGGGCTTAAATACAACCAGGATAATGCTGAAATATATTACAAACTTGGCAAATGCAACTGCGAGATAAAAAGCTATCAGGACGCCATCGGTCATTTTAAACGCGCAATTTCAATTGCACCGCAAGAATCAAAATATTATTTCGGTTTAGGTTATGCATATGATGAAATCGGCGATATTAAAAATGCCAAAACGGCATTTTACGACGCAATAAGCATTAATCCGCTTGATCTTCAATCAAGAAAAGCTTACGCCATAACGCTCACAAAAGAACTTGAGTACGCAAACGCCTGCGAGCAATTTCTTGAAATATTGAAATCAACACCGGATGATGCCGACACGATGTATAACCTGGCTCTTGCATATGAAATACTGGGCGAAAAAGAAAATGCGCTGCAATACTATCAAAAGGCACTCGATGTTCAGCCGCAGCATGAAGAAGCGAGGCACAATCTTGAGCTTTTAAATGCAGAATTAGCAAATCAATCTTGATTACTTGCCTTTTTTAAACACTTTTTTGAAAAATTTAAATACCGAATCTTTAATACCTTTAAAGTCAAACCCGGATTTTTTAGCGCCCTCTGTCGCAGGTTTTGTTTTTGAAGATTTTTTGAAAACTTTTTTGAAAAATTCACCCGCAGAGTTTTTTACATTTTCAAAAGTTTTTCTAATGCCTGGGGTTAATTTTTTGGTGTCAGGAAGCTTTGAGGCAAGTTTTTCGGGTAATTTAATCTTGCCTTTTTTAATTCCGAAAAAGGCAAGCATGCCAAGCCCGAATGTGCCGATTATTCCTGCGGCAAGCGCTGCGGCATTAGATTTTTTACGTTGCTGCGGTTTTGCCAGACTGCCGGCAAGATAATCAGCCGAATTAAAGCTTCCCGGGATATTTAAACGCTGATGAAGCGTAGATTTTGTGTCATTAATATACGCAGCAGCATCAAAACCCAGCACCTGAGCCGATGTTCTGTCAAGATTTGTAGGTAATACCGGTTGCATAGAAAAACTCCTGCCGTAACTATATAAATAAAAAATATTTATATTAAAAAATTGCCTTTTTTGAGTGTTTTCTGTTATATATAACTTATGAAAAATGCTTTAATTAAAGAAAAAATCCCGCTTATTATAATTTTAGGACTCTACCTTATCTCTTTTATAATAACCTGGGGACACTGCGGGGATTTAATTCTTGACTGCGGACGGGAGGCATACATACCTTATGCAATAGCTCACGGCAAAGCATTATATCGTGATATTTTCTGCATTTACGGGCCTTTTCCCTACCTTTTTAACACTTTTTTTTATATGCCGTAATATTTGACGCAGGTATTTTTAACTTTATTTTTCCTTATTCGTATGCAATGGTTTTTGCCTGCAGTATGGCAATATGGATTTTATTCTGCCTTATAAAATACATAAAAACAAAGAAACCGCATTTTATGCACATATGCGCATTGTTATGGGGCGGAATATGCGTCTGCAAAATAGATTTTATCCCCGTCATAATACCGATAATTGCTATATTTTTACTTTACGAAAAAAACAAAAGAAAAGAGTTTTTTAAATTTCTGCTGTATGCATTTATCATACCTGCAGTTACATATCTTGTACTTTTTGCACAGGGTGTTGCTTTTTTTGATATCTTAAAAAATTCCAGCTATGTTTCACAAATGTTAAAAAGCGAGTCCCTTAAGACTTTTTACGGCAATTACTCTGTGTTGAGTTTTAATCCTGCACATTTCAGGGAAAATTTTATTGACCTGATTGCAAATTTATTTATATGCACAATTTTCTTCCTCACAACACTTTTTGCACTGAGGCTCAAAAGAAAAACTCTAAAGTACACTCTTTGCGTCTTTATTGCGCTTTTTTGCTACATAATCTTATTTTTACAGGAAGAAATACCGCAAAAGATGTTTTCACTTGCGCCATACATCTGTACAATTATTTTTGCGGCACTGTTTCTTAATTACCTGAGGCTTAAAGACTATAAAAACACTATAAGCGTTAGCATTCTGACACTTTTTGGCTTTTCTCTTTTATGCTCGATAAAAAACTTCAACGGGCTAATGCTCGGGTTTTACGGTGCTTATTCATTTGGCGGGCTGTTGATATGCTTGTGCGTATTTATAAGAGATTTATTGCAAAACAACGTTTTATACAACACAAAACAGCAGTACGAGGGCACACTCTGCGCACTTTTAATTATCCTTGCTTTAATATTTCTTAACCCGCTTATTTTCTCGATTTTAAGAGAAAATATAGCAGTAACCTCAAAATACGGGACACACAAGGCAATACCATCGCTTGCAGCCCCCTTTAACGAAGCTCTTGAGTATCTAGAAAATCATTCTAAAGACAGTGACAGCCTGCTTGTTATGCCTGAAGGCATAATGCTCAATTTTCTCTCCGGAAAGAGTTGGGACTTCTATCAAACAAGCTTCATCCCTCTGGACTTTGACACATTTCAAAATCATAATACAATAGAATATATAGCCCTGAAAAAACCGCAATTTATCGCATTTACATCCAGAAATACCTCCGAGTACGGAAAAACAAGAATATGCCGCGATTACGGAGTCGGAGTATGCAGGTACGTAATCGATAATTACAGTCTGGAAGCGGCATTCGGCGAAAAATTCAGAATATTTATATTTAAATATCTGAAGGAAGATATGAAAAATGAAGAAGGACAACAATAAAATAGGTATTATACATCACGGTTGTGCAAAAAACCTCGTGGATACGGAGCTTATGCTTGGCATACTTGAAAAGGCAGGCTATCAAACTACTCTTGATGTTGAAGATAAGGATGTAAAAACAGTAATTATCAACACGTGCTCCTTCATTTGTGATGCGGAAAAAGAAAGTATTGAAAGCATTTTCAATATGATTGCCCTTGGCAAAAAAATAATTGTGACAGGATGTCTGCCGCAAAAACATAAAGTACATCTTAAAGAGCTCCTGGGAGAGGTTTGCGGCTTTATAGGCACCTGTGACATAAAAGATATAGTCCGCGCAGTTGAGTCCGAAGAATTTTACTCTGTCAGCGAAAACCCCGTATATGAATACCCGGAAGACATAGAGCGTGCACAGATTACGGTTGGCAGCTCATCATACATAAAAATTGCCGACGGCTGCAATTACACCTGCGGATATTGCGTTATACCGCAATTAAGAGGCAGGTATAAATCAAGAAAAATTGAGGATATAGTAAAAGAAGCAAAAAAACTTGCAGACAAAGGGGTGGCAGAGATTGTCCTTATAGCACAGGATACAACAAGTTACGGCATAGACTTGTACTCTGAACCGTCTTTAGATAAATTGCTGTATGAATTAAATAAAATTGATAAAATAGAATGGATAAGAGTGTTATACGCCTATCCTACAAACTTTACACAGGGTCTTATTAACGCTTTTAAAAATCTCAATAAAGTAGTTAAATACATAGATATCCCTCTGCAGCACTCTCACCCCGAAGTTTTAAAAAGAATGAGAAGGCCCGTTATTGACCAGAAAGAATTTATTAAAAAATTAAGACGCGAAATACCTGATGTTGCTATACGTACTACATTCATCACGGGTTACCCCGGAGAAACCGAGGAAGAATTTGAAAATCTTTATGAATTTGTAAAAGAAATGAAATTTGAACGCCTTGGAGTTTTTGAGTACTCAAGAGAAAAAAATACATATTCATACGCGCTCAAACCGCAAATCAGTGCAAAAATTAAGCGGGAAAGAAAAAATAAAATTTTAAAATTACAGAAAGAAATTTCAAAGAAAAATAATTTGAACTTTATTTCTAAGAAGATTCAATGTATAATTGAAGAAGTTCACAACGACGGTACTGCTATAGGCAGAAGTTATGCCGATGCACCCGAAGTTGACGGACTGGTTTACGTTAAGACTAATGAATATCTGTCGCCTGCACAGATAGTTGAAGTTACGGTGACAGGCGCCGACAGTTACGATTTAGTCGCTGAGCTATGAGATGTCTGGAGTTAAAAAATGAGTAGCCAAAAAACCAAAACAAACGCTGACGAACCTGTATTATCTATAGGCAAAGTCGCACAAGCCCTTAATTTACACCAAAGAACACTGAGGATTTACGACGAGCAAAATCTTCTTGTTGCAAGACGTTCTAAACAGAACCGTCGCCTTTATTCACTAAATGATATTGAAAGAGGCAAACTTATTCAGTTTTTGACAAGAAATCTTGCCATTAACTTAGCAGGAGTAAAGATTATTTTAAAACTCCTTGAAACAGGTAAAATCAAACCGGAATTGTACATCAAATACATTAAAGATGTTGCAAAATCTGCTAAAATTGACAGCAAAACACAGCAATGGAATATTGAAAGATTGTCCAAACGCGGCAAAAAAACCAATAAAGCCGCTGCTGTTAACAGCTAGTCAAACCTGTGATTTGCAAATAAGTTTGCGCAGCTTTATATGAACTTCTGGCAAGAGGTGAAAAAATCGGATACTCAATACCCGCATCTCTTGCCATATTTTCAAGCACCTCAAATTCCTTAAGAGTGTAATATTTTTCCACTCTCAAATGCTTTTTTGACGGTGCAATGTATTGTCCCAAAGTGACAATGTCGACACCTGCCTCTTTTATATCGCAGAAAGTTTCGTAAAGCTCATCCAAACTTTCGCCGAGCCCTACCATAAGTCCTGTTTTAGTAATTAAATCAGGAACGGTGGTTTTCATAAATTTCAACACATTGAGCGATGTTTCATAGTCAGCCATCTGCCTTGCACTTTTATACAGCCGCGGAACGGTTTCCAGATTATGATTAAAAACATCCGGTCTATATTTGATAATTTTATGCAGCGCTTCATACGAACCGCAAAAATCCGGAGTTAAGATTTCCACCCTGACATCAGGAGCAAGCTTTCTTATTTGATAAACAGTTTTTGCAAAATGCCCTGCTCCGTAGTCCTCCAAATCATCACGCGTTACGGACGTTATTACCGCATATTTAAGACCAAGTTCTTTAACTGCCATAGCAACATTGCGGGGTTCATCCTCATCCGGCTCATCGGGCGCACACTGTGAAATATTGCAAAATGCACAGTTTCGTGTACAGGTCTTTCCCAAAATCAGAAATGTAGCGGTAAGATTAGTATAACATTCACACTTATTGGGACACCTTGCGCCGTCACATACAGTGTTAAGATTATATTTATTCAAAATTTCGCGCACCTTTTTGGCACTCTTATCATCCGCAGGGGTAATTGGTCTTTTTAGATAATCAGGGAGCGGAACTCTTTTTTTATCCATTTAATACAGCCTCCTGAATGCCTTCCGAATATGTAGGATGAGGAAAAATAATTTCTTCTATTTCATTTACTTTAAGGCCCGCCTTCATTATTATTGCAATTTGGGAAATAAGCGCGGAAGCCTCTTTTGAAACAATATGCGCGCCTTTTATTATGCCCTCGTACGCAATGATTTTTATAAAACCGTCAATGGCGTCGTCACACCAGGATTTTGGCAGATAAGACACAGGAAGCTTATAGATTTTATATTCATTTTTAAGCCTGTCTTCAATATCCTGCTCGCGCATGCCAATGGAGGCGATTTCAGGAAAACCGTATATGACGGAAGGAATTTCAGGGATAAAATAGGGCTTGTTTTTATACAGAAAATCAAAAAGCGCCTTGGCTTGATAAGCTGCGACATGTGCAAGCATTTTTGCACCGGAAGCATCACCTGTGACATAAAGATTTTCAACATTTGTCGAACAGTCGGTACTTACCTCAAGTTTAAATCCGTTGGAAATTTCAGGTAAAACACGCTTTCTGCCCGCCGCACAAAGGATTTTTTCACATTCTATAACACTGCCGTCAGACAATACCGCCTGCGCACCATTATACGAAACAACAGTAACCGACTTGTAAAATTTAATTTTTGACATTTTAAATATACGCTCAATTCTTGAGGCAATATCGATATCCATAGCGGGTGCAAGCATAGGAGCTCTTTCGAGAACGGTTACTTGGGTGCCTATGCTGTTAAAAATTCTTGCCCATTCAACACCTATTGCGCCGGAACCTATAATAAGAAGTGTTTTAGGTGCAGACTCAAGCTCAAGCAAATCATCCGAATTTATAACCGTGTCATGGTTAAATTTCAAACCTTCAAGCTCAAGCGGGCAGGAGCCTGTCGCCGCTATAATTTTATCTGCATCGTAGCGCAGCCCCTGAGATACAACATAAGCCCTTGAATTCTCAACTTCAACGGCTGCAGGGGCGTTTACTATAGTCAGTCCTTTTGTATCCAGGTCTTTCTGAACGGCTTGCCTTAGCTTTTGAACAACTCTGCTCTTTTTCTCAAGCAAGTCTTTCCAGGAAATCTCGCAACTATCTTCCGCAGCCGAAACTGCATATTTAGAGCAATTTTTTACATGCGAAAAAACTTCCACACAGCTTAACATTGTTTTTGTTGGAATACAGCCCGCATTCAAACAAGTACCGCCGGCGAAAGTTTTTTCAAAAGCAATTACATTCAGACCTTTTTTAAGA
>ERZ1643251.3567-NODE-3567-length-14268-cov-5.754169_pt1 | contig 14268 bp, 13 predicted proteins | sample MGYA00579261_ERZ1643251 | MGnify/ENA primary metagenome ERZ1643251 (study PRJEB29033, sample SAMEA4952267) | chicken gut metagenome | biome: Broiler Chicken; feature: Gastrointestinal Tract; material: Caecum | place: Ireland | collected 2018 | study: Broiler... | reverse complement strand
CGATGGGGATTCGCATAATGGTAGTGCAGCGGACTCTGACTCCGCCCGTGGGAGTTCGATCCTCTCATCCCCAACCAGCATACCGCAGCAGCAACATGCTGCGGGTTTTTTATCGGGGTGTAGCGCAGATGGTAGCGCGCTTGGTTCGGGACCAAGAGGCCGTGGGTTCGAATCCCGTCACTCCGACTTGTGTTTGACCGCAGGATACCGTCCGGTGTCCTGCGGTTTTCTTTTTCTGTCGAGAAATATCCAAAAAGGCCGCCCCCAGGCAGGGGGCGGCCTTTATACTGCGTTTATTGCAACCGCTGATCGTTGCCGAAAAATTTGAAGATTTTGCAGCCACCCAGCATCCGGCTGGCCACCTTCTCGGTATAACGTGCCACAAACACACTCTGGTCGGTGATGTTGGTGGTGTAAATCGTCGGCCGCTCGGTGAGCATCCGGGTGTTGATCAGTTCATACAACACACTGATGGTCAGCGGAGTGATGTATTCGGTCCCCAGATCGTCCAGGATCAGAAGATCCGCTTCCTGGCAGGCGTTCAGCCATTCGTCGCTGCTGTCAAAATCAAAGTGTTCCCGGCCTAACCGGGCTGCCAGCGCTGCCGCACTGGTATAAAGCACATCGTGGCCGCCGCCCAGCACTGCGTCGGCAATGGCCAGTGCCAGATGGGTCTTGCCCAATCCGGTATGGCCCATGAACAGAAGGTTCGTGCTTTTACTGCTGAACTTCTGCGCATAGTTTTCGCAGTAGTGCAGCAGCTTTTCCATATAGGCCCGTGCCGAAATTCCCAGCTCCGGTTCCACATCGGCGCTGTAGCGGTTGACGTCAAAGGTGGAAAACTGGCACAATCCCAGGGGGCTGGCGGCGTTGATCTCCTCCCGGCGCAACCGGCGGGCAATCTCTGCCACACAGCTGCAGGGGTTGCCATCCCGCATGCCGGTGTCATGGCAAAGGGGACAGGCGTACTTCGGCTGGAAAGCGTCCCGGCTGTATCCGGCCCGCTGTGTGGCATCCGACAAGGCGGCGTCGGCGTCGGCCAGGGCTTTGCGGGCGGCCTCCATATCTTTACCCAATACAGCGGCTTTGGCCAGGGCCAGACCGGCGCGCATCTGGGCATCATCCGCCTCGGCCAGGGCCGGGTGCGCCGCAAAGGCTGCCCGACGGGCGGTCTCGGCCTCCATGACGGCCTTCTGGCGGCGGGCGGCAATCACGCGCTGTGCAGCGCGGAACAATTCATCTTTGGTGCGCATGGGTTATCCCTCCTCGTCGTCAAACAGGGCAGCCCAGTTGCGGTTGAACAGATCCTTCTGGGCGCTGGCAGCCGGCTGGGGAGCAGCGGGACGCTCGGTGGCCAGAATGTTGCTGCCCGACAACTGCCCCTGGCCCCGGGCGGCGGCCACGGTGGTAATGCCCTGGGCACGCCAGGCCCGCAGAATGCCGTCCACATAACGAATGGTATTTTTGTTGCCGGCCCGCAGCAATGCTTCGTCGATCATTTCCCGGCCGATGCCCCACTCTTCGTGCCAGCGGGCAATGGCACCGCGCTCCCAACGGGTCAGGGCGGTGGGGGCAATGCCGAACTGGGCAGCGGCGTCGGCACACCATTCTTCCCGCTGCTTGACTTTGCGCAGGTGGCGCTCGGCGTCCTCGCCGGATTCCACGCCGTCTTCCCGCCAGCGGGCCAGTTCCCGTGCTACGGCCGCCACACTGCGCCGTCCCTGGCGGGCCACCTCGGCGCAGCAGAGCAGAATCACATCGGGCTGCCAGCCGTCCTGCAGGTACAAACCCACCAGACGCTGCATCTCGCTGCGACTCAACGCTTTGCCAAAGGCAGTCTGTGCTTCTTCGCAAAGCACGGCCACATAGGGATCATCCAGGCTGGCCAGATCGATGCTGGCGGCCTTTTCCTCCGGCAGTGCGGCCGGGGCAGCCCGGCGGCTGCCTTCCAGAAGTCCGGCGCCCGCCCAGTACTGCAGGGCCCGGCGGGCTGCTTCCACACTGTTCAGCCCCAGCGCTCTGGCAATGGTGCGCGGATCGGTATCGCCGGTCTGCAAAACATACAGCGCGGTGCGTACCGTGTCGCCATCGGCCTGCGCCAGGTGGGTGAAGACGATCTGCGGCACTGCTACGGTATCCCCGTTGTATGCTGCCAACTGATATGGCATATCGCAAACCTCCCCACTTTAAAAAGTAATTTCATTATAACAGTTTGCCTGCATGGTGTAAAGTCAGCGGCGGAAAACTGCCCAAAAACCTTTGGCTTATTTTGGTCAATGCGTTCCTTGCAATCATGTTCCAAACTCTTTACAATAGAATGGTAGAAAGCAAAAGGGAGGGACCTCCAATGGCCATGAATCTTGTCAAACTGCCCACCGGCAGGACAAACCTTATGCTGCGTGTCTGCAAGGGACACTTTGCAACCAGCCACAGCCATATCAACTATTACATTGATGTCACGCTGACCAAATCCCGCCTGTCGGAAGCGCGTGCGGTGGCGGCGGAGTTGGTGAAGGAGTACACCCTCAACACCATTGTGGATACCATTCTTTGCCTGGACGGTACCGAGGTGATCGGCGCCTGTATGGCCAGCGAACTGACCAAGGCCGGCTATGCCAATATGAATGCCCACCAGACCATTTACGTGGTAACGCCGGAGCATACGGTGGGCAGCCAGTTGCTGTTCCGGGAAAATACTGCGCCCATGATTTCCGGCAAGCATGTGTTGGTGGTGGCTGCTTCGGTGACCACCGGTTATACGGTGGAGAGCGCTGTGGAAGCCATCAACTATTATGGCGGCATTCCGGTGGGGATAGCGGCCATTTTTGCCACCCAAAAGGAATGCGCCGGATTCCCGGTAACCAGCATCTTTGACCCCAATGACCTGCCGGATTACGAGAGTTATGACTCCCATGTCTGCCCCTGGTGCAAAGCCGGACAAAAGATTGATGCGCTGGTCAACAGTTTCGGTTATTCCAGTCTGTGACATACTACAATAGATCCCCAATCCCCCTGCCGGCAGGGGGATTTTTCTTTTGGTGCATGCCGGGTCCTCGACACAACGTTATTTTTGTACAAAAAGCCCATGACATTTTTTGACAAAAAAGGACTATACTAATATAGTAGAAGAAAATATACCCCGGTACGAAACATTGAAAAAAGGAGGATGCGTCATGTTTCAGGTAGGAGATGCGGTAAGTTATGGGACGAGTGGTGTGTGTACGATTGCGGAAAAAAAGAGTGTGAAACTGGTGGGGCGGCCTTGCGAGTGCTACATTCTGCGTCCTGTCTATGACAGCACCATGAAGATCTGTGTACCCTGCGACAGCCAAGTCCTTTTACAGCGCATGCATGCCCTGCCCAGCAAGCAGGAATTGCTGGATCTTCTCCAGGAACCGGCGCCGGAGCACAACCCCGATCCCGAAGCGCGTAAGGAACAGTACCGGCAGACACTGCAAAGCGGCGACCGCCATGATCTGTTGCAGATGATCCGTGATATTTATACCGAGCGCCGTCACCGCCATGCCATGGGCAAGCAGCTTTCCGCTTATGAGGATACGGCCCTGCGGGAAGCGCAGAATATTCTGCACAGTGAGTTCGCCTATACCCTGGGGATTGATCCGCAGGAAGTGCCGGATTTTATTGCCGGGGAACTGGACAAGGCGGCCAACTGAGTACAACGAAATCTAAAGCGGACGACCCACAGGGCCGTCCGCTTTTCGTTTATTTCATTTTGCCGATATACACCAGATAGGAATACAGGTAGATCCAAACCGTGCCGCCCAGGCTGGCGGCCAGCAACAAAACCAGGGTGCCGGTTTCGCCCAGGAGCTTGGCAAAGGGCATGGCCGCCAGGAAAACCACGCCGATCACCACGAACACGATGCCGCCCATTCGCTGGGTGCGGTTCCAGTTGTGTTCGTCGTTGAGCGCCCAGGGGGTCTTGCAGCCAAAGGTGTAATTCTGCCGGACGCGGGGCATGTAGTTGCCCAGCAGAATGAACAGAATGCCGCAGCCGCCAAATACCAGCAGGCTGGTCAGGTTACCGCTGTCAGGCAACACCTGAAAAACGGTCAATTCGCTCAGCCAGGTGATGGCGCACAGGAAAATCACGATGCCCACCACAAAGCCGCGGTAAATTTTGCCGAACTTTTCGTAGTTCTGGGCGCGGGGATCGATCTTGGGGACGATGGCCAGCATCAGCAGAATCCCCAGTGGCAGGGCGCACAGCAGCAGAACGGTGGATTTGGGCCCCCAGCCGTCCGCCTGGCCGTCAAAGCCCCAGTGGGTGGGAACGGTATCCGGCAGGGCGGGGTAGAAGTACAGGTGTGCCGCAAAATTGAGTACACACAGCGCCAGCAGGGCCAGGTAGAGCTTTTTATTCTTCATCATCAGGTTCCCCCTTTACCAGGTTGACATCGTAAAACCACTTGACCAGCTCCTGAAACACGGTCAGATTGACGCTGTACACGATGTTTTGGCCGCTGCGCTGGTCACAGATGAGCCCGGCGGATTTCAGAATATTGAGATGGTGGCTGACCGATGGTTTGGTCATGGAAAAATGTGCGGCAATCTCGCCGGCGGTCATGTCGCCCCGGGCCAGCAGTTCCAGAATGTGCCGCCGTGTGGGGTCAGCCAGTGCTTTGAAGGCATCTCCCATAGCAGAATCCCTTTCCTTTCAAAAAAATGGATATAAAATAGATATTTAGAAAAACATCTAAATATGTTTGCGGTAAGCATACCACAGGGCGGGCAACCTGTCAAGGGGCACAGAACAAAAACAAAAATCCCGGTGCAGGACTTCTGCACCGGGAAAGTGGAACTTATTCGTATTTCACATTATCAATGAGGTTTTGCATGACGATGCTGTCCAGCAGCTGGCATTTGACGTAATTCTCGCCATAGACCTGGGTGAGGTTGCTGGGGTCCTTGATGCCGTACTGGTTGACGAATTCGGTGTTCAGGGTGTCGGTGTCGCAGACCAGGCCGGTCTTTTCGGCCACGGCCTGCAGTAGCAGCGTCTGCTCCAGCTGGGAGTTGATGCTGCCGTCCATGTCGGCCAGGAACTCCTCAACGGTGTTGTAGCTGGTGCCGAACATGCCCGAGGATACAATGGTGGTCATGTTGGTACCGTAGTTCTGGGCGTAATTGTAAATGCCGTAGAGCAGCACGTTGCGGAAGTATTCCTTGGCGGACTCGGGCAGTTCTTTGGCAAAGGAGACTTTGTCGTGCAGGGCCGTATAGATGTCGTTGTACTGATTGCTGAAGGCGATTTGCTTTCTGGCGTACTCGTTCAGACCGGCCACATCGGTCAGACCGGTGGTTTCGGAAAGATTTTCCTGTACCCATTCGTCGGTCAGTTCCGGGGTAACCGTCTCGCTGATGTAGTTCAGCGTGGTGCTGAAAACGGCATCCTTGCCGGCCAGGTCGGTGCTGCCGTAGTTGTCCGGGAAGGTGACGTTCACGTCAAAGGTTTCGCCCGGCATGTGTCCCACAATCTGATCCTCAAAATCATCGATGTAGCTGCCGCTGCCCAGGACCAGGTCGGTACCCTGGCCGTTGGTGCTGCCGCCGTCAAATTCCACTCCGTCGATGGTGCCCACATAGTCGATGTTGACGGTGTCACCGTCGGCAGCGGCGCGGTCGGTGACCTGGTTGGTGGTGGCAAAGCTGGAAAGAATGTTGATGTCCAGGAACTCGGTCACATCCTCATCGGTGACCTCTCCCAGCGAAGCGTCGATGGTGATATCGGCGTAATCCTCCGGCAGGGTGACGTAATCGGTGGCGGTGACGCCCTTCAGATAGCCGTTCTCGTCGAAGCCGTCGGAGTAGCTGAAGGATGCCAGGTATTCGTAGGAGGATTCGTCGGGAGCGGAGCTTTCGGCGGTGGCAGTCTCCACCGTGGCGGTTTCGGCGGTGGACTCACTGTCAGCGGAACTGCTGCAGCCGGCCAGCGCGGCGGTCATGCCCACGGCCAGCACACCGGCCGCGGTACGGAAGAAAAGTTTGTTTTTCATGGGGTTCTCCTGTGTAGTAAAAATTGCATACGCAAGTTTTATTATACACGGTTTTTCAAAAAAGTACAGTAAAAAATGAAAAAGCGGGGCAGGGAAAAGCTTGACTTGAAGCACACTTTAAGATGTATAATGGGGCTGTACATAACGGAGCGGGAGAACCCGCCGCCAGATAAACGGAGGAACCGAAACGATGGATATCTTCAACAATGCAAAAAAACTGGGTTTCGGCCTGATGCGCTTGCCTCTGACGGACCCCAACGAGGCCGGCAGCATCGATGTGGAACAGACCAAACAGATGGTGGACACCTTTTTGGAGCGCGGGTTCACCTACTTTGATACGGCCTGGATGTACTGCGCTTTTCAGAGCGAGAACGCCGTCAAAACCTGCCTGACCAGCCGTCATCCCCGGGACAGCTTTACCCTGGCGGACAAACTGCATGCAGGTTTCATCCATACCCTGGAAGACCGGGACAAGATCTTCAACACCCAGCTGGAAAAAACCGGGGCCGGCTATTTTGACTACTACCTGCTGCATGATGTGGGGGTGGAGCACTACGAGATTTATCAAAAACTGGATTGCTTTGCCTGGCTGGCCGAAAAAAAGCGCCAGGGTCTGGTCAAGCATATGGGCTTTTCTTTCCATGACCATGCGGACCTGCTGGACAAGGTGCTGACCGAGCACCCGGAGGTGGAGTTTGTCCAGCTGCAGCTCAACTACCTGGATTGGGACAGCGAGGGTGTGCAGTCCCGCAAATGTTATGAGGTGGCCGAAAAGCACGGCAAACCGGTGATCGTTATGGAACCGGTCAAGGGCGGTACGCTGGCCAATGTGCCGGAGTCGGTGGAGAAGCTCTTCAAGGACTATGCGCCGGAAGCGTCGGTGCCGTCCTGGGCCATCCGCTTTGCAGCCAGCAAGCCCAACGTCAAGATGGTGCTTTCCGGCATGAGCAATATGGAACAGTTGTTGGACAATACCGGCTACATGCAGGACTTCCGTCCCCTCAATGGGGAGGAGGAACAGCGGGTGGCCCGCGCGGTGGAACTGATCAATGCCAACATTGCGGTACCCTGCACCGGTTGCTCCTACTGCACCGACGGCTGCCCCATGCACATTGCCATCCCGAAGTATTTCTCGTTGTACAATGCGGATCTGCAGGAAGTCAAGAGCAAAACCTGGACCCCCCAGGGGGAATACTACGACAACCTGACAAAGAACTTCGGCAAGGCCAGTGACTGTATCGCTTGTGGCCAGTGTGAAGGTGTCTGCCCCCAGCATCTGCCCATCATTGAGAACCTGAAAAAGGTAGCTGCCCATTTCGAAAAATAACCCGTCAGACAAAAAAGCGCCGTCCCGGCTTTTGCCGGGACGGCATTTTTTCAGCCGATATACGGCCCTACTTCGGTGTAGTTGGGCATACCGTTTAAAAAGTCTTCCGAGGAGATCAGCCCCAGGAACCCGCGGCTGGTATCCACGGTGGCGGGGGTGCCGTCAGGGCCGATGTCAACCCGGGTATATGGCTCATACCGGCAATCCACCAGCAGAGTATCCCCAAGATTTACATAAATGCGGGGTTGATGACCGCTTCCGTTCCAATAATTTTCGGGCAGGGCAGGGCGTTCCCGCACTTCGCCGGTCCGGGTGTTGATCATCACTGTCGGAAAGTCAAAGACAAGCCAGTCCTCCACCTTGTCCAGCATCCAATGGTGGCCGTCCCGGTATTCGGCGGGGATGTTTTCGGCAAAGAGGTGCGTCTCACCGGTTTCCGTGTCCAGCGTACAGGCGGTGCCGGCGGTCCAGTCTATCTGGTAATAGCTCCCCTCCAGAACTTCGGCGGTGTGACTGTCCAGAATCCCTTCTTCTGTATCGTAGGCAGCCAGTTGCCGCATCTCACCCGTGGCAGGATCGAACAACCAATGCACAATCCGTCGGGTGATGGCGCTGGTGAATCCTTCTCCGTCGTTCGGCGGGACTTCCTGTTCGAACTGGATCAGAACAAACTTGGAGCCGACAGCACCCAACAACAGATCAATGGGAACCTCCGTGTTTTCCAGCAAATCCGCCGTTTCGCCGGTACTGGGGTCGATGCGGAACAGCGCCGTCTGACCGCCATACCCGCCGTGGTATCCAAGGCAGTACAGATAGGTCCCGTCCGTATAGGGGGCTGTGGCATTGTCAAAGCCCAGCGCATCAAAGGTGGCATCGTTCACCGTGGCTACCACCCGACGGTTTTGGCAATTCCGATCCAAGAGTACCACATTGCTGTCCTGTGTCTCGGGAAAGTGATTGTTGGTGAAGGCCACCAGTGTGTCGTCATCCAGGACATAGACGCCGTCGCACGCACCGCGGCGGAAAACGGCAGGACAACTTTCGGTGTCGTGGGTACATCCCTCCACCGAACAGGGAACCGCCGTCTGGTGGGCAGTCAGATCGGCTACCCAGTATCGGATCAGATCGCCGCCCAGCATTTCCGTCATGTAATACTGTTTCGCGTCACCTTGTCGCAAGGGATGCAGGTCGGCGGCGGAGGATGCCACGGTGTTTGTGGATTCCGGGGTGGTGGAAATTTCAGAGGGGGCGGTGGCGGGACGGATGCTGCCGCCGGAGGGTGTGCCTGTGCAGCCCGCCAACAGCAGCCCGGCCAGCGCCAGCGAAATGACTCGTTTCATACATACTCCTTTTGTGCAGTTCTCAGTAAGGCCCTTTGCAGACTTCGGTGTAGTTGGGAACGCCGTTGAGAAAGTCGTCGATGGAAATCAGCCCCAGGTACATCTGTTCGGTCTCGGTGGTGATGGGCGTTCCGTCCTTGTCGATGCCGGTGCGGGTATAGGGCTCGTACCGGCAGTCCACCAGCAGCCGGTCCTGCAGCTGCAGAAAGATGGAAGGCTGGTGCCCGTATCCGTTCCAGTAGTTTTCCGGCAGATCGGCCCGCTGTCGAACCTCACCGGTCTCGGCATTGACCAGCAGCGGCAGATTGTAAAAGACCAGCCAGCCGTTGAGGTTGGCTTCCATCTGGTAGTCGGAGGGCGGCTCGTCCGGGGCGATGACAGGCAGCTGGTCGGTGAGCAAGCGACTTTCGCCGGTGGCGAGGTCCACCGTGGAGAGGGTGCCGGCGGTGCTGTCCAGCCAGTAATACTGGCCGTCGACGATATAGAAATACTGCCGGTCCAGTACATACTTGTCGGAGGAATAGCTGCACAGCTCCCGGGTTTCGCCGGTGTCTATGTTCAGCAGAATGTGGGTCAGGGTGCCGGTGGGGTGGGCCATGGCGTCGGCGGCGAGGTCTCCGGTGGTGTTCGGGTAGGTGATGTCGGACTGTGTCAGCACAAAATCCCGCCCGATGGCACCCAGGTAGGGGGATTCCAGGGGCTGTCCGCTGCTCAGATCGGCCACGGTGCCGTCTTCCAGGGTTACGCGGTACAGATGGGTGCCATCGTTTTCAGCGCCAAAAAAGTAGAGCGCCTCTCCGTCGGTGTACAGGATTCTGGTGTTCCAGTAAGGATAAATCCCGTCCAGTTCCACGAGATCCCGGCGGTTCTGGCAGTTGCGGTCCATCAGGAAGAGGGTGGCGGCCTCATAGGGGCCGGAGAGGGCTATCAGCGTGTTATCGTCCACAACCAGCGGTGTGGTGGAGGGGAGCTTTGTGGTGACGGCGGGACAATCGGCGGTATCGTGGGTGCAGCCTTTCACGTCGCAGGGGATGGAGTCTTCGCCGCTGTTCAGGTCAATGATGTGGTATTGCAGCATGGTTTCGGCTTCATCTACGGTCGTTTCGGTATAATACTGCTTTTCGTCGCCGCCCTGCAGCATGCGCAGAGGTTCGCCGGAGGCGGAAACCGAAGCTGTGGTCGATTCGGCGGTGGTGCTGTCGGCGGCAGGGGCACTGCCGCAGCCTGCCAGCAGCAGGGTGGCCAGCAAAATGGAATGTACTCGTTTCATCCAAACGTCCTCCTTGTTATAATGAATGGAAAGTCACAATCCGGCGTATGTCTCGGGCGCCATGGAAGTGACGCTCATGCTGAAATACCAGCGGTCCAGGCTGGCCGTCAGGTACAACTGGGCGTCGGGGCTGTAACAGGGCGAGGAAGTGCCGTGTCCCCGCGGTGTGGCCTCCTCCCAGTCAGCAAACCCGTCCAGGCCCAACAGGGTGCGGTATGCCTTGACCGCGTCCGAGGGCACAAAGCCTTCCTGCACGCCCAAATTTCCGTGGACGGCGGTCAGGGTACCGTAGTCGCTCACCGTCAGGCGCAGGTAGCGGTCCGGATTTGCGGTGGAAAAGGAATAGGTGGTCATGCCGCTGGCCTCCCGCAGGGTGGTGCATCGGGTGGTTTGCTGAAGAAGCTCATTGGCGGCGGCCAGGAAAGTGTCGGGCCAGACGCCTGCATTGCACAGCCGGGTCAGATAGGGTTGTATGTCTTGCCGGACTTCTTCCAGGTCCATCTCTGTCCCCACAGTATCCGGGGAAAAGTCCAACTGTCGCCAAGCGTACAGCTCCCGGGCTACCGCATTCTGCCGTCCGGCCGCGCTCAGGGCATCACGCGAGGCGGGCAACTGCCACAGGGCGGTATCCAGTTGCCGGTCTCGCACCACAAACCAGAGAAAGGGGAGGCCGCTGCACAAAACCACCAGGCACAGTGTTGTCAAAAGAGGAAAAAAGCGCTCACGAATGTTCATGGAAATCCTCCTTGGCCTTGCGCAGTGTAAAGGAAACGGCGGTTCCTTTGCCGGGGACGCTGACAAAGGAAAGCTGTGTGCCGTGCAGTGCGGCGATGCGGGCGCACAGAGCCAGCCCCATGCCGCTGCCGCCCTGTTGCCGGGCGCGGGACTTGTCCACCATATAAAAGGGTTCGGTGATTCGTTCCAGGTCCTGGGCAGGAATGCCGCAGCCGGTGTCCCGCAGGGTAAGGGTGATGTGGTCGGCCTGCTCGTCTGTTTCCAGACGGATGGAACCGTCGGGTGGGGTGGCGTGGCGGGCGTTCTCTGCCAGATTGTACAGAAGATCGCAGAGCAATTCCCGCTGGGCCAGCACGGTCGCGCGGCAGTCCGGCAATGTGAGGGAAGGCTCCTCGGCGGGAAGCGCGCGCTGCAGCTGACGGAAAACCACGTCCAGCCGCACCGGCTCCAGTGGGGGCGGCGCGCTGCCATGGAGCCGCAGCAGCTCCATCAACCGGCCGCTCAATGCCTCCAGTCGTTTGCTCTCGTGATAGATGAAATCAGCGGCCTTCTGCCTGGTGGCGGGCGGCGCTTCGGCACCACGCAGCAGATCGGCGTATCCCAGCATGCTGGTCATGGGCGTTTTCAGCTCGTGGGTAAAGGCGGCCACGAAATCTTCCTGGGCTTGCAGGTGGGTCTGCAGGGTGTGGACTTTGTCCTCCACCGCAGCAGCCATGGCGTCAAAGCTGTGGCTCAGCCCGGCAATCTCATCTGAACCGGACAGGGCGGTACGCCGGTCATAAGCCCCGGCGGCAATCTGCCGGGTGGCTGCCTCCAGCTGCTCCAGTGGGCGGACCATGCGGCGGCAGAACAGCTGGGTCAGAATGCCTGCCACCACCAGAGCCAGCGTTTGGCCCCAAAGGGCATCCTGCAGACGTTGGGTACGGTCGGTAAACAGCGAGCCCAGGTTTTGTGCCCGGACCAGAGTCAAGCATTGTTCGGCACAGACCACCAGGCCGCTGCTGACCAGATAACGGTTCCCGTCTGTTCCGGTGATCAGGCGGCTCTGCAAGGTTCCGTCGCTGGGAACCAGGGAAGAAAGCTGACCTTGCCCCAGCGTGATCGGCAGGGTGGAAGCCATCGATTGCCCGGATTCATCATACACGGCCAGAAGACTTTGGTTGTTCTGACCGGACAGACGCATCAGGTGCCGCCAGGCCCGGGAAGTCAACGGAAAATCACTGGCAGAGGTCAGTGAGTCCTGCAGGTCGTAGGCGTCCTGCTGCCAGTCTGTCTGAGCGTTTTGCATTACATCGTTGAATGCGCGGTCAAGCTGACGCTCCTGGGTCCAGATGGTGCTCAGGCTCAACACCAGTGCCAGCACGCTCAGCAGCGCCAGGGTCAGCTTGCGGCCGAATTTCATGGCACATCTCCTTCCTTTTCCAGTCGGTAGCCTACCCGGAAGATCGTCCGGATCTCGTTTTTCCAACCCAGCTTTTTGCGCAGCCGGGTGATGCACAAATCCAGGGGGCGGGTGTCGAAGTCGTCATCGTCGCCCCATAGCCGTTCGTACAGGACTTCCCGGTACAGCGTGATCCCCCGGTTGCGCAGCAACAGTTCCAACAGTTCAAATTCCCGTGGGGAGAGATGCAGCGGATGCCCGCTCTGGGTTACCGTGCGGGCGACGGGGTCCAGCACTACGCCGAAGGCACACAGCGCCACGTTGCCGCGCCCGGTGCGGCGCAACACGCTTTCCACTCGGGCCACCAGTTCCAACGGCTCAAAGGGCTTGGTCAGATAATCGTCGGCACCCTCGTGCAGTCCGCGAACCCGGTCCTGTAAGGTGGTTTTGGCGGTTACAAAAATCACCGGTGTGTTCATACTGCGCAGATATTCCAACAATGCATAGCCGTCCACCTTGGGCAGCATGATGTCCAGAATGGCCAGCGAGAAATCCTCCTCGGCAATCAGGTTGGCGGCGCTCTCGCCGTCGTTGACCTGCCGGCAGGGATAACCGGCGCCGGTCAGGGTCAGTTCGATGAGATCGGCAATGGGGCGTTCATCCTCCACGATTAAAATGGGGTACATGGGATCCCTCCTTCGAAGTGCTCTCAGTTTACTGTACACTTCTTTCCAAGTTCTATCAACGGGCAAAAAAAGCGGACATTCACAAATTGTTTTCAATTTTCCTATTGACACACCGCATGGTTGTGGTACAATATTAGCAGTCGGATGAATAGAGTGCTGATTTAAAACAAACGGCACGATACAGGTGCCGCCATAGAGGTAATCGGGAAAAAGCAGCACTCAAAGGCGTCCGCTGCTAATAGATTGAGCTTGCGTGTATCTGCACAGTAAGGAGGTACGCACTATGAACATGAATCAATTGACCCAAAAAACCATCGAGGCCCTGCAAAGTGCCCAGCGCCTCGCGGTGGAATATTCCAACCAGGCAGTGGAACAGGAACATATCCTGGTGGCTCTGGCCGAACAGAAGGACGGCCTGATTCCCCAACTGCTGACCAAGCTGGGCGCTGACCCCAACGCCTTTGCCCAGGTTGCCATGCAAAAGGTGGAGGCGCTGCCCCGGGTGACCGGGTCGGGTCGTGACCCCGAAAAGGTCTACATCTCCGGTGATCTGGACCGTGCCCTCAATGCGGCCGAAGAACAGGCCAAGCAGATGAAGGATGAATATATCAGCGTGGAGCATGTCTTCCTGGGCATCCTGCGCCGTCCCGGCAAGGCCGCGTCCGAAATCTTCCAGGCATTCAGCATCACGCCGGAAAGCTTCATGAAGCAGCTGTCCGGTGTGCGCGGCAACCAGCGGGTGACCAGCGACAACCCCGAATCCACCTATGATGCTCTGAAAAAATATGGCCAGGATCTGGTGGAGATGGCCCGTGCCAACAAACTGGACCCGGTCATCGGCCGTGACACCGAAATCCGCAACGTCATCCGGATTCTTTCCCGTAAGCGTAAGAACAACCCTGTACTGATCGGCGAAGCCGGTGTCGGTAAGACCGCCATTGCCGAAGGTCTGGCCCAGCGGATTGTCCGCGGCGATGTGCCGGAAAATCTGAAAGACCGCACAATCTTCAGCCTGGACATGGGCGCGCTGGTGGCCGGTGCCAAATACCGCGGCGAGTTCGAGGAGCGGCTGAAATCCGTCCTGAACGAAGTCAAGAAGTCCGAGGGCAAGATCATCCTCTTCATCGATGAGCTGCATACCATCGTGGGTGCGGGCAAGACGGACGGTGCCATGGACGCCGGTAACCTGCTCAAGCCTATGCTGGCCCGCGGTGAACTGCACTGTATCGGTGCCACCACCCTGGACGAGTACCGGGAATATATCGAGAAAGACCCCGCGCTGGAGCGTCGTTTCCAGCCGGTTATGGTCAACGAGCCCACGGTGGAGGATACCATCTCCATTCTGCGTGGCCTGAAGGAACGGTATGAGGTGTTCCACGGCGTCAAGATTCAGGACGGCGCGCTCATTGCGGCGGCCACCCTGTCTGACCGGTATATCACCGACCGTTTCCTGCCCGATAAGGCCATCGACCTGGTGGATGAAGCCTGTGCCATGGTCAAGACCGAGCTGGA
>ERZ1643251.3566-NODE-3566-length-14273-cov-10.399775_pt1 | contig 14273 bp, 17 predicted proteins | sample MGYA00579261_ERZ1643251 | MGnify/ENA primary metagenome ERZ1643251 (study PRJEB29033, sample SAMEA4952267) | chicken gut metagenome | biome: Broiler Chicken; feature: Gastrointestinal Tract; material: Caecum | place: Ireland | collected 2018 | study: Broiler... | reverse complement strand
GACGACGAACTCTCCGCCCTCGCCCAGGCCCACGGCCTCGACGAGATGGACGTCGCCCTCATCCGCACCTACATCAGCCTCCCCCGCAGCGCGCAAGCGGCGCTCAAGGATTTTCTCCGCCGCCTCGCCGCCGCCTCGCCTACTCCCCCGTCGAGCGCCGCGCCCGCCATCACCCGCGAGGAGATGGACGCCATCGCCGACCGCCTCGACGCTCTGGAGGAGTCCGCCCTCTCCTCCCGCGATTCCCCCGCCCCCTGAGCGCGCAAAAAGCCGCTCCCCGCAAAAAAACGGAGAGCGGCTGTCGGTCAGTCGGTGCGCACGATCATCAGGATCAACCCGTCCTCGGGCGCGCAAATGTTTACGTATTGCCTCCCGCGATACAAAAACACCCGCACCCAGTCGTAGTCCTTGAACTGCACGTACACAGTCGGCACATCTGTCCCTCCCGCAGTCCTCGGGCCGCCGCTGACGTATACCATCCCCATTCTATCATCCATTTTTTACCAGCCGATTAAAAAACGCGGCCCCGCCGCGATAATAGGAGGTACTCCCCCATGCGCAAACGCATCGCCCTCATCCTCGCCCTTGCCCTCGCCCTCCTCACCGCCCCCGCCCTCGCCCTCACCCTCACCGCCGATCAGGAGCAGGCCCTCGCCGACTACGCCGAAAAGCTCACCGACGCCTATGCCGAAACCGGCGTCCTTGAAACGGTCGAATTTTACATCCCCTCTCTGAGCGCTTACGTCATCGCCGACGTTTACCCCGCCTCCATCAGCGAGGTGAAACTGCATGAGAGCATCGGCTCCAGCCTGAGCGGAGACATCCACGAGCTGTTTACGAGCATCACCCTCCCCGCCAAGCTGGAATCCATCGCCGCTCTGGGCATCGAAGAGATCAACATCATCGGCATCACCTATAGCAGCGACGGCTATCTTCTCTACCTCAGCATCAACGGCACGGATATGTCCGACCTCGCCAATTTTTCCTAGCCCCCCTCCCCAAAAACAAAAAAAACCCCCGCCGGCTGCCACCAAACGAGGGGATCGCGATCCACAGAATACACTCCCGGGCATCGCTATGCCTATTTTACCATATCCGCATCATAAAATCAACCATCAACATCAGGAGGCCACCCATGAAAACCGCAGCCGCCTACATTCGCGTATCGACTGAAGATCAGGCCGAATACAGCCCCGCCGCCCAGCTGCGCCTCATCCGCGCCTGGGCGGAAAACAACGGGTTTGTCGTCGCCCCCGAACACATCTATATCGACGAGGGCATCTCCGGCCGCCGGGCCGAGAAGCGCCCGGCATTCATGCGGATGATCGCCGCCGCCAAACGCAAGCCCGCGCCCTTCGACGCCATCCTCGTGCATCGCTTTGATCGCTTCGCCCGCTCCCGAGAGGATTCCGTGGTCTACAAATCCATGCTCCGCCGCGACTGCGGCGTGCAGGTGATCAGCACCACCGAGAGCATCGAAGACGACAAGTTTTCCGTGATCCTCGAGGCCATGCTGGAGGCCATGGCCGAATACTACTCCATCAATCTCGCAGATGAAGTGCGCAAGGGCATGACGGAAAAGGCGCGTCGCGGCGGACGGCAGACATATGCGCCGTTTGGCTATCGCACCGTTAATGGCCAACTCGTTCCCGAGCCGACCGAAGCCGCCCTGGTCGTCGAAGTCTTCCGCCGCTTTGCCTCGGGCGAAACGTACTTCGCCATCGCACGGTGGCTCAACGGCATCGGTGCCCGTACGCGCAATGGCCGCGAATTCCAAAACCGTTCTATTCGCTACATTCTGCGCAACATCACGTATATAGGCAAAAATGCCTGGACGCCGAAGCGGGAGCATGACCACTCAAGCGGCTATGTTGCCACGGAAAACACCATCATTTCGGACGCGGCCCATGAGCCGATCGTATCACAAGAGCTGTGGGACGCCGCTCAGCAGCGCATCGAAAAGCTCAAGATAATGTTCCCTCACTCATCTCAACCGACCAAACATGCCGACTGGTTGAGCGGCATCGTGCGCTGTCCGTACTGCGGAAGCGTGATGGTGCGAAACATACAAGGCAAGTACGCAAATGGTGAGCCAAAGGTTTTTTGGGTATGCAACGGCTACGCGCACGGCGTTTGCCAGCACACGAACTCATGTAAGGATAGCACGCTCAAAGACATCGTTATCGACGCTATCATGAGCCTCGCTTCGGATAACGTGCAGCTTTTATCCGCGATGCAAGCCGCGCGCCGTAAAAAATCCAACCCATTCCCGGCAATGCTCGAAAAAATTGACCAGCAACTCGCCCGAGCCGCAGAAGCGTACCGCAACGGCGTGGACACTCTCGAAGAGTACGCCGCCACCAAAAAGCTCCTTTCCGAAGAGCGTGCCCGCATCGAAGAGGCGGAGCGCAAAGAGATGGGAATGGACGCAGCGGAGACCAGCAAGGCTCTGACGCGCATCGCTGCGACGATCACTGAGACGGCAAACATCTTAAAAAGCGACGCCAGCATTGAGGAAAAGCACTCAGCAGCGCATGAGCTGATAGAGCGCATCGTGTTTGACAAAGATACCCATTCAGCGTTTGCGATATTGAATGAACAGGCGTTCTAGCTTCTCGCGGATAGCCATAGCTCTTTACCATTTGGCCCGCCGAGCTGATTGCAGCTATGGCATAAAAAAGGGCGATTGCTTCGCCCTTGATTTTTCGCAATCATGAACAGGAGCCGTCCGTCTGTCGTCCGTCAGCCTCGCAGCCGGTGGCTACGGCGGTGCATTCCGCAAACTGCATGTCGCCGATGGTGATGATGTTCTTCGCATTCTCGATGTTCTTCATTTCCCTTTCCTCCCTTATTTCTCCCGGACCTCAACGCTGCCGATGAACGCCGTGGAATCGTCTTCACAGATCGTGGTACCGTATCCCACGATCTCCATATACATGAACTCGTTCCTGTCCTTGGAGTACCAAACCTCAACAGTTCCGTCGTAGTTGCCCTGGCGTGCGATCGCCCTGGCATGCGCCATCGCTCGCTCGATGCGGATCTTGCTCGGTTTCATCTCGTTCTTCATTGTCGCACAACCTTTCATTTTTCTCCGGGCGCCCCCGGTCTCTTACTCCGGCATCTCGATGATGTCCTCGATCCGGCACCCCAGCGCCCGCGCGATCTGCGCGATCCGCTGCGCTCCCATCGCGTGTGTTCCGCGCTCCCAGCGCGAGACGTCGACGCGCGTGCAGCCTATCATGTCCGCTAGCTGCGCTTGCGTCAGCCCGCGCGCGATTCTCGCGCGCGCGATCTTGGATTCGTTTGTCTGTCTCGGATCGCTCCTGCTCATTCTCTATTCTCCTAAAAGATCATCACGATCTTGCACGCCATGCCATCATCATCGCGATACACGCAAATGGGATACGTCCCGTCCCCCTCCCCCGTGTGCGTAGCCATTCCGCGTTCCATCACAGAAGCTCCCGCCTCGCCGCCGGTGAGCGCCAAAAACCTCTTCACGCGCTCATCCTCCGGGCCAAGTGCGTCCATCATGGCGTCCGCGTCAATGGCCGCGGCTGTTGCCGTTTCGACGATCAGCTCCAATGTGTTTGTGTGATGCAATCCACCCTCATCGTTGCCGCACACCATCTCCACTTTTTCAACTCCATACCATTCGCGCACATTCACGCGCACGCTCCACTCTCCCGTGCGCACATTCTCAATGCGGATCGCCTCACCCGCATCGCACAACGGGTCCAAGATCGCCAGCGCTCCCGATTCCACGCGGAAAGTTCCGATGTCGAATTTCTGCTCGTTCACTTTGAATCCTTTCTGCCCGCGTACCATGCCCACGGGCGGGCGGTTCAGCCTTCGCCTATTCCTCGTCCCACGAATCGCGCAGGCTATCCAGTATGTCCAGCACATCCTGTGCTGTCATCCCCCCGCGCTCCTCGATCCCCTTCATCGAGTACTCCCCGGTTTCCTCGTTGAGATAGATGCTCAACGGGTCGGTTTCATTGTACGCCTCGCACTGGCGCTTCGTCGCGCCCATGCACTCAAGTTCTCCGAGTTCGATCTTTTTCATTTCCGTTTCCTCCTCTTTCTGCCTCTAGGCGATTTTTTTAATATCCGAACCAAGACCACTTGGCCTCGTCGAGCGCCTGCTCATAGGTCAATCCGAACCGCGTGTGGAAGTCCATGCTTCCCTTGTGTTCGGTGACGCAGCTTTTCGGAATCCACGCGCAGCGATAGCAGCCTTTCGTCACATTCAGCATGCAGTACATGGCCTTTTCAGTCTCCCTCAGCACCGCGAATATCCGAGTGTGCGTCAAGTTGTGCTTGATCTCATTTGCCACTTTGTTTGCGAACCAGTCTTTCATCTCGAGCTGCCTCAAATCGTTCTCCTGCATCTTCTTGGCTTCCACGATTTCCATTTTTTATCCTCCTTCACCGGGCGCTTCCCGGTTGCTTTCCCTTTCGACATTTTTATTATATATCAAATTTGATACATAGTCAAGTACTAAATCAAAATCTTAACAAACAAATTTCTCCCCCCACCCCTCCAAAAAACAAAAAACTCCGGGCGGTCTCCCGCCCGGAACTCCACTTACATATTCAGTTTTTCACCGCCGCGCAAATCATTCGCCTGTCGTTTCCTCTTTGATCTCCGGCAGGCCCGCCACGCTGGTAAGCAGCGAGAGCACGCCGGCGAGGATGGACGCCGAGAGCACCATCCTCCAGTCCACTTCGCTGATGACCGCGCCTGTGCCAATGGTGGCCACCGCCGTCTGGGCCACCGTTTTCAACGCGCGCACGCCTGCGGCGCGCAGCCACTTCAACAGCTTTTCCTTCATTGTTTTTCCTCCTTTTCCGCCGGCGTTTCCGGTAAACTCAAAATATCCTGTTCATAGTGTGCGCTCAAATGGTTCCTACCTTTGCTAGTGTAGGATTTGTACATTCGGCATAGTTGATCCTTTTTGGACGTCGGGCACCACCCCCGCGTGGTGTAAAAATCGTGCGCCTGTGAAAGCCGCTCATACTGCAGGTCGGCCACATCGTCGATGATGCGATCCAGCTTTTCCATGATGGTTTTTCTGTACTCCATCCTCCGCCTGCGCGCCCCCTTGATGGGCCTCCACAGCACCAGCGCCAGCAGGGCGAGGACGGCCGAGATCGCCCCGGCCACCTCACCGGCGCTCAATATCGTCTCCAACGGCTCCGCCTCCCCTCAGCTCTCAAGCAGGCGCGCGTATTTGTTCGACACCCACGCCGTGCCGTCGCCGATTTTGATGCACAACCAGCCGTTGCGCGCCGTGGCGATGTGCGGATACCTCTCGCCGTCGCGGGCGATGGTGATCACGCCGTAACCCGTCTCTGGACCCTTGCGCACGTTGACCGTGCCGCCGGTGATCTCCACCACCGGATCGTCCGCCTCGGGCGCGTCCGGCGTCTCCGGCGCATCCTCGGGCCGCTCGCCCTCCGCCTCCGTCACCGCGCGCATCAGCGCCGCGTGCGTCAGCGGCCCGTACTCGCCGTCCGCCGTCAGGCCCGGCACGCTGTTTTGGAACTCGCGCACTGCCGCCGCCGTCATCTGGCCGTACTCGCCGTCGATGCCGCTGCTGCCCACGTTGTACCCCAGCCCCACCAGCAGCGTTTGCAGGTCGCGCACGTCGCTGCCAGTCATCAGCGGCGAGCGGTATTTGAGCAAACGGTCGCCCAGCGTGCTGTTGGCGAGGTCAACGTCGTTCTCCGTGCCGTCCGTGATCCAGCGGACAGCCATAAAGTACCTTTTGCGGCTGCTCGCCCGGCTCCGGCAGTAGTCGCGCAGGTTCTTGCGCGTCGGCCCCGTGCCGCTGCCGTGCCCGTAGCACTCATTGCTGCCGGTGTACATCTCCACATGCCCAACATCCATGGGATGGGATGTGTTCCCTTTGAAGTAGAGGCAGTCGCCCGGCTGCAGCCGGCTCTCGTTCGGGTAGTACCCGTCTGTCTGATCGACTACCGCCCCCTTGCCCCGGTTGTTGATCTGCGCGGAGGTGTTGGAGCCGATGTCGATTCCCGCCGCCGCCCTGATGCTCGCCCGCACCGCGCTGGAGCAGTCCGAATAGCCCTTCTGCGTCGTGTTCCCCGGCTCATTGTCGGGTTTTCCGAAAAAATAAACCCTGTTCCCGCCCTGCGTGTAGCTGTTCTTCCCCTTTCGGCTCTTCATGTAGCCGACCGCCACTTCCCGCAAGGCCTTCGCATCCATCGTCGCCATCTCTACCTGTCCTCCTCTGTTTTATCGTCAGCGGCCCCGCCGCCAGACTCCCCGCTATCTCCCGCGCGCAGCAACGCGGCCACAAAAATGCCCGCCATCACGCTGGCAGGCACGATCCACAAAAGGTGCAGCACGCTCATGCCTGCACCTCCCACCCCGCCGGCACCTCGAACGCCAGCTCATCCACGCCGTTCTGCCCATCGATGGAGATCGCCAGCGGCGCCACGCTCCCCGTTTGTACGCGGTGGTTTTCCAGAATCGTTATTTTCGCCAGATCCATACCGTCAGCCCCCCCTTAACTCTTCGTGTACAAAAGCCGAATACAAACCGATCCAGCCCCGTCGCTGATGATCACGAACCGGTCGTTCGCCGGATCGGGCGACACCATGAACTGCCTCCCCCCATCCCCGGCCACATATCCATGCGGGTAAACCTGCCCCGTGTCTTCGCGGGCGAAGAACGTCGCGCTCGTGTCGATCCACACCGCATCCATGCCGCTCATCGTCGCCGCCAGATAGGATTGATGATCCGCAGTAGCTGGAGTCTGCGCCGTGAACATTTTCGCATAGATCTTCTTGCCGTCGATCCACACGTTCCCAGTATCGGTTTCTAAAGTCGAATACTGAGCCACGCCAAACACGCCATTCTGCGCGATGATCGGCCCATAAAAGTTGAACGCCCTGCCCGTGCCCTCGTATCGCACGATCACCGGCGTTCCCGCCTCCGCCTGGGCTTCGAGCCACGCATTGAAGTCCGTCGCGGTCGTTTTGTCGCTGAAGAACCAGATGTTTGGAATTCCAGTGTTTGTTAATCCGGCCATCATCGTGCCCGCCACACGCTGCGACGTCGGCGTGTCTACGCTTACTGCGTTGAACTGCTCGTTTTCGCACGTGATCCCAAAGTTGTCGCTCTCTCTCGCGCCCGGCGCGGCGATCACGTAAGCGTAAGTGCCATCGGGTGTCTTTCTCTCTGAGGCAATCGCCTTGATGTTCACGCCGTCCACGATCTGCATGTTCTGGCGATCCGCAGGCCCTCCGAAGCCCATCGAGCCGGTCTCCTGATTTATGTCCAAAATCCGCTCTTTTGTCGGCACCTCGTCGAAGGCGTTTACCGTCGCGTAAATGTCTCTAAGTACGAGCTTGAACTCATACCCATCCATGTCGTTGAACGTCCCCACCGCCGCGCCGCCGTCCTTCAAAAGCTCCGAGCGCTTCACGGAGATAGCGTTTGCGTTCACTGTGTCGCACGTCGTCCACGCGCTCGCGCCTATCTGTCGATGCTGCACGTAGTACGAAATGCTGTTCTCCTGCGCGCCGCTCACCGATAGGCTGCTCGCGCTGGCTTGCACCGTCACCCTTGCATAAGTGCCGTCGATAGCTATATCGTTATCCGCCGTCGCGCGTTCGATGGAGAACCCGGTGACCTTCGGCGCACTCCACGCCAGCACGCTGATCGTCCCGGAAGCCGAACGCGAAAGGCCCCTGCTGTCCGTTACGGTGTATGTATAAGTAAGCGTTCCACTTCCCGTGATGGGTGAAAAGCTGATGCTGCCATTGCCGCTGCGCGTTTTCGCCTGCCCGTTGAACGCCACTTTGAACGAGGCTATGCTCGCCCCATATTTTGGGCTACCACTCAATGCGAAGCTGACGCCTGACTTTTGCTGCACATAGGCCGCGATCTTCGCTGAATCAGCCACGCCGCTCACCCACGTGCGCGAAGGCGAGCACGTCGCCGTCGGCGCGGCGCCGCTGGGCAGTTTGAGTGCCACACTCGTGGATACCGTGCCGTAGCTCGTGCCCCCCACAAACGTCTCCGCTTCAATGGTCAGCGTCGCTGTCTGCGCGTTGGGGAAATACTGCCCCGCGCTGGCAGGCACGGTGTAGGTATGGCTTGTCCCTGTGCCAAGGTCCACTGTCCTGATCGCGTTTGAACCGATCTTGTACCGCAGCGTTGTCGAGCTGCCGCTCACCACCTTCTGGATGGTCGTCGTGATCGCCGTGCTTCCCAGCGTCGCGGAGGCCGTGTTCGCGTTGGGCACATTGCCCAACAGCTCATAAGTCACCTGGACCTGCCAGTTGGGAAGCGCCGGGTTTACCTGGATGCTCTTGCCCTGGTCGGGCTGGACGACGCCGATATAGACGGCACTCCCCGCGGCAAACTGCGCCTGCATGTGTGCGGCGAACCGCCCCAGCGCCGCCCCTGTCAGGGCGCGGCCAAACCGGTAATATGAATACGTGCCCGTGCGTTCTGCCGCAGGCGCGGCGTTGATTGCGCCATCCAGCACATCCGCCCCGCCTGCCTGCGCCCAGCTGCCTGGCGCCGCGCCCGCGCCCGCCTTGCAGCCGAAGCGCAGCCGCTTTACGGCGCTGGAAGAGTTGCGGGCGTAGCCGTAGAGCGCGATGCCCGTGATGTTGACCCCCGCCCCGCCCAGCGTCGGGTTGTTTGGGATCGTGAATATCAGCTGCCTCAAACCGCTGTTGTTGCCAAAATATCGCAAGTCTTGCCACGAAGCGCCGGCCGTGCATGCCGTAGGCGTTAATGTGATCGTCGGCATTTATCCTCACCCCCCGTTTTTCAATAAATATAAATGCCCGTTGCTTACCCTGAACGCCAGTCCTCCGATCATCAGCGCGTCCAGCACTTGGAATCGCGGCGCGACCACTTTATTTTCCCTCGCCGAGATCGTCGCGCTGCCGCCAGACAAGATGTCCCAGCCCTCGTTGTCCAGGTGCAGCTTCGTATTGCTGCCGGATACGCCAATGTCGATGTTCGGCGGGTCGATGACGATCACGCCTTCCATCGTCTCCATGCGCCCGCCAAGGTCGCTGACCGTGGTCTGCACAAGAGCCAGTCCTTCGCCGTTTTGCGTGATCTGCATCGTCTGCGATTGCCATTCGTTCGATTCTGTTACCGTGGACACGATCTCGTCCGGCGATACGATCTGGCTCGCCATTGCGGATATATTGTCGCGCATCGTATTGATGCTGCCGAGCATGCTACTAATGTCGCTCTGCGCATCGTCCAAGCCATCCCGCAGATCGCTTGTGTCGTTCACCGTCTCCCAGCCCGAGCCGTAGATGGTGGCCGTGAGCGCGTCCGCATCACTGCGGATGTTTACCGCCCCCGGCTGCGGCGTGATGGGCGCAACCGCCGTCAGTGCCTCCGCCTCCGGCGCGGCCATCGCATGCACAAGCGTCACCGGTGTTCCCGCCTCTGCCTGCTCCGCAAGCCATTCGTTGAACGCCGTAACGGTCGATTGGCTGCTGAAAAACCAGATGTTCGGAACGCCGCTGCTGGTCAGGCCAGCCGTCATCGTGCCGGCGACTTTCTGCGATGCCGGCGCGTCCTTGGGCACCACGGCAAAGTGGCTGCACAGCGCAGGAAAGTCTTCCATTTGCAGCGCGCCCGTCGCGCTGGTCACATAGGCGTAAGCGCCCTGCGCGCACGGCGTGGTCGATGCGACCGCAGACTTGCCCGCGCCGTCCACCTCCACGATGGCCGTCCTGTGCGTCACCAGCACGTCGCCGTCCACGCTCACGTCCACCGTGTCCTCCGCCCCCTGCAGCCCGTAGAGCGGTCCCGTCGGCGTTACCGCGCCGCCGCCCATGGCACGGTAGGGCTCGTACTCCGTCGCCGCGCCGCCTATCTCCAGCTGGATATTGCTGAACGTACAGTCGCCGCCGGTCACTGTCCCGTTGGTACACAGCAGGCTCAGGTACACTTCATCGTTCGCGTCCGGGGTGAAGGTTGCCGAGAGGCTCCCCGTCCCGCTCCCAAACACCAGCGAAGCGCCGCTGAGAAACGTGTTGTCATCCGCGCCTCGCAAGCCGATCCGGGCGTCGCCGGAAACATATTTATAAAGCGTGGCCGAAAGCGCATAGGTCGTGCCGGCGTGTATGGTGAAGGCCGGCGTGCGCGCCCCGCGCCATGTGCCGCCGTCGCCCGTGGTGTACACACGCACGCTATCGCCGGATACATTCATTTCCGCGTTTGATGTGGATACGTAAAGGTCGCTGAGATTAACAAGATTTTTCCCACACGCCCTTATCTCCACGCTCTCTCGCCCGGTGATAGCGCGGGTGTTCTCCGGCGAGGGTTCGCCCGTTCCCGCCTGCTTCGCCCGGCATCTCGCCGTGGTCTCTGCCCGCTCGATCTGCCCGTCTTCGTTGTTCAGCGCCACGAAACTCGCAGCCTCATACTCTGCGTAAGCGGTAGCGGAGCCGCTTATCTCCAGCTGGATGTCCGCAAATGTGCAGTCGCCTATCAGCACCGTGTCGCTGGTGCAAAGCGCGCTCAAAAACACGTTCATCGTCGCCGCCGGCGTGAACGTCACGGAAAGCGTCCCCGGCGTATCGCCAAAAACCACGGACATTCCGGACACGAACGTGCGGCTCTCGCGCTCCCGCAGCCCTACGCGGGCATACCCGGAGGCGTATGCCTCCAGCGTCGCCGAGAGCGTGTAGGTCGTGCCACCGTAAATGAGAAAAGGCTTCGTGTGCGCCCCTCGCCACGCGCCGCCTTCTCCCGAAGTCGCCACACGCAGCTTGTCAGCCGCCGCGCGCGCAGTCGTATCGTCGTAGTTGGCTTCCATCGCGTAGATGTTCACGAGGTTCTTCCCAGTTTGGGCGAATTCCGCTTCAAACTCCCGCGCCGTCGGCACATCTGCCCCGCGCCACGAACGCAGCACGCTCGGTTCCACGCCCTCGTCCAGCCACATCTTCCCCGCTTCCGGGGCGGCCTCCGGCGGCGTCGCCGAGATGTACGGCGCAGCCTGCTCCGCCGCCTCCTGCGCGCTGTCAGCGGTCTCCTGCGCAGCCTGCACGTCCCCGACGATGATCTCCACCTGTTTGTTGCTGGAGATGTCCAGCGTCTCGCCGAAGTTCGCCGCCACGTGGCTGGTCGTGATGCTGCCGGCCTTGATCTTGCTCGCGTCCACGCTCTCCGCCGCCAGCTCCGCCGTGGTGATCGCGCCCGCGGCGATCTCGTTGGCCGTAATGCTCTTGGCGGCGATCTTGTCCGCCGTCACCGAGCGCGCCACCAGCACCGTGCCGGAGATGGCGCTCTGGTATTCTTCCTGCGAAAGCTGCTCCGAGGTCAGCCCCTCGTCCGTCGCGTTGATGGCCACGAACAGGCCGTCCGGCCCCTTGAGCAGCAGCCTATCCACCGAGAGCGTCCCCGCGTTGATCACGTCCGCGTCGAGCGATACGATCTTCGCGGACGTGATCGAGCCGTCCGCGATCTGCGCCGTTCCCACCGCGCCCGTGGCGATCAGCGCCGTGGTGATCGCGCCCAGCGCGATCTTGGCCGTGTCGATGGCCGCGTTCTCGATCTTCGCGTTGGTGATCGTCCCGTCCGTGATCTGTGCGCCGTCGATCACCGCCTCCCCGATCTCCACCTGCGCGATCTCCGCCACCGCCGCCGTCAGGTTGTCGATCTGCGCCCAGTCGATGTCCGCGTCGCCCAAATGCGCCTTGGCGATCTCCGCCACATCCGCTACCAGCGTGCCGATCTGCGCCCAGTCGATATTGGCGTTTTCGATATTCGCCGTAGTGATCTGCGCCAGCGCGATGGTGGCGAGGTCGGCGTAGAGCTGGTCGGTGGTGATGCTCTCCGCCACCAGTTCGTGGATGTACGCCTTCAACGCCGTGATGCTGTTTGCCGAAAGCTGCTCCACCGCCGCGGTGTTGATGTGCGCGTACTGCACCGCCAGGTCTCTGAGCTGCGCCGAGCCCACCGCGCCGGGGGCGATCTTTACCGTTTTTATGCCCTGGTTGGGAAGCTCGTAGCCGTAAACCGTGGTCTTGAGGTCGGTGATCTCGCCCAGCGTCACGCTTTCGTACTTCCTCCCCAGCGCGTCCCACTTGTAGCCCGTCACCCGCACCGCCGCGTCGATGCCCGCGCTCCTGGCGATCACCCGCACCGTGTCGTAAAGGTGTACCGCCTCAAGGTCGGCGTACTGCCTGTACTCCTCCGTCTCTCCCAGCGCCACGAAGTCCACGTCCAGCCCCACCGTGGGCAGGTCCACGCCGTTGTCCGCGAAGTCCGCCTCGGCCAGCTCCGTGAGCTTCGCCCGCGCCTGCGCCGCGTTGTTTATGCCCTCCTGCCCGACTTTTACGTCGTACTCCACCGCCTGCGCGCGGATGACGGGATAGTCGCCGATGTGCGGGCTGTCTATGTAGGTCGTGCCCTCCAAAAGCAGCGGCTTGCCCTCCTTGTCCTGCCCCACGGGGATGATGCGCGTGACCAGGCTGTCCCAGTCCGTGGTCAGCGTCGCCCCCAACAGGTTCTTGCCGTGGCGGATGGTCACGCCGGTTTCGCGCTCCATGTCCGGCAGAAGCCAGACGTCGAAGTTGTCGCGGATGAGCCGCGCCCCCGCCTGCGGCACGACGCCGTCGTCCGGGTCGAGCAGGCACTCCACCAGCCCCCGGCGGGTGTACTCGCCCGTCACCGTGCCGCCAAGCTGGCTGTGCACGGTAAAGCCGTGCGGGTTCAGCGCCCGTTCAAACAGTTCCGCTACCACCGTGTCCGCGGCCGCGCCCTCGGGCGCGTACTCGTTCTTCGTCGGGTCGCCCAGCAGGTCGTAGAAGATGTGCCGCGCCTCCACGCGCACCTCGCGCTCCGCCGCGTCCCGCTCCACTTTGTAGATGCGGAACAGCTGCATGCGCGACTGCACCGGGTACACCACCCGCTCCGGCGAAGGCGCGTCGCCCGCGATGGTCTCCGTTTCGTCGCGCACGTGGACGAGGTACTGCATACTCATGTAGCCCGCAGCCCCCGACGCGCGCACGATGACCTGCCCCCAGCCGTTTGCCTGCGAGAGCACGACCACCTCCGTGCCCGGGCGGTACTTGGAGAGGATGCGCGTGGAGGTAGACGGCCCCTGCCTGAGATGCAGGTTCGCGCCGGTGTTGGTCTGCACCTTGTATATTTTGCGCGTCACGGTCACCGGTTCTTCCGGTATCTCCCCGTCCGCGTCCTCGTCCGCCAGCGGCGTCTCGCGCACCGGCGCGGGCGCCTTGACGATGCAGCCCACGCCGATATTGAGCCACTTCCCCGCCTCGTCCATGGGGTGGGTCATGCTCAGTTCGTACATGCCGCCCGCCTGCTCCTCAATGACGCACTCGTAAGGCGCCAGCGCCCCCAGGCCCAAGGTGGAAAAGTCCTGCGCGTTCGGCGCGTAGATGGTGATCATGGCATACCTCCAACTATTCGGAAAAATCGTACGGTTGCGCAATTTCTTCAATGAAAAATTGAAATACTCAATTTATAGTTGCGTCTTCATCTTATAGTTGCGCCTTCATCAACTTCCAACGGTACGCCCATCCGGGCAAACCATTCTGCAAGATCAATCTCGTCCGGCAGGTCTGGCCGCAAATTGCGAATTACGACACGCCTGTATGGCGTTCTCCCATTCGTGAGGCGTTCATGTCCGGCTGTCAATCCCAAAATTTCAAACCGCGCCCGATTGAGCTTGTCTAGCGCGGTGATGGGTACGCCCATCGCCCCGGGATAGTCTGCCGGGATGTCTTTTGTTTTGTCTACACATATAATTGGGAAAATCTTCCACAAGCCACTGTGCAACAACTGTTCAGTAGATACGATTAGGTGTTTTGGGCGCATCACAAATCCCTCCACCGTGGCGTGACGGTGACCTTCGTCACCCCCGTCCCCGTCCACGAGATGATATTCGCCCCCGGCGCGAGCGTGGGGAAGTCGTCGTCCATGAGCGTCACCACGCTGTTTTTGAGCTGCGTCTCGTCGAGGTTAAAACACTCCCCGAGTTCGCTATCAATGATGATCCCCCCGCCCAGATCGTCGATTTCCACAATCTGCGTGCCGATGGTCAACACCGCCGTCCCCGTGCCCTCAATGGTCAGGCGCGGCGCGCTTTTGTACGTGCCGGGGTTGGTCACTGTGTCCGGGTTCCCGTCCAGCGGTACGTCATCACCGCTCTCGCCCGATGCGGGCACGTGGTATCGGAATGGCGACACCCGCAAGGGCACCGTCAGCCCCCGCGAACTCAGCCCCCGCCCGCTGC
>ERZ1643251.3565-NODE-3565-length-14280-cov-5.454974_pt1 | contig 14280 bp, 12 predicted proteins | sample MGYA00579261_ERZ1643251 | MGnify/ENA primary metagenome ERZ1643251 (study PRJEB29033, sample SAMEA4952267) | chicken gut metagenome | biome: Broiler Chicken; feature: Gastrointestinal Tract; material: Caecum | place: Ireland | collected 2018 | study: Broiler... | reverse complement strand
CTTTGCCGCCCTGCGCAGCGAAATGCAGCGTTGGCTGACGGAGCACCTTTCCTGACCCTTTATCATCCACAAAAAAGCAGACGCCCGCAGGCGGCTGCTTTTGGTTTTTTTATCGGTCAGATCAGACCCTGCACCAGAATCACCACGATAAGCAGGGGCAGCACAAACTGGAAGTACGGCTTGAACATCCGGGGCATCTTCAAGCCCTTGCCGGTGTTGCACTCTTCCATGTACTTGTCGTAGCCCCAGCCCCAGCGGCTGACGCAGAACAGCAGGTAGACCAGGCTGCCAATGGGCAGCAGCAGGTTGGAGACAAGGAAGTCCTCGATGTCCAGAACCTGGCCGCCGGCAGGCGCATTGGGCAGCGGCACCGAGAAGTACCACAGGTTGTAACCCAGCACGCAGGGCAGGCTGGCCAGCAGGATGAAGATGCAACAGACCACCGTGGCCTTTTTCCGGGTCCAGCCAAAGCAGTCGATGCAGCTGGCCATGATGTTTTCAAAGACCGCCAGCACGGTGGTAAAGCTGGCAAAGGTCATGAACAGGAAGAACAGCGCGCCCCAGAGCCGACCGCCCACCATATTCACAAAGACGCGGGGCAGCGTCTGGAAGATCAGCGAGGGACCGGCGTCGGGCTGCACCCCAAAGGCAAAGCAGGCCGGGAAGATGATCAGGCCGGACATCAGAGCCACAAACGTGTCCAGCGCGCAGATCCGGACGGCCTCGCCGGGAAGGGTGTGATCCTTGGTCATGTAGCTGCCGAAGATCTCCATGGCCGCAATACCCAGGCTGAGGGTGAAGAAGGACTGGTTCATGGCCGCCGTAATCACGTTGCCCAGTCCCACTTCGGACGCCCGCTGCAAATCGGGCAGCAGGTAGAAGGCCAGACCCTCCTTGCCGCCCTCCAGAAGGACGCTGTTGACGGCCAGCACCACAATCAGCACCAGCAGGGCCAGCATCATCCATTTGGAGATCCGCTCCAGACCTTTCTGCAGTCCGAAGGAGCAGACCAGGAAGCCGCCCAGCGTGATGATGGCCATGAAAACCGTCAGTTCCACGGGGTTGCCCAGCATGGCGCTGAACACCCCGTCCACCGCACTGTTTTCGATTCCTTCAAAGGCGCCGGTGGCAAACTTGTAGAAGTAATCCAGCATCCAGCCGGCCACGGTGGTGTAGTACATCATCAACAGGCAGCAGCCGATAATGCAGAACCAGCCGTGGATATGCCATTTGCTGTCCTTGGGTTCCAGTGCCTGGTACGCCCGCACCGCACTCTGCCGGCTGGCACGGCCCACCGCCAGTTCCATCGTCAGCACCGGCACCCCCATGATGACCAGGAACAACAGGTAGAACAGCACAAAAATGCCACCGCCGTTGGCACCGGCCATCCAGGGGAACTTCCAGACGTTGCCAATGCCGATCGCACAGCCGGCACTGACGAGAATGAAGCCGAGGCGGGAGGCAAAATGCTCCCGCTGTTTTTGAGATTCCATAGTTTTCCTTCCTTCCTCACACGAATTCGTCCCATTATAGCGCATTTTTCCTGTCATTGCAAGGTTTACCCGTCTGTGCTATAATGAACGGTATGCCATCGAAAGGAGAGTTCCCTATGATTCGTTTTGAGTGTGATTACGGTGAGGGTGCCGCACAGCCGGTCCTGGATCTGCTGCAAAAGACCAACCTGGAGCAGACCCCCGGCTACGGGGAGGACGAGTATTGCGCCGCAGCCGCCGACAAGATCCGCGCGCTGTGCGACGCCCCCGATGCCGCCGTACATTTTTTTGTGGGGGCCACCCAGGCCAACCTGACGGTGATTGCCGCCGCGCTGAAACCCTGGCAGGGCGTCCTGTGCGCCGAGACCGGCCACATCCATGTGCACGAGACCGGCTCCATTGAGGCCACCGGCCACAAATGCCTGCCGCTGCCCGCCACCGCCGGCAAGATCACCGCGGCCCAGATCCGCGCTGCGGTGGAGGCGCACCGCGCCAACCCCACCCATGAGCATGAGGTGCAGCCGGGCATGGTGTATCTGTCCAACCCCACCGAGGTGGGCACCCTCTACTCCAAAGAGGAACTGACCGACATCTCGGCCACTTGCTACGACCTGGGTCTCTATCTGTTTGTGGACGGTGCCCGGATGGCCTATGGCCTCATGAGCCCCGCCAACGACCTGACGCTGCAGGACTACGCTGCCCTGTGCGACGTCTTCTACCTGGGCGGCACCAAATGCGGTGCCTTGTTCGGGGAGGCCGTGGTCATCACCAACGACGATCTGAAACAGGACTTCCGTTATGCCATCAAACAGCATGGCGGCATGCTGGCCAAGGGCCGGCTGCTGGGGCTCCAGTTCCTGGCTCTGCTGGAGGGCGAGGACGGCAGCGGCTGCAGCCCCTATTTTGCCCTGGCCGCCGAGGCCGACCGGCAGGCCCTGGCCATCCGCGATGCCTTCACCGCCAAGGGCATTGCCCTGCTGCAGGACTCCCCCACCAACCAACAGTTCTTTGTGTTGCCCGATGCCTGGTATGACGCCCTGGCTCAGCGATATGCCATGAGCGGCATGGGCAAACCCGACGCCGACCACACGGCGGTGCGCATCTGCACCAGCTGGGCCACCCGCCCCGAGGCAGTTGCCCAGTTGATTGCCGACGTACAGGCACTGTAAAGTTTCCATACAAAGCAAACGCACCTCAGCAGCACAAGCTGCCGGGGTGCTTTTTGCATCTATTCAAATGGCGCGAAGCCTTGTTGGTTGTCTGCGCCGGACCGGGGCGAATGCCTCTGGCATGGTCCGACAGCAGTAATCGGGTCTTGGGTTGCTTACCTTGACTTCCCTTATAGTATATCCTCAGATTGTGTCCGAGTTGTCACGCCATTTTGAACCTTTTATGAATTCGGAAAATTTTGGAGCCGTCGGTTCACCGCTGGATGCGCTTGTCACAGCGCACCGCCAGCCGGGTACCCACCGTCTGCAGGATCTGAACCAGGATAACCAGCAGCACGGTGGCGAAAATCTCCAGCACAACATTAAAGCGGTAGTAGCCGTAGTTGATGGCGATCTTGCCCAGACCGCCGCCGCCGATGATGCCCGCCATGGCGCCATACCCCATGATGGTGGTGGTGGCAATGGTCACGTTGGAGACCAGGCTGGGCAGACTTTCGGGAATCATCACCTTGGTGATGATCTGCAGCGGCGTGGCTCCCATACTCTGGGCAGCCTCAATGACGCCGGCGTCCACCTCCCGCATGCTGGTTTCCACCAGGCGGGAGACAAAGGGGAACGAGGCAATGACCAGCGGCACAATGGAAGCGGTGGTGCCGATGGAGGTGCCCACAATCAGGCGGGACAACGGAATGACGATGATCATCAGAATCAGGAAGGGCACACTGCGCAGCAGGTTGATGACCACGTTGAGCAGGCTCATCACCCAGCGGGGCAGCGGACGCACACCGCCCGGTTCCCCGGTGACCAGACAGACTCCCAGCGGCAGGCCGATGACCAGCGCCAACAGGGTGGAAACCACAGTGGACCAGATGGTCTCCCAGGTTTCAAAGGGAATGGTGGGCAGGATCTGCAAAAAAGTCGCCCACTCTTTGCTTGCCAGCAATGCATCCATCAGCCGTTCACCTCCTCATACGTGATACCGGGGTAGTGCTGGATATACTCGATGGCCTTGTCGGCCGTTTCATCCTCCGGCAGGGCCAGCAGCATGCTGCCCAGCGTCTGCCCGTTGACGATGCGGGTATCCGCCGCCAGGATGGAGACCAGCGCCCCGCATTGCAAGACCAGGCTGGCCACCAGCGGCTTGTCGGTGGTCTGGGTGCCGTTGAAAGCCACCCGCACCAGCCGGTGACCGGGCAGGGCTTCGGCCTTGGGGGCGCCGGCCGGGTAAACCAGCCGCCGGGCCGCCGCGGAAGTGGGATGGCTGAAGATGGCCTGGACCTCCCCTTCCTCCACCACGGTGCCTTCGTCCAGGATAGCCACCCGGTTGCAGATCTCCTCCACCACGCTCATCTGGTGGGTGATGACCACCACCGTGATGCCCAGTTCCCGGTTGATCTTCTGGATCAGCTGCAGGATGGCATGGGTGGTGTTGGGATCCAGGGCACTGGTGGCCTCGTCACAGAGCAGGACCTTGGGATCGGTGGCCAGGGCGCGGGCAATGGCGATGCGCTGCTTTTGACCGCCCGAGAGCTGGGCCGGGTAGGAATCCGCCTTGTCGGGCAGACCCACCAGTTCCAGCAGTTCCCGGGCACGGGCCTCGGCTTTTTCCCGGGGCACCTTGGCCAGTTCCATCGGGAACATGATGTTGCGCAGGCAGGTACGCTGCATCAGCAGATTGAACTGCTGGAAGATCATCGTGATATCCCGCCGGGCAGACCGCAACTCTGCGGGGCTGAGCTGCTGCATCTGGCGGCCATCCACCACCACGTGGCCCTCATCGGGGCGTTCCAGCATATTGATGCAGCGGACCAATGTGGATTTGCCTGCGCCGGACATGCCGATGATGCCGTAGATATCCCCGTCCCGGATGGTCAGGTTGATATCGTTGAGCGCCACCACCGTGCCGCCTTTTGTGGCAAACCGCTTGGTCAGGTGTTGTAATTCGATCATGGGTTTTCCCCCTCATTCTACAATAGGGAACGGGATTTTCCCCCGTTCCCTATTGATTGTACCTTACCGGCCGTACCGTTGCAAGGTTTTTCCCTGGTTTTCTTTAGAAAAGGGCCACCACGGCGCCGTCATAGGTCTCGTTGATGAAATCCTTGACTTCCTGGCTCTTCAGCGCAGCCAGCAGAGCCTGAATGGCGGGATCGTTTTCGTTGCCTTCCTTGACCACCAGTACGTTGGCATAGGTCTGGGCAGCCTCAGACTCCGCATCCTCGGTAGCCAGGGCGTCGGTGCCCACCGAGAAACCGGCTTCCAGAGCGTAGTTGCCGTTCATGACCGCGTAGTCCACGTCGGCCAGCGTGCGGGGCAGCTGGGCAGCTTCCAGCTCCTCCACCTGCACATTGTGGGGATTTTCGGTGATGTCGTTGACGGTGGCGGTCAGACCGGCATCTTCCCGGATGGTGATGATACCCTGGGCAGCCAGCAGCTGCAGGGCGCGGGCCTCGTTGGTGGTGTCGTTGGGCACCGCGATCACAGCGCCGTCGGGGATTTCGTCCAGGCTCTGGCTCTTGCCGGGGTAAATGCCCAGCGGCTCGTAGTGGATGTCGCCCACACTGACCAGGTGGGTGCCGTTCTCCTCATTGAAGGAATCCAGGTAGGGCTGATGCTGAAAGTAGTTGGCGTCCACCTCGCCGCTCTCGGTGACCATGTTGGGCTGCACATAATCGCTGAACTCGATGATATCCAGCGTGATGCCCTGCTCGGCCAACAGGTCCTTGGCCACGTTCAGGATCTCGGCATGGGGCGTGGGAGAAGCCGCCACCTTGATGGTGGTGCCGGCCAGGTCGCTGCCGGTCTCGGCGGTGGAAGCGGCCTCGCCGGAGGCGGCCTCCGAGGAAGCGGCGAAAGAAGTGGAAACAGAAGCGGAAGAGCCGCAGGCGGCAAGGCTCAGGGCCAGCGCGCCGGCCAGGGTAGCGGAAATCAGCTTTTTCATGGTTGTGTTCTCCTTTTTGTTGTTTGGTTTTGTGGTGTCTGTGTGCAGGCAGGTCCCTCCCCTGCTGTCACATTCGCACACCGGGCTGTTTGTAAACCGGACCACGTTCCATTACAATGTTCCTCCTTACAGGATTGGCGCCAAAAGAAAAGCGGGGCACCGAACGGCTTCGGCGCCCCGCTGTGTTTCTTTCGTTATGCGCCCAAATTTGCGCACGAGAAAGCAAGCACAGGCTGCCGAAGCAAACTGCACATGCACATCATCATGCCAAAACGGTTGCTGCAGGTCATCGCCGGTGCTCCTTTCCACACAAATTCGGTAAGCCAACAGAGGCTTCTCTGGCTATGAGTATAGCCCGGTTTGGCTGTGCTGTCAACACTTTTTGCATAAATGGGAGAATTTTTCAGTATTTTATACAAAGGATGTGAAAAATACGCAAAAGGGTTGCCAATTTCCTACAAATATGGTATGGTAATAGTATTCCAATACTATAGAAAGAGGCACCCGGATGAAATTTTCGACCCGCGACCGTTATGCATTGCGGCTGATGGCTGAGCTGGCCAATCACCCCGATGCACTCGTTCCCCTGAAAGAGATCAGCGAAACCCAGCAGATCAGCCTGAAATATCTGGAGCAGATCATCACCCCGCTGGCCAAGGCAGGTCTGGTGGCCAGTGTGCGCGGAGCCCAGGGCGGCTATCGCCTGGCGCGCCCCGACACCGACATCACCGCCGGGGAGATTCTGCGCGCAGTGGAGGGCGAACTGACCGCCATCCCCTGCCTGGGCGCCAACGCCGAATGTCCCCGCCGCAACCAGTGCCAAACGCTGGACTTCTGGTGCGGGCTCAACGATCTGATCAACCAATACGTGGACGGTATTACGCTGGCCAAACTGCGTACCATGAACCGCAACCAAGACTGAACAAAACCACCCCCGCTTTTCCGGAAGGGAAAGGCGGGGGTGGTTTTTATCAGGATGTGCTGCCGTCCGAAACACTTTCCGGCGCAGCTTCGGCACTGGTGGTTTCGCTGGAAGAGGCCGGTGTCTCCGGGGCAGGTTCCGGTGTCGGTGCCGGCGTGGGGGCTTCGGTAGGTACAGGGGTCGGCGCCGGGGTGGGTTCCGGCGTCGGCACAGGCGTGGGTTCCGGCGTCGGCACAGGCGTGGGTTCCGGGGTGGGAGCCGGTGTAGGATCGGGCTGCGGCTCCGGGGTAGCCGGTTCCGGGGTGGGTTCCGCCGGGGCCTCGGTAGGCGCCACAGTGGGTTGCTGGGTAGGTGCCGGCGTGGGCGTGGCCTCAATCCAGCTTTCCGACGAGGAGGTGCTTTCACTCTGGGTCGCATAGGAGCTGGCCGAGGAGGTGGACGTCACCGTGGAGGCCGTCGAGACCGACACGTCCTTATCCCCGATATGCTTAGCCACATTCTTGACGGTGGGACGGTCATCCTCGGTAATATAGCTGTGGGTGCGCACATAGGTAAAGAGATCTTCCATGGCTGCCTTGGTCAGGTGGATGCCGTCGCTGGACTCCACATACCCGCTCTTGGCGTAGCCGGTGGAGGCATCCTTCAGCACCTCGGCGCTGTTAAGGAACTTCCAGTCGTTTTCCTTGCACGTTTCCACCAGGGCCTTGTTGTACTCGTCCACCTGGGTCTGGGTCAGGTTCTGGTTGGAATGTTTCTGGCCCAGCGGCGGGATGGAATTGACGATGATATCCACGCTGGGATAGGCTTCCTCGATGGTCTTGATGCCTTCCGCATAGGCTTCCACAAATTTGTCCGCCGAATAGCTGGGGCTCAGGTCGTTGGTACCGAAGGTGAGAATCACCCGTTTGGGCTGCATCAACGAGACCGCCTTGGCCATGGTGACATAGTTGGAATAGCCCTGCAGCTGTACGCAGGCATAGGTGGCCAGGGACTTGGCGCTCATACCCACCGAGCCGATGGCATTGTCGTAGGTACAGTAGTCAAACATCCGGTACATGCGGGCGGTGTTGCTGTCCCCCAAAAAGAGGGTCTCATCCACATAGGTCTGGCCGGCGTCATCGCTCTTCTCCAGAATGGTGGAGGTGTACTGGGTATGATCAATGGTATTCTGGTCCTTGTCGTACCCGCTTTCCGTCACCAGGGATTCACTGGCGGAGCCGGATGCCGAATCCGCGTCGGAAGTTCCCAGGGAACTCAGCCCTCCCACCAGCACAAAGGAAATGGCCACCGAAATCAGCAGCATCAGACTGCAAATTCCCATCACGATGTACATTTTGCTGCGTGCGTCCAGCGGTGTTTTATTCCCGTTTTTCTTTTTCCTGCTTGCCATCGCGTATCCTTTCATCTAAAAGGCTTGCCTGTAAGCTCTATTTGTGTACATACATTGTTTATTTTACACTATTTTTATCCCGAGCGCCAGTCTTTTCGCAATTTTTACATATTTTAGCGTCGTACACACAAAAAACGGCCCCTGCCGAGGCTGAAGGCAGGGGCTGCAAGGGGAAGATTATTCTGCTTTGGGCAACAGGTGGGCACGCTGCAGGGCCGGCTCCAGGGCCAGGTAAAGCACCACCGCGCAGACGGTGGAAAGCAGCGAGTTGACCAGCGTGACGCCACCCGTAATCTTGATAAAGATGGTGGCCACTTCCGCCGGCTGACCAAAAATGTACCGGTCCCGGAAATACCCCACCAGCGGGTCGGTGAACACATTGACCAGCAGGCCGCTGAAGGCACTGGCCGTGACCGCCGCCAGATAGGGCCCGCGTTGGGCGCGGGTCCGGCTGCCCAACCGGAAGATTTTATGGGCGGTGGCACCGCAGACCAGACCGATGATAAATTTGAGGATGAAGGTGGTGAAGGCATAGCCCGGGTCCCCGGCGATCACATCGGCCAACGCCAGGCCGATGGCCCCTGCCAGACCGCCCGACACACCGTCCAGCAGCATGGCGGTCAGGGCCGTGAAGGTATTGCCCAGATGAAAGGAGGAACCGCCCGCGAACGGAATGCGGAAAAACTCATAGGCCACAAAACTCAGCGCCGCCATGACGCCCACCACACTGATTTTTTGTACGGTGAACCGGGTCCTGGTCAGCGCCGCAATAAGCAGCGCCGCCGCCACCGCACCAAACAACAGCAACCACATCGTTGCAGTATCCATAGGTAAAACACACTCCCTAACTCGAAATTTCCGTGCTGCGCAAAAACACGGTTGACAAATCTGTTCCTGCAGGGTATGCTCCTATTATAGCGCGTTCTGGCTCCGGTTAAATGCCCAGTTTTTGATTTTTTTATGGGGCCAGTTGGAGGTTTTGCCCATGATCGAACTGCACAACGAAGACAAGATGCCTCTGTACGAACAGCTGTATGCCACCCTGGCCGATGAGATCCGCACTGGTACCCGTGCCCCCGGCACCCCGCTGCCGGGGCGCCGCACCATGGCGGCTCAGCTGGGCATCAGCGTCAACACAGTGGACGCTGCCTATCAGATGCTGGCGGCAGAGGGATTGGCGGAGGCCCGCCCCCGCAGCGGGTTTTATGTGCAAAAAACCTACGGCATGCTGCACAGCCCTGCGGCCCGCCCCAAGACGGCACCGCCCTCTCTGGTCCCCGTATCGGAACGTCCCCGGTTTGATCTTTCCACCGGCAGCGTGGACACCGCCCTATTCCCCGCCCGCAGCTGGGGACGAATCCAGAAGGAACAGCTTTACCAGCGTCCCGAGTTATTGCAGCGCGGCGAAATGCAGGGGGATGAGTCGCTGCGTGTCCAGATTGCCCGCTATCTTTCGGCTTATCGTGGCGTGGACTGCACCCCCGAGCAGATTGTGGTGGGCGCGGGCATTGAATATCTGCTGGGCTGTGTGGCCCATCTGTTTGCGGGCGGCCGGGCGGCGGTGGAAAACCCCGGCTATTCCCGCACCCGGGTGGTTCTGCAGAACAGTGGCATCGACTGCACGCTGGTGGACATTGACCAGGGCGGCTTGTCGGTGGCCGGACTGGAAACCAGCGGCGCCAATCTTTGTTACCTGACCCCCAGCCACCACTTTCCCACCGGCGTGACGATGCCGGCGCCCCGCCGCGCCCAGATCCTGGCCTGGGCCGCCGCCCGCTCAGGACGATACATTCTGGAGGACGACTACGACTCGGAGTTCCGTTTTGACACCCGTCCCCTGCCCAGCCTGCAGGGCATGGCCGGTCCCGACGGGCCGGTGGTCTATCTGACCACCTTCTCCAAGAGTCTGGCCCCCGGCATCCGTATCGCCTGCATGGTCCTGCCCCGGGATCTGCTGGCCCGGTACCGACAGGACTTTGCGGTCTATGCCAACACGGTGAGCCGTTTTGAACAACAGACCCTTTGCGCCTTCATGGCAGACGGCTATTTTACCCGCCATCTGGCCCGGATGCGTCTGGTCTATAAACGCCGGATGGAAGCCTTTGCTGCGGCGCTGCGGCAGGCGCTGCCCGGCGTGACGCTGGGCGGTGTGCACAGCGGCCTGCACTTTTTGCTCACCTTGCCCGGGGCCGGCGGCGAAGGGGCCATGGTGGCAGCCGCCGCCCGGGAAGGGGTACGGCTGCGGGGTCTGAGCGAATACTACCTGGCACGCCCCGAGCAATGCCCGCCCGACACGGTGGTGGCCGGCTACTCCGCCCTGCGGGAGGAAGATATTCCGGCTGTGGCGGACGCCCTGGCCCGGGCCTGGATTCCATAACAAAAAACGAGGGACGACGCATGTCGTCCCTCGTTGGCATGTAGGGGGAATTATTTGGCGGCGGCTCCACCGGAGATTTCCTGAATGGCCGCCACGGTGGCCGCCAGGTTCTGCATATCGCTGGGCACGATGAGCTTGGTTGCCTTGCCGTCGGCCACCTTCTCCATGGCTTCCATGCTGCGCAGGGCCAGGAAGTTGTGGTTGGGATTGGCCTCGTTGATCAGGCGGATGGCATCAGCCTGAGCCTTCTGGACGGTCAGCAACGCCTGGGCCTCACCTTCGGCCTCACGGATACGCTGCTGCTTGACAGCTTCGGCCCGCAGAATGGCGGATTCCTTCTCGCCTTCGGCACGGGTGATGGCAGCCTGCTTTTCACCTTCTGCCAACAGGATGGAAGCGCGCTTCTCGCGGTCCGCCTTCATCTGTTTTTCCATGGCCTGACGGATTTCCAGCGGCGGTTCGATGTTTTTCAGTTCCACCCGGTTGACCTTGATACCCCAGCGGTCGGTGGATTCGTCCAGGCTGGCGGTGATACGGGTGTTGATGGCATCCCGGCTGGTCAGCGTTTCGTCCAGCGTCATGGAACCGATGATATCACGCAGGGTGGTGGCGGACAGATTCTCGATGGCCTGGATGGGGCGGTTGACACCGTAGGCGTACAGCTTTGCGTCAAACACCTGGAAAAAGACCACCGTGTCGATCATCATGGTGACATTGTCCCGGGTGATGACCGGCTGGGGCGGGAAGTCTGCAGCTTCCTCCTTGAGGGAGACCTTGCGGGAAACCCGCTCCACAAAGGGGGTGCGGATGTGCAGGCCGGCGCCCCAGGTATCCTTATAGACACCCAGCCACTCGGTGACATAGGCGTTGGACTGGGGCACGATGACGATGCACCGCACCAAAATAATCAGGACGACGATCAGCAGGATCGCAAAAATCAGCAAACCCATAAAAAACCTCCTTTTCCTTTTGGACAAATCAGGCGGTGGCTGTTTCCACAGTCACCGGACAAACAATAAGTACCGCTCCGTCCACGTCGGTGACACGGCAGGGCGTGCCTTCCGGCATAAGGGTCTCGGCGCGGGCCTGCCAGTCCAGGCCATCCACCCGGACGCGGCCCAGGTATCCCGGGCGGATATCCACCAGCACCACGCCCTGCTTACCGATGGTCAGCGGCGAGCCGTTGGTCACCGGAGCTTTGCGTTCCTTGCGGCGTTTGGCGAGAGTGGGCACCATGACGAGCAGCGCAATGGCCGAAACCACCGCAAAGATCGCCGCTTCCATGGGCAGGGACTGGGTAAAGAAACTGGCCACCAGCGCCGCCGCGGCCCCCACGGCAAACCAGATGGAAACCAGCGCCGTGGTGGATGCTTCCAGCACCACAAAGGCGATGACGGCAATCAGCCAGAACAAGGTATCGGGCGACATAGAACGGACCTCCTTCCGTACACAGAGCCATCTTTGTGAACACTTTAACATTTTCCCATAGACCTGTCAATATTTATTCATGTAAAATTCTGGAAAACGGGCAGTTTTTTCTGTGTAATCTGCGCATTCACGGCAAGTGTATGCCCCTCTCCCCGTTTCCATACCAAAAAGCGCCCTCCAGCCGGAGAGCGCTTTTCTTGTATCCTATTATTAATAGATGGAGAAATATCCCACATGCTGGGGCGCATTGTCCTCCACCAGAACGGTGAATCCGCCGGGGTTGACCTCGGTGGATTTGCCAAAGGCCGATTCGGCCAGCAGATGGGGGCCGCGGTTGAGAATGATCTCGGCCGTCTGGGTCTTGCCCACCCGGCGATAATGGAGCACATCCCCCTCGGCGCGGACGATTTCAAACCGACCGCCGTCAAAGGCATCGCATTCCTTGCGTAGCCGCGCCAGATTTTTCATGGGCCCGCGCAGCCGTTCCTCAGTGGAATTCCAGTCAAAGAATGCCCGGTTGAAGGGATCCCGGTACCCCTGCATACCGATCTCGTCCCCGTAATAGACGCAGGGCACGCCGGGCAGTGTATAGATCATGGCATAGCCCAGCAGCATCTTGCGCAGCCCTTCGTCCACCTTGTTGGGGGCCACCCTCCGGCCACTCTGCCAGTACCGGTCGTGGCCGTTGGCCGGCTCCCCGGCAATGGCGGTGAGGGCACGTTCGGTGTCGTGGGTGGACAGGAAATTCATTAGGCAGTGCAGGGCCGGCGGCGGGTAGTTTTCGCAGATGGTAAGGATCTGTTCCGCCACCGCCGACACGTCAGCCCCCCGGATAAAGTCCAGCACGGCGTTGCGGAAGGGATAGTTCATGACGGTATCCAGCCCCTTGCCCCGCAGATAGGTGCGGCGGCGGCCAAACGCCTCCTTGGTGGTGGCGTCCTCCCACACTTCGCCGATGAGCAGCTTGTCCTCCCCGTGGGCTTTTACGGCCCTGCGGATCTGTTCAATGAATTTATCCGGCAGTTCGTCGGCCACATCCAGCCGGAAACCGGAAGCCCCCAGTCCCAGCCAGGTGTCGATGACGCCGCCCTTGCCGCAGACAAATTCCTCGTAGGAGGGCGAATCCTCCTGCACCTCGGGCAGTGTTTCGAATCCCCACCAGCAGCGGTAACCGCTGGGGTAGCCGGAGTCGAAATCATACCAGCTGCGGTAGGGAGAATGACGGTCGCGGTAGGCACCGCCGGGTCCGTAGCGGCCCTCCCGGTTGAAGTAGAGGGAATCCGACCCGGTATGGCTGAAGACGCCGTCCAGGATGATGCGGATACCCTCCTTTTTGGCGGCTGCGCACAGAGCAGCAAAATCCGCATTGGTGCCCAGCAACGGGTCCGCCTTGAGATAGTTGGCGGTGTTGTACCGGTGGTTGGCGTGGGCCTCAAAGATGGGATTGAGATAGATGCAGGTCACGCCCAACTCACGCAAATAGGGCAGCTTCTGCTGGATACCGGCAAAATCGCCGCCGTAGTAGTCCATATTCAGATAGCCGTCGTCCTGCTCGGTGGGCCAGAAGTAGGGTTCCCCGGTCTTGTCGGCCCGGTAGATCCGGTCGGCAAAAGGCATGGGCTTGTTGGGCACCCCTTCGCAGAAGCGGTCGGGGAAGATCTGGTACATGGTACCGTTGCGGAACCAGGCCGGCGTGGTAAAGCCCTTTTCGTAGACGGTGAGCTGCCAGCTGGCGCCACCGGTCCAGGTGAGCACCCCTTCCCCGCCGTTTCCCCGGTAGATTTTGCGGAAATCGGTGTACAGATCAAAATAGTAGAAGTACAGCCCCGGTGTGGTGGGTGCGATGGTAAAGGTAAAATGGTTGACCTGCGGTGTCTGGCCGGCAAAAGTCATGCGGTAGTGGACGGGTTCCTCTTTATCCTTGGTCAGGACCAGATGGGGATCCACATAGCCCAGCTGCTCGGGCACCGTCAGACGAAAGGTCACTTCCTGCCCGGCCTCGATGGCGCCGAACGGCGTCTTGCAGGCAGGATCAAAACTATTGTAATAGGTGTGCGGCATACAAAGCCCCCTGTATCAGAGTAAAAACTGCCGCGGTCAGACGGCCGCGGCAGCGAAATTTTTACACAGGGAAATTATTTGACCGGCGTGGCACCCCAGATGTCGCGCGCATAGTCCATGATGGAACGGTCGGCACTGAAGATACCCGCGTTGGCGATGTTCATCAGGCTCATACGGTTCCACTTTTTCTTATCCTGGTACAGCTGCTGGACAGTCTGCTGGGCACGACGGTAATCCTTGAAGTCCGCCATGACCATATACGGGTCAGAGTTGCGCAGGTTGTTGGTCACTTCGCTGAAGTTCTCGCCGTTCCAGCCCTTCTCCAGCATATCCAGAACCGCCATGGCGGTGTTGTCACCGGAAATGAAGGCAGAGGGATGATAGCCCATGCCCTTCAGTGCGTTGACTTCCGGCGTGAGCATACCGAAGATGATCTCGTTGTCATGGCCAGCGGCATCGGCGATTTCCACGTTGGCGCCGTCCAGGGTGCCCAGGGTGA
>ERZ1643251.3564-NODE-3564-length-14284-cov-9.166421_pt1 | contig 14284 bp, 16 predicted proteins | sample MGYA00579261_ERZ1643251 | MGnify/ENA primary metagenome ERZ1643251 (study PRJEB29033, sample SAMEA4952267) | chicken gut metagenome | biome: Broiler Chicken; feature: Gastrointestinal Tract; material: Caecum | place: Ireland | collected 2018 | study: Broiler... | reverse complement strand
CTTTTTTAGTAATTCGAGAAATTATGATATATTAATTGTAATGTTATGATTTTTATTTTATAGAGAATAAGGGATTAATATGTACGGAAGAAGAAAAATGCGAACGAGGCAGGGCTTGTCTCGAATTCAAATTATTACTTTGAGTTTTCTACTAGCGATAATGATTGGTAGCTTGATTTTAATGTTGCCTATTATGAGTGCGAATGGAGAAAGTACAGATTTTGTTGATGCATTATTTACTGCAACAACAAGTGTCTGTATTACTGGATTAGTAACAGTTACGACAGCAACTCATTGGTCGAGTCTTGGGCATATAGTAATTTTATTGCTAATTCAACTTGGAGGTTTAGGAACAATAACGCTGATGTCGTTAGCTTTTTTTGCGACTGGTAAGCGAATATCGTTACAAAATAGATTGTTAATGGCTGATGCTTTTAATCTAGATAATAATAAAGGAATTGTGAATTTTGTAATTCGAGTCATTAAAGAGTCATTGATGATAGAAGGATTAGGAGCAATAGCTTATTCTATATATTTCATACCACACTTTGGTTTTCTTACAGGAAGTTGGTATTCAATTTTTCATTCAGTATCTGCTTTTTGTAATGCCGGAATTGACTTATTGGCAGATAATAGTTTAATTGCTTATGCAGGTAATTGGTGGCTGAATATCGTAACAATGTTACTTATTATTTGTGGAGGTTTAGGCTTTACAGTATGGAATGAATTAATAAAAGGTTTTGTTAATCAGTACCGTTACTACAAAAATGGTAGGGGAAAAAGATTAAAGAATACATTATCACAACATACTAAGATGGTTTTAACAACAACGTTTGCCTTGATATTTGGTGGAGCAATTCTATATTACCTTTTTGAAAGAAGTAATCCTAACACATTAGGTAGTGTTAAAAATAGTCAGGCGATGTTAGAGGCACTATTCCAATCTGTAACTACTAGAACAGCTGGTTTTGTAACTATTCCTCAAGCAAACTTAACCATTCCATCAGTAATGTTGACAGTATTCTTAATGTTTATTGGTGGTTCTCCAACTGGTACAGCTGGTGGGATTAAAACAACTACATTAGCAGTAATATTAGCTGAAGTTAGAGCAACAATAAAGGGTGAACCAGAAGCAATTTGTTTCAAACGCCAAGTGCCACGTCAAACAACTAGAAAGGCAATTGCAATCACACTGATTAGTGTTGCAGCAAGTATTTTAGCGGTGTTACTGATGTACTTTATCCAACCTGGAGATATGACAGATAATGTCTTTGAAGTTTATAGTGCTTTGGGAACGGTGGGTATAAGTCGTGATTTAACACCACATTTAACAACAGCAGCGAAATATTTAATCATAGTTTGCATGTACTTAGGTAGAGTAGGACCAATCTCTATTTTATTAGCATTAATGAGAAGAAAGCATCATGCAAATCTTAAGTATGCCCCGGGAAATATTCGAGTAGGTTAAAAAGAAGGTAGGTAAAAGAATGGACAGATCATATGCGGTTTTCGGTTTAGGAGAATTCGGCCGAAGCGTTTCTTATGAATTAATGGAAATAGGAGCCGATGTGTTAGCAGTAGACAAGAATGAAAATAAGATCACAGCAATTGCTGATGATGTAACGATGGCTATTTCAATTGATGCATTAAATGAAATGGCATACGAGAAACTGGGATTGAATAATATGGATGGTGTAGTTGTTTCAATGTCAGGTAATCTCAGTGCTTCGATCATGGCAATTATAGCGGCTAAAGATGCAGGAGTGCCTTTAGTAATAGCTAAAGCATCGGATGATACACAGAGAACGATTTTTAAAAAAGTTGGAGCTGATCGAGTGGTAATTCCTGAACGCGATGGTGCGGTGCGAACAGCTCATAATTTAGTTGCAAAAAATTTCTTAGATTACATAGAACTTTCAGATAAAATTTCAATAATAGAAATAAATGTTAAAGATGAGTGGTTACATAAACCATTGGCAGAATTAGATTTACGTTCAAAATATGGGCTCAATGTAATTGCGATTAGACGAAATAATGATTTGCAGACAGATATTGGCCCTAATTTGACTTTTGACAAGGGAGATACAATTCTGGTTGTAACAGATAAACACGATTTAGGATTATAAAAAAGTCTTAAGATGCACAATTTATAACTAAGTGTATGTTAAAATAGCAGGTAAATTAAGCTAAGGATGGGATAGTGTGAAGACTATTTTTCGACTAATAGTAAGGTTAGGAATTATAGCAGTAATTCTAGTAGGAATACAAAAAGTCTTAACAACACCACGATATTTACAGGCGATAATGCCATATGTAAATCAAGTAGAAGAATTATTAGGAAAAAAGACCAATTATACACTTGAAAATGGAGAACAGAAGAATAAAGTACAAACGGATAATGTTAAATATGATAATAACCGTTGGCCTAACAATACAGCTACAGTCTATATAGACATTGATGATAGTACTTTATACAATGCCTTTGTGTCAGCAATAAAGCAGTGGAATAATACCGGTGCATTTACATTTAAGATTGTGAATGATAAGAAAGACGCAGACATAGTAGGCAAGTTAATGGAAAATGATGATGGAACTGCAGGAACGACAGATACTACAACTGACGAGCAAACTAAGCGAATTATTAAAGCTACTGTTTACTTAAATCGTTATTATCTAGAAAGTGCCACATATGGTTACAGTGAACAACGAATTATTAATACTGCTGAACATGAATTGGGACATGCGATAGGACTAGATCATACCAACGAAGTATCAGTTATGCAACCGGCAGGATCTTATTATACGATTCAACCTCGCGATGTAGATGTTGTTAAGAAACTGTACCAAGAAAATTAATTAAATTCAGGGAGAAAATAGGGGTGGAAGATTATCTAATTACGATTGTAATACCAATGTATAATGTAGAAAGTAGTATTGAGAGACTTATTATTAGTATTTCGGAGGCTTTTAAGGATCAAGAAAGTTTAGTAGAGGTGTTAGCTATAGACGATGGGTCTACTGATAAGACAGTAGAAATTTTTAAAAATTTACATGAAAAGAGTCAACCATTAGCATTAAAATTAATACAAAATTCACATGATGGGGTAAGTAAAGCTAGAAATACGGGAATTAAATATAGTAAAGGACGTTATATAACTTTTGTTGATAGTGATGACGAACTTGCCTTAGTAGATGTAGTTGATTTGAAAGAAAAGTTAGCCCAAAACGCTGAGGTAATAATTTTTGATACGGATAGAAATGAAACTATAGATCTAAATGAGGATAATAATAGAGCAAAAGTATTAGCGGAGATTGCGATGTTAGGTAAACATGTAATTAGTGCTGGAATACAGAATAAAATATATTTGCGATCATTTTTAATTGAAAATAACATATTCTTTAGTGATAAATTACGAGTAGGGGAAGATACCTGATTTATTTTCAATGCAATATCAGTGGCAGACAAGATAGTGAAAATAAATAGTAATTTTTATGTAGTTCATGAATCTAGTTCAGTGCATCTATTCAATGAATATAACCTAACTAATGAATTGTTTTTTCGTAAGTATATATTAGAAATATTATCTAGATTTGAGACTGACCCGACGATCGAGAAAATTAAAATACGTTTTGGTATAACTGGGATAATTTTCTTAATTGAATGCTATTTTGCACCTTTAGTGAGAACTGGACGCTTGACTTATACAGAAGCTAAAGTAAAGTTAGAAGATATCGTACGTGAAGGACAGTATGAAGGTTTTGATAGTAATATTTTTGATAAAGCACTATCTAAGCGTGGGAAAATTTTCAGAAGATTAATTAATAAGGGGATGTTTAAAACGGTAATTTTCTTGTTAAATACTGAAGATAAGATAAAAGGAATTAATCGAATATAAAAGTAAAAATTGCTAGAGATCATTATTAAAACGATCTTTAGCAATCTTTTTATTATTGAGAAATTATTTAATTTTCTTTACAAAAATTGATATTCTTCTAGAGAATCAAACCAGTCATAACGTAGTAATTGTTTTAACTTCTTATTTACTGGAATCCAAATACCACTACGTAAAATATCAATCATAGTTTTTAAGAAGAGTTTATCTTTGATAGTACTTTTTGGTCTATCAATCGTAATAATCTCATTGTCTTCGGTTTTTAGAGTAATTGTTTTATTATTAACTTTTATAACTTGTGCAGGGACAATATCATTTTCATTAATTTTAACTTCTACATTTTTTTCATTCATTTTAATCAGCTCATTTCTAAAAGAAACACTTATCTGTATCAACGATTCTTATATTAACAGAGTGTTATAAAGTAAATGTAAACGATAACTAAAGATTTGTTAAAATAATTGACGATATTTTGAAATTTTAGTAGATAAATCTTATTTGGTATAATTAAGGTGTGAAATAGAAAGGGGTGGGATGATGAAAAGAAACATAGTACTTATTTTTTGTTGCATACTTTTCTCACTAGTAGGAATAAAGGATATTAAGGCTGATATTAATTATGATGTAAACAATTATTCAGTTAACATTGATATTCAAAAAAATGGATCACTAGTAGTTAGAAGAAGTATTCGTTATGATTTTCCAGATGAAGCACATGGTGTGTACTATCGCCAAAATTTAGAGAGTAATCAGCAAATAAGTCAAACTCAAGTATGGATTAATGGACAAGAAGCTCAACAAAACGATAGCGCAGGAAATAATACATACAAATTAACACGCGATGATAAAGGATATTTATTTAAGGTCTATCATAATGCAGACAATCAAGAAGTGAATTTCACATATCAATATGTATTAAATAATGCTGTTATTAATTGGAAAGATACAGCTGAATTGAATTTTAAAGTAATTGGCGATGGTTGGGAAACAGAGTTAAATAATGTAAAAGTGACAATTAAATTGCCAGGACAAGATGTCTCTGATTTGCAAGCTTGGAGTCACGGACCGTTAACAGGAACGACAAAAGTAGATAAAAAATTAGGGCAAGTAACACTTAATTTGGCAGAATTACCAGCTAAAAATTTTGTAGAAAGTCATATTTTATTTCCAGTAGCTCTTACTCCGGAGAATACTAATGTACGAAATGAAAAGCATAAGGCTGAGGTTCAGAAACAAGAAAAACAACTAGCCTTAGAAGCTAATCGAAAACATAAAGCGCAGGAAAGAAAAGATAGACTTTGGGCTGGAGCGATGTTTGTAGTAATCTGTGTGGGATCATTTGGAAGTATCTTATATAATTTGATGCCACTAAAGGAGGAGACTTACCGTCCATTATCAATCAAGAATGCCCCTCATGTGTTCGAGCTACCAAATTATGAAGCTGCGGTAGCGCAAAGTTTATTTAGAGATACAGATCCTGATAATAAGGCGTTGAGTGCTTATTTGCTAGAGTTATCAGTAAAAAGAGTAATAAAAATTGAACCAATCCCAAATAAAAAGAAAGACTATCTTTTAACCTTACTGGATGAAACAGCATTATCCAATAATGAAATATTAAAATTGTTGTTTAACAAAATAGGTGATACCAAGCAGGTAAGTATGAAACAAATAAAGAAATACGGTAAGAAAAAGCATGAACATATGAATGTTGTAAATGCGTATAAGGCTTGGCAGAAATCAGTTAGAACTAAGGCTAGCAAACTAGGATGGGTTTCGGATAATGCAAAATCAGCTATGATTAGAAGAGCAATCATTTCTGGTATTTTGCTGTTAATATTAATTGTGGGACTCATTGTCACTGATAATTCAGCCGCTCTATGGGTCATGGGGGTAAGCTTAGTGTTACTAGTGGCCTCAATTCTATACTTTATAATGAAAGGTTCAATTTATACCAAAACAGGTGCAGCTGGAATGACAGAGCTGCGAGGTTTTTATCGTATGATGGACGATATTGGTAGATTTAATCTTAAAGAAGTTGGTGACATTGTTTTATGGGAAGGACTGTTACCATATGCAGTTGCTTTAGGATTATCTAAAAAAGTATCTAAAGCCTTAATTGATAACTTTACAAGTGAAGAACTGCAAAATAGTAATTTTATTTACTACTATCCATTCATCTATCATAATGGAATTGCTAATTTTAGTAATGATTTTAATAGTAGCTTTACCAGAGGAATGGGAAATTATTCCTCACCATCAGGCGGATCCGGTGGCTTTTCTGGCGGTAGTTCTGGTGGATTTGGTGGTGGCTCTGGTGGTGGAGCATTTTAGAATGAATCTCAGTAGGAAACTACTGGGATTTTTATTTTTGTGTTGATTGTTAACTTTATTATAAAAATAGGTTAACAATCATTAGGGTATAGGGTATAATATCTATATGTTTTGAATTAGAAAGTGAGGAAGAGAATTGAAAACAAAAAATGTAGCATTAATTGCGATGATGACAGCAATTATTATTGTATTAGGATTTGTACCACCAATTCCTTTGGGATTTATTCCTGTTCCAATAGTTTTACAAAATATGGGAATAATGTTAGCTGGAGCTATTTTAGGCTCTAAGCGTGGATTTTTATCAGTTATTATTTTCTTACTATTAGTAGCAGCTGGATTTCCACTAATGACAGGTGGTGGAGGAGGAGTTGCAGTCTTTGTTGGAGCAACCACTGGCTATATTTATGCTTACCCATTTGCAGCAGCATTAATAGGCTATGGGTTAAAGAAATTTTCGTATTCAAATTTCTGGCTAGAACTTTTAGTGGTTTGGGTAGCAGGTGTTCTCTTTATAGACGTTTTAGGAGCAGTAGGGTTGACAGCCATAGCTCACATGCCATTTATGAAAGCACTGATATCTAACTTAGTATTTATTCCTGGTGATACAATTAAAGCTTTGGTTGTAGTGCTAATTTATAGAAGATTGAAAAAAATGAATGTTATTGATAGATAGAAAAAACTAGATTTTCAGATAAATTTTAAAATATCAATATTCAAAAAACGCTAGGAATTAAGTAATTTCTAACGTTTTTTTAAAGTTTGAGATTTTTTCCAAGAATTCTTTTGTAAGTTAGACTTTGAATTAAAAATGTGGGACTATTATGTACAAAAAAGTATGAAAATTCAATCTGAAATAAACTTATGGTATAATGATACTATTATTTCGATGGATGTAAGTATAGAAAGGAAAAAATAGTGTTTAAGAAATTAAAAAAATTAGTAATAAGTATCTTAACTTCTTTGATAATAGTAACAGGTGTAGGACAATTAAGTTTAATCAAGGCTGATCAGACTTTGCCACAACTAGATTTAGAGGCTAAATCTGCAATTGCGATAGATGCAAAAACGGGACAAATTATCTATGCCAAAGATGATAAACAAACATATCCAGTTGCTTCAATGTCTAAACTTTTGACAGCTTATATATTATTACAAGCAATTCATGAAGGAAAAATTACTTGGGAAACTAAAGTAACTCCTACTGTAACTGAAGTAGATATCAGTAATAATACAGAGTTAACAAATGTTCCTTTAAAAGAAGGGCATAGCTATACTATAAAACAGTTATATCAAGCGATGTTGGTAGGATCAGCGAATGCTGCAACAATGTTGATTGGTAATGCCATTTCAGGAACACAGACAAAATTTATAGATAAAATGAGAGAAACTGCCAAAAGTTTAGGAATTACAGATGCTAAGATTTACAGTGCGAATGGACTAACAGCTAAGTATTTGGGCGATGAAATTTATCCTAATACAGATGAAAATGCAGAGAACGAATTTTCAGTACGAGATATGGCTATTATTTCGCAAAAGTTGATTAAAGAGTATCCAGAGATTTTAGAAACGACTAAATTAACTAAGATCGATTTTAACGATAATGGAGAAATTACAACTGTTAATAATATAAATGAATTACTACAAGATGATTCACATTTAGAAGTTGATGGTCTTAAAACGGGAACATCAGATGCAGCAGGTTACTGTTTTGCATCAACGACTAACAAAGATGGTCACCGCATCATAACAGTAATTGCTGGGGCAAAAGACAATGATGCTAGATTTGATCAGACTAAGAATTTGTTAAATTATATCTACAATAATTATGATTACTTGGCTGTAAGTACAAATCAAGCATTAAGACAGGATGTTAAAGTCAAGTATGGAAAACAAAGCAGTGTATCAGCAATAATCGGAAATGACTTAAGTTTGTGGGTACCTAAAAATATTAAAGAAAAGGCATTGCAGATTAAATTAATACCAAAATCTTCTACAATAGAAGCACCAATCAAGCAAGGTGAAACAGTGGGGGATTATCAAATAACAATTGCTGGTAACTTAGGGTTCATAGATGGATCAACTGATTTGAAAACAAAAGCATTGGCTGCTAATAGTGTAGAAGGAATTAATATCTTTATAAAATGGTGGCAAATGTTGACTGATGCAATATAAGAGAAAAGACGAAGTTCAAATGAATTTCGTCTTTTTTCAGCATTTGTCATGAAATGCTGAACTAATAATCTGATTATATTAGTATTTATAAAAAAATAATCAGTATTTAAAAGCTAAAATGCAGATACATGCTGAATTTAAATTGTAATATGCTGACTAAATGCGTCTGAAATCAGTAAAATATACTAGAATTAACTTATGAGGTGATGAAAATGCTTTCTCAAGAGCAAAGATTAGAAGAAATTAAAGAGATGTTAGCAAAAAAGCATAAATTAACAACACATGAATTAGCTGATCATTTTGGGATTGCATTTGATACGGCTAGAAGAGATGTATTGAGATTAACTTCTACGGGACAAGCAGCTAGGATTCATGGTGGGTTAATGGAAATAAAATTTAATAATGTTCCAGGATTTGTAACACGTTCCCACATTCAATCCCCAATTAAAGCTAAAATGGCTCGATTAGCTAGAGAAGAATTTAATCCAAGTGGCTTATATTTTGTAGGTGCCTCCACAACATTGATGCAGATGTGTGAGCAATTAGGGCAAATTAATACTACAATTATGACCAATTCAATTGATAATGCTGTAAGACTAATGTTAAATAAGTTGCCAGAAGTGGAATTATTAGGTGGAAAAATTGATAAGGGGAATCGTTATACATATTCAATGGAAACATTGTCCCAATTAGATAATATTACTTTTGATGCTGCATTTATCGGAACTTCTAAGATTCAACCAGATGGAGTTATGGTAGTGGATTCTTATGATGCAGCGATTGCTAAAAAAGTTGTTGAACGATCAAGAAAAGTTATTTTGATTGCTCAGAAGTATAAGTTTGTAACTAATAATTCCTCACCATATAAGTCCGCTAATTTAAAGGATATTGACGTATTAATTACAGATGTGCCATTAGAAGAAAAATATCGTAAGTATTTTAAACCAGATATAAAGATAAAGTACGTGAAAGAAGATGAGACAAAATGATAAAGCATATATTTACAGATATGGATAAAACATTGTTGAATGATAAGGGACAAATTAATCCCAAAACAGCAGAATATCTACAAAAGATAGATTTGCCATTAACTTTAGTAACTGCACGTGCTCCTAAGGAAATGCAGTTTGCGATTGATGATTTAAATTTAAAAGGTGAACAAATTGCTTTTAATGGTGGATTGATATTCTTCCCACATAAAGACGGAAATGAAGTAATTTCTTCCAATCCATTACAAGCAGAAGCTGCCAAGCGAGTAATTGAAGAAATTCAAGATAAATATGAAGGTGTCTCAGTAAGTTGGTATACCAAGGACGAGTGGTATGCTCAACAAGAAGATGATGGCACAAGATATGAAACAAGTATTACCAATATTAAGCCAACTTTGAAGAAGTATAGTGAAATCGACTATACCGAACCTATTTATAAAATTATGATTGTTGGAACAAATATGAAAAATTTTGATAAGGTTGTAAACATAATCAGAGATATGAACTTAGAGGGCGTTAGTGCAAATCACTCTAATTATAATTATTTTGAAATTACTAACAAAATTGCTGTCAAAAGTTTTGGAATAGAATATATTAAACAAAGAGATAGCTTAGAGAAAGAAGAGTTATTAGCATTTGGTGATGGAGAAAATGACATTAAGATGTTCGAAACAGTTGGTACTTCGGTAGCAATGGGGAATGCTAATGATAAAGTTAAGTCAATTGCGACATATACAACTTTATCAAATGAAGAAGATGGAATTGTGCATGGTTTAGAAAATATCGTTAATCATTTACTATAAAATAAACCCCACGATAAATCTAAGTAGAAATTAGACTTATCGTGGGTTATTTTATATGATTGATTATTTTTCTTTTACAGATTGAATTAATTTTTGCATTGCAGCTTGAGTAGCCTCATTTTGAGCTTGTTGGATTAATTCTTTTTGTTGTTCAGCTGACATTTGTGGGTTGGCTTGCATTGCAGCAGCAACTTTAGCCTTAACCGCAGTTTCTACTTGAGACTTCAATGTAGCTTGATTCTTTTTAACCAACTTATCTAATTCCTTGGCTTGCTTAGCTGTTAATACATTCCAATCACGATTGATATTGAAAGTGTAGTAGCGATGCTTCAATTCATTATTATTGTGAAGAATGCCAAAGAAGAATTTAGATACACCATCTTTGTAAACATAGCGTTTTTCAGTAATTGTTACATTTGGCTTATCACTTGTAATAACGTACTTAGCACTAGAGTCTTTAGTTTTCATAGGTTTGATCTTTTGCTTGGAAGAAGTCTTGTAAAGATAAACTTTTTCAGAGCCATTTCCAAGTGGTTGATATAAAAGCACGTTCATCTTATCTGAAGCTGAAACTAATTGGTAACGAGTAGTAGTAGTTTTCACTTTCATACCATAGTGGTAAGTATCATTAGCAACAATTGAGATACCACTCAAAGTAGCAATTACTAAGAAAAAGAAGGCAATGATTCCGTGATATTTGTTAAATGGAATTACGGAACAAATAAAGAAGAATATTAAAGCAATAATTAGTAAAATAATACTCATTATTTTTTACCTCCTAACATAGCAGCTTCACGAGCACGATTTCCTTTTTTAAGGAAGAATGCTAGAGCTAAAGCAACGATTGCGAAGATTGCAGCTACTAAGAATGCAGCTGTATAACCACTTAAAACAGCGTCAATAGCCTTATCACGATAAGCTAAAGGTGTTGCGTGAAGTAAGGACTTAGCAGGCATGTTGTCTTTAGTAGTTGTACTTAATACAGATACTAAAATAGCAGTACCGATTGAGCTAACAACTTGACGGAAAGTATTGTTTACAGCAGTACCGTCAGAAATTTGTTTGAATGGTAGGACATTCATACCAGAAGTTGTAACAGGCATCATAACCATTGCAATTCCGAACATACGCACAGCATAGAAAACGGTAATGTATAAAATAGAGGTGTGACTAGTTAGGAAAAGGAATGGTAATGTTCCTAGAGACAACATTGTCAAACCAGTAATTGCCATGTATCTAGCACCGTAGCGGTCAAATAAACGACCAGTAATTGGAGACATAATGGCCATTGCCATCGCACCTGGAAGTAAAATTAAACCGGAGTGGAAAGCTGATTCTCCGCGAATATTTTGAATGTATAATGGCAAAATCATTTCAATTCCCATCATAGCAAGGTTGGATACACTTGATAAGATGGCAGCAAGACTAAATTCCCCATATTTGAAAACAGAAATATCAAGGAATGGTACTTCCATCTTAAGCTGACGCCAACCAAATAAAATAACGAAGATAATACCAACAAAAATAAATGCTAGTACAAGTGGATCAGTCCAACCGTCGTTACCAGCTTTGGAGAATCCATAAAGCATGGAACCAAAACCGATAATGGATGTAATAGCAGAAATAACATCGATATCTTGATCGCGGTTAGGGATAACATTTTTCATTAAGAAGATTGAAAGAATGATAACACCTAAAACAATTGGAAGCATCATACCGAATAAATCACGCCATGAGAAGTTATCAACGATCCATCCAGAAAGAGTAGGTCCAATCGCAGGAGCTACACCGATCGCAATCCCTACAGTACCCATTGCGGCACCACGTTTTTCAGGCGGGAAAATGGATAACATGATTGTTTGAAGAAGAGGCATAGATACCCCAACACCCAAACCTTGGATTAAACGTCCAGCTAACAATGTAGCAAAGTTAGGGGCGATAAATGATAATAAAGTACCAACAAAGAATGTTGACATAGCACCAATGTACATTGTACGAGTATTAAATTTGTTAATCATCCATGCGGAGATAGGAATCATAACCCCGTTAACTAACATAAAACCAGTTGTTAACCATTCAACCGTTGCGGTGCTGATGTCAAATGATTTCATAATTGCTGGAAATGCAGTTGCGAGTAAAGTAGCATTTAAAATAGTACAAAAAGAACCAATCATTAAAACGAGAACTAATAAAGATCGGTTATATGGTTTTCCGTAAATATCAGTAGCTTGTGTTTCAGCCAATTTTTATTTCCTCCTTAAATAATATATTTTCATAGCTTACAATTTAACTTTGAAAATATTACACCCTAATTTTATTTTTGTCAAGAAAGTTGACAAATGAGTTAAAAAAGTTACAATTGATGTATAATATATGGACAAAAGAAAGGAGCAAAGTTGTGTTTTTTCAAAATACAGATGGTAAAAAGGCGATGGATGATATCCAAATTGGAATAGGGGATATGAGCAAATCTACCGGTGTTTCTTCTCGACAATTAAGATATTGGGAGGAAAAAGGATATATAAAATCAATCAATGATGGTGATGGAAATAAAAGAAAGTTCACAATTAATGAATATTATCATATAAGATTGATAAAACATTTTTTAGATGAAGGATATACTTTAAATGCTTCAATTGAAAAAGCAGAGGAGCGCAGACAACAATTATTAGTTTTGCGAAGATTTGGTGTCGAAATTATCAAAGATGTTGAGATAACAGATAGAGATAAACATTATGGCAAAATTGACTTGGGAAAAGTATGCAACGATGAAAATAAGCATGCATATGGAATAGTAAATGAAGATGGGTGTTCAATAGAAATAGAAGGTGAAGAATAATGGATTTTAGCAAGGTACACCATATTGCGATTATTGGAACAAATTTCGAAGAAATGAAAGAGTTTTATGTAGACAAATTGGGCTTTACTTTGTTAGATAAGCATGTTAGGCCAGAAAAAGATGACATATTATTTAATGTTGGATTCGGAGAAATGGTATTAGAAATCTTTATCAAAAAAGGAGCTCCAGTTCGACCAACCTATCCAGAAGCTAAAGGATTACGTCATCTAGCTTTTAGAGTTAATAGTGTAGAAGAAACTGTTAAAGAATTAACTGCCAAAGGGGTAGAATGTGAACCAATTCGTAATGATACCTTTAACGGTAAGGCGATGACATTTTTCTATGATCCAGCAGGAACACCATTAGAAATACACGAATAAAAAAGTTAAATCTGATCATTTGATTTCAAGGATCAGACTTAACTTTTTTAAATTATACCGATGTAATGAAGAATAAAGAAGAGAATACCAGATACAAGTAGCGATGGTAATAAATTCATAGTTTCAAACTTCTTAATTCCAAGAATACTAAGACCAGAGGCTAGAATTAAAACACCGCCAACAATTGACAATTCATGTAAAAAGTCAGGATTAACGCTACTTTGTAACAAGAAGGCTATTAGATAAAAGCTACCTTGCCAGAAGAATAAAACAAGTGCAGCTAACATAATGGTTAATCCAAAAGTTGATGCTAGAATGATAGAAGTAATGCCATCAAGAATACCGTTTGTAAAAAGATAAGTATAATTGTGGTGTAAAGCAGCTTCAACTGGACCTAAAATGGATAAAGTACCCATACAATATAGCAAGATAGCAGTTGACAATCCTTCAGATGATTTAGAATTACTGAATTTTTTAACGGAATTAGAAAAACGAGTAGCTAGGTCAAATTTAACTCCTAATACGCCACCAATTGCCAAACTTAAAATAAACAAGATAGGGAGTTTACTTTTAGGGAGATTTTGCAAGACAGCTTGCATTCCTAAGCAAGTGGCGGCTAGTCCCATCGCTTGCATCAGAATTTCTTGATATTTATCAGCAAAGCTTTTCTTGAAGTAATTTCCAAGTAAACTTCCAATTAGAATTGTACTGACATTGAAGAATGTTCCAATCATGAAAAAATCTCCTCCTTAATTTTAGTGTATAAGACTAAAATATCATAAAAAGTAAAAAAGAACGATATAGATATAGGACCAATTTTCTAATTTATACAATGTAAACGGTTGTTTGTATAAATTAGAAAATTGGTCCTATCTTA
>ERZ1643251.3560-NODE-3560-length-14294-cov-4.529953_pt1 | contig 14294 bp, 10 predicted proteins | sample MGYA00579261_ERZ1643251 | MGnify/ENA primary metagenome ERZ1643251 (study PRJEB29033, sample SAMEA4952267) | chicken gut metagenome | biome: Broiler Chicken; feature: Gastrointestinal Tract; material: Caecum | place: Ireland | collected 2018 | study: Broiler... | reverse complement strand
AAAAACTGCCGCGAGCAGTAAAAATAAGAGTGCGCGCTGCAATGCAACGATCGTGTTTTTCTTCATCTCTCTATTCTATGCTACATTTGCTGCCGTAATGTTCTGAACAAAGATGCCGAAAAAGAAAGTTCTCAAAAAGATTTCGGGAGAGGCGAGATCGCCTCTCCCGTAGCCCTCCCGCGCGCACGGCGCCCGAAAAGACCTTTATCTGAAAGCGCTCGCGCGCTGCATGAAATAGCATTGCGCATGTCAAAAAAATCATACATCAAAAAGCACTTCAAATTTCTTTTTTCGACGAGGTGAAAAATGATATGAAAAAAGAGGGTTCCCCCTCTTTTCTCATTGATTCATTGTGCTTGCGATTTAGCGCTTGCAGAAACTGTCGCAGCAGGTGCAATGTTCGCAGTCACAGGTGTTTCCGACGTGAATGGTCGTCAGCTCGCAGTGCATGCCGTCGCAGTTGTACTTGCATTCGGTCACGCCGCAGGAGACGCCGCTGTTGATGTTGCTCATGCTTTTTCCTCCTTTCGCAAAACAGTATCTGCAATTCTTGCAAAAATATCGGAAACAGCATTGACAAACTGCAAAAAGACCTGTAAAATAAAAACAGACAATCGGAAAGGAAAAGGAGACCGATATGAAAGTAATTCTCAAAGCAGATGTAAAAGGCAGCGGAAAAAAAGGCGATATCATTGAAGTTTCTGACGGATATGCCAGAAATTTCCTTCTTAAAAAAGGTCTTGCAGACATTGCAACCGCAAGCGGTATCAATGAGATCTCACAGCGAAAGACTGCAGATGCGTTCCATAAAGCCGAAAACGAAAAGTCCCTGCGCGAACTTGCCGCAAAGATCAACGGAAAGGAAGTCACGGTTTCAATCCGAGCAGGTGAGAACGGAAAAGTGTTCGGTTCTGTAACTACCGCTCAGGTCGCCGCGGCGCTCGAACAGCTCGGGTGTGAGGTCGATAAGAAAAAGATCACATTCAAGGAAAGCATTAAAACCCTCGGACTCTTCGATGCAGAAGTCCGCCTCATGGAAGGCGTTACGGCAAAGATTGTTGTTAACGTAATCCCCCTTGAATAAGAACAACTATTGAATAGATCTTTAGGTTAAAAAAGGCACGCCATAATGGCGTGCCTTTTTTAGTAATTATGCGTAATTATGATTTAATCAAACAATTATGTCTGACATAGTACTTTGCAAAATAATGTTTTATGGAAGTTTGATCTCGTAAAGCTCTTTTTCAGGGAGTTTTTTGGAAGAAGCATCCACAAACTTTTTAAGTTCAGCCGTGCCCTTTTCGACGGGAATATTGACGCCTGCGCCTGCGACACAGCCTCCGGGGCACCCCATACCTTCGATCAGACAGCCGTTCTTCTTTCCAAGTTTGGCAAGAAGAAGCATTTTTTTGCATTCTTCAAGCCCTTCCGCATGTTCGATCTTGACCTGAACATCGGGGTAGTATTCGCGCACGCAAGCTTCAACCGCAGCAGCGACCCCGCCCGAAGCACCGTAGCCGCGACCTGCGGCGGTTGCATCGTGAATGGGATCCTCTTTGTCGTATGTCGCAAAATCAATTCCCTTTGCTTCAAAGATCGCCGCAAGCTCTTCAAATGTGATGACAAAATCGACATCGCTGCGAACTGTACGACGGCGCGCTTCCAACTTTTTCGCGGCACAAGGTCCGATAAAGACAACACGGGCATTCGGGCGATTTTGCTTGATGGAGCGAGCGGTAGCCACCATAGGCGTAAGCGCACTGGAAACTTTATCGACCATATCGGGGAATTGTGTCTTTGCAAGCATACTCCATGCAGGGCAACAGGAGGTAAGCAGGAAAGGAAGTTCGCCGGTCGCAACCTCTGTTGCATAGTGATGTGCTTCTGTAGACGCACCCACATCCGCCCCATGCGCGACTTCATACACTTCCTTAAATCCGATTTCCTTGAGCGCCGCTTTAATCTTCCAAAGCGAAACTCCGGGACCGAATTGTCCGATGATTGCGGGAGCGACTTCTGCAACGACTTCATCGTCCTTCTGAATAGCACGGATCAGCTGGTAGATCTGCGATTTATCTGCGATTGCGCCGAACGGGCAGCTCACCATGCATTGACCGCAGCCGACACATTTTTTGGGATCAATCTGCGCACGACCGAGTCCGTCGCTGGAAATCGCCTTGACGCCGCAGGCCTGAGCGCACGGACGGATCCTGTGAGCGATTGCATCATACGGGCATGCCGCTTTGCACTTTCCGCATTTGATGCATTTGGAACGGTCAATGACCGCCTTGAGTGTTTTTGGATCTACGGAAATCGCACCCTTCGGGCAAACGGTTATGCAATATCTCGAAACGCATCCGCGGCATTGATCGCTGACCTCATAAACATTTTCTTCGCACCTGTCGCATGCGGACGGAATGACCTGCATGAGCGGCGGTTCATAGTAACTGTCTGAAATGTTGCTTGCGTTCAGACCGTTTGTGATGTGTGCAGGTCTGTCCTGCGGGTTGAGCGACATGCCCATTGCAAGACGTACACGTTCTGCTGCAATTGCGCGCTCGCGGAAGATGCTTTCGCGGTATTGCGGTGTCTCTGTCGGCGTGATCTTATAGGGAATTTCCTCAATATCACTTGCGATGTTGTCCGAATGAAATGCAATTTTGGCAACTTCCACAAATACTTGCCGCCTCAGTTTTTTGACTGAAGTTTCCAGTCCTCTCATAACTTCTTTCCTCTATAATTTAATTTATAAAATCGGGAATGAGGGCAAGGAAGATTCCCCGCCCTCATCAGCTGAACCGATTGTTTTACTTCTTGCGATTCTTGCGACCGTAATACGCGTTGAGATACATTTCCTTGATCTCGCTCATAAGCGGATAGCGAGGATTTGCTCCCGTGCACTGATCGTCGAACGCATCCTCCGTCATCTGATCGAGACGGGCAAGGAACTGCTCTTCCGTAACCTTATCGCCAAGCGCTTCCTTGATGGTCTTGGGCTGGCCGATGGCCTCCTGAAGTTCCTGCAGCTTTTTGATGAGTGCTTCGACAAGCTCGTCGTCGTTCTTGCCCTTCAGTCCGACAAAGCGAGCGACATCAGCGTAACGAGCTTTGCACTGAGGATATGCGTACTGCGGGAAGGTGCCCATCTTGGTAGGCTGTTCAGAGCTGTTAAAGCGAATAACTTCTTCCAGCATGAGCGAGTTCGCCATACCGTGAGGGATGTGCCAGTAGGAGCCGAGCTTGTGTGCCATGGAGTGGCAGACACCGAGGAATGCATTTGCAAATGCCATACCTGCCATTGTGGAGGCATTAGCCATCTTTTCACGAGCAACTGCATCGTGTGCACCCTTCGCATAAGCGTCGGGCAGATACTCGAAGATAAGCTTGGCAGCTTCCTTAGCAATACCGTTCGTGAAGTCGGTTGCCATGACAGAAGCGATTGCTTCGAGCGCGTGGCTCATCGCGTCGATACCGGAACAGGAAGTAAGCCCCTTGGGGATGTTCATCATCAGATCGGAGTCGACGATTGCCATATCAGGCATGAGCTCGTAGTCTGCAAGCGGATATTTGGTGCCCGTTTTTTCGTCCGTGATGACGGCGAACGGCGTGACTTCGGAGCCCGTACCTGCCGTCGTGGGGATCGCGACGAAGAGTGCCTTGTCTCCCATGTGCGGGAAGGTGTAGACACGCTTGCGGATATCCATAAAGCGCATAGCCATATCCTGGAAATCTACTTCGGGGTGCTCATACATGACCCACATGATCTTCGCTGCATCCATAGGCGAACCGCCGCCGATTGCAATGATCACGTCAGGAGCGAAATCGCGCATCTGCTTGACGCCCTCATTTGCGCATGCAAGCGTAGGATCGGGCGTAACATTGAAGAAAGTCGCATGCGAGATGTTCATCTCGTCGAGCACATTGGTGATCTTCTTCGTGAATCCGCTCTCAAACAAGAACTTATCGGTGACGACGAACGCCTTCTTCTTGTTATAAACCTGCGGACCGAGCTCCTTGAGAGCGACGCCCAGACATCCGCGCTTGAAATAGACCTTCTCGGGAGCTCTGAACCAAAGCATATTTTCCTTCCTTTCCGCAACGGTTTTGATATTGATGAGGTGTTTGATGCCGACGTTCTCCGAGACGGAGTTGCCGCCCCACGAGCCGCAGCCCAGCGTGAGCGAAGGCGTCATTTTGAAGTTGTAGAGATCGCCGATACCGCCCTGCGAGGAAGGCGTATTGATCACAATACGGCAGGTCTTCATAACGGAACGGAAATAGTTAATTTTGTCAGCACCCGTTTCCACGTTGATGTACAGCGAGGAAGTATGTCCGAGTCCGCCGTCTTTGATGAGCCTGTCCGCTTTTGCGACGGCTTCTTCAAAGTTCTGCGCCTTGTACATTGCAAGCACGGGAGAGAGTTTTTCGTGAGCAAACTCTTCGGACAGCTCAACGGACTCCACTTCGCCCACAAGGACTTTACTGCCCTCGGGAGCCTTGAATCCGGAGAGCTCAGCGATCTTGCAAGCGCTCTGACCGACAATCTTTGCGTTGAGTGCGCCGTTAATGATGATCGTCTTTCTCACCTTGTCCGTCTCTTCGGGCGTGAGGAAGTATGCCCCGCGCAGCTTCATTTCCTTCTTGAAGGCGTCATAGACATCTGCAAGAACGATCGTAGACTGCTCGGATGCGCAGATCATACCGTTATCGAATGTCTTGGAATGCAGGATGGAGGAAGCCGCAAGCTGAATGTCTGCGGACGAATCGACGATGGCAGGCGTATTGCCGGCACCGACGCCAAGCGCGGGCTTACCGGAGGAATATGCAGCTTTGACCATGCCGGGACCGCCCGTTGCAAGGATCATATCCGCTTCGCGCATGATCATGCCGGACAGAGGCACGGTGGGCTGATCGATCCAGCCGATGATATCCTCGGGAGCACCGGCAGCAACCGCAGCTTCAAGGACAACTTTCGCCGCAGCAATGGTGCACGCCTTTGCGCGGGGATGAGGCGAAATGATAAGTCCGTTTCTCGTCTTTAAGCAGATAAGCGACTTGAAGATTGCCGTCGATGTGGGATTGGTCGTGGGAATGACCGCCGCAAGCACACCGATGGGCTCAGCGATACGCGTATACCCGAAGCCCTCGTCGCGTTCGATCACGCCGCAGGTCTTGGTGTTCTTGTAAGCATTGTAGATGTACTCAGAAGCATAGTGGTTTTTGATAACCTTGTCTTCTACGACACCCATCCCGGTCTCTTCGACCGCCATCTTTGCGAGAGGAATTCTCATCTTGTTCGCAGCAAGCGCCGCGCGGAAGAAGATCTCATCGACCTGCTCCTGCGTATACGTTGCAAACTTCGCCTGCGCCGCTCTCACGCGTGCGAGCATTTTCTCGAGAGATTCCTCATCGTTGACGATGAAATCCTTCATGTGCTACCTCCGTTATTTTAAAATATAGTTTTTGTTTTATTGATTTACGGGATTCTCGCCGCACAGAGCGGCAAGCGAAACCGCTAAATCTTCATATTTTACAGTCACTCCGTCAGGAACGTTCAGATAGACGGGTGCAAAATTTAGAATTGCCGTGATTCCGGCTTTTACAATTTCATCGCAAGCCGACTGCGCTGCAGACCGTGGAACCGTAAGAATGGCAACCTTTACAAAATGCCTGCGAACGATATCTTTGAGCCGATCCATGGGATAAATTGGCTTTCCGCCGACCGCCCCCACTTTTGCAGGCGATGCATCGAATGCAGCGATGACGTGAATTCCATAGTTGTCAAACCCTTCATAAGCAAGGATCGCCCTACCAAGTCCGCCTGCGCCGATGATGACGGCATTTGCCCAACGGTGATACCCTAAAAACTTCTCGATATCCTCAATGAGTCGGACAACTTCAAATCCGAAACGCGGCTTTCCAGGCTGAGAAGATACAAGCGCAAGATCTTTGCGTACCCCCACCGCAGAAACGCCAAGTGCCGTTGCAATGGCTGATGAAGAGACATATTGGACTCCCTTCCCTGCCTCCCCCTTTAAATACCTTAGGTAGGACGGCATACGGGAAACGGTCGCCTTGGATACTGCATTTTCAGCGCTTCCCATATTCGCTCACTCCGGACGTTTCAAACCGATCAATTGGAATCGATAAATTTTTATCGATTGTTATTTTAGCAGATTCTCCTCTCGATGTCAACTGTTTGAACGCACATTTCAAGACCTGCAAAAAAGAAATTTTAAGGGCGGGAGCCATGCGTCAAACGCGCATGGCTCCCGCCCCATAAGACACTACTATAAGGCACTACAATATAATTGTAATTTTGAAAATTTGGTTTTACTGCCCTACTTTTAATCGAAATCTTTAAGTCTCTCTTCGACTTTTGTTTTTGCGTCGAGCAGTTTTTCCAGCTTTGCACGCTCGTCGTCGACAAGTTTTTTGGGTGCCTTGGCGATAAAGCTCTGATTGGCAAGTTTTCCGCTTGCACGGGAAATTTCGCTGATTACGCGATCAAGCTCTTTTTCAAGGCGAGCTTTTTCCTTTTCAAGATCGACAAGTTCGCCGAGCGGGACAAAGATCTGCCCGATTTCGCATACGGAGGACACGACCTTCGCACCTGCTTCCGGTCCGTTTTCGACAAAACTGACATCGCTTGCTCCTGCAAGGCGCAGGATTGCGCCCTTGTTGATGCTGACGAGACGACGGGATTCCGTTACGAGATATACATGGACTTTACGAGAAGGCGGACAATTGACATCCACTTTCATAGCGCGGACTGATTTGATGAGATCGATGATCCCTTCAAACGCCTTTGCCTCCTTCTTATAGGCAAGGCGGGAGTTATAACGAGGATAATCCGCCGTAATAATCAATCCTTTTGTCGTGGGCAGGTAGGAATAGATCTCCTCCGTCACGTAAGGAATGAACGGATGAAGCAATTTTAAGATGTCTTCAAGGACGGACATCAGAACGCCGAGTGCTGCACGCTTCTTTTCCGTATCTTCTCCGTAGAGAGCGGGCTTGGAAAGTTCGATATACCAGTCGCAGAAATCGTTCCAGACGAAATCCACAAGTTTATCTGCCGCGATTCCAAGATCAAATTTCCCGAGGGATGCGGTCACTTCGCGGATGGTTGCCTGAAGATGGGAGATGATCCATCTGTCTGCGGGCTGCAATCTGATCTCTGCCAGGGAAGGAATCTTCACGTCTTTCGCATTCATGAGCACGAAACGGGACGCGTTCCAAAGTTTATTGATGAAGTTGCGCGCAGACTCCACTTTTGCAATCGTGAAGCGGGTATCGTTTCCGGGTGCAACGCCTGTCATAAGCGAGAGTCTCAGAGAATCGGCGCCGTATTTATCGATGATTTCCAGAGGATCAATACCGTTGCCGAGCGATTTGGACATCTTTCTGCCCTGCTCGTCACGAACGAGACCGTGGATGAGAACATCGCGGAAAGGAACCTTCTCGGTGTGTTCGATTCCCGAGAACATCATGCGCATGACCCAGAACGGAATGATGTCATATCCCGTTACAAGGACGTCGGTCGGATAGAAATAATTGAAATCCTCTGTTTCATCCGGCCAGCCGAGCGTCGAGAACGGCCAAAGCGCCGAAGAGAACCAGGTATCCAACACGTCCTCATCCTGGGTGAGATGCACTCCTCCGCATTTGGGGCAGACCGAAGGGGTTTCACGGGCGCAGATCACTTCACCGCAATCACCGCAGTACCAGACAGGAATTCTGTGTCCCCACCAGAGCTGACGGGAAATACACCAGTCACGGATGTTTTCCAGCCAGTTATAATATATTTTGGAAAAGCGATCGGGTGTAAACTTTGTCTTTTTCTTGACGACAGCGTCGATGGCAGGCTTTGCAAGCGGCTTCATCTTAACAAACCACTGCTTGGAGACGATGGGCTCCACCGTCGAGTGACACCGATAGCAATGTCCGACGTTGTGCGTGTGCGCCTGAATTTTGACGAGAAGACCAAGCTCCTCCATCTTGGCAACGATGCGCTTTCTTGCTTCGTAACGATCCAGACCCGCATACTCGCCCGCAAGGTCGTTCATTGTTCCGTCGTCATTCATCACGCGGATCACGGGCAGATTATTGCGAAGACCCACTTCAAAGTCGTTCGGATCGTGCGCAGGCGTAATCTTCACGGCACCCGTTCCGAATTCAGGATCAACATACTCATCTGCAACGACGGGAATCTTGCGATCAGTCAGAGGAAGAAGCAACATTTTCCCGACAAGATGCGCATAGCGCTTGTCCTTCGGGTGAACGGCGACCGCCGTATCTCCGAGCATTGTCTCGGGACGGGTTGTCGCAATTATAAGTTTTTCGTCGCTTCCTTCAACGGGATATGCAAAATACCAGAAATGACCCTGCTCCTCTGCGTATTCGACTTCCGCATCAGAGAGAGCGGTCTTGCAGCTCGGGCACCAGTTGATGATACGGCTTCCGCGATAGATAAGCCCCTTCTGATAGAGACGGAAAAACGCCTCCCGTACGGCTTTTGAGCACTTTTCATCCATCGTGAACGCAAGACGGGACCAGTCGCAGGAAGAGCCGAGCTTTTTCAGCTGTTCAACGATTCTTCCGCCGTATTTTTCTTTCCAATCCCATGCGCGCTCTAAAAATCCTTCTCTGCCGAGTTGTTCCTTTGTGAACCCCTCTTTTTTCATCTGCTCGACGATTTTTACTTCCGTTGCAATGGATGCGTGGTCAGTACCGGGGAGCCAGAGCGCACAATATCCCTGCATCCGCTTAAAGCGGATAAGGATATCCTGCATGGTCTCGTCCATGGCATGCCCCATATGGAGCTGTCCCGTCACGTTGGGCGGAGGCATCATAACGGTAAAGGGAACTTTGTTCTTATCGATCTGCGCGCGGAAACATCCCTGCTGTGTCCATTCGCGGTAGATCTTTTCTTCAAATTGCTTGGGATCGTACGTCGTCTGCATCTCTTCCATGTCGGTCTTTTCCTGTCTTTTTCTTTCCTGAAATACGCTTAAACGTTTAAAACGCATACTTGCGCATTTTAATTTTTTTCATTATAGAACATTTTCCTCGCATTGTCAATTGTTCCGCCGCGGACATACAATATATTATTCCCAATATTTTTACGGAGTGTACTATGAAAAAATTTCTGGCAACTCTGGGAGCGGCGCTCTTCGCCCTCCTGCCCCTTTCCGCCTGCGGCGAAGCCGACGACGGGAAGGTGACGATCAAGGTCAATGAAGTGACACATTCAGTGTTTTATGCCCCCATGTACCTTGCCGATTCACTCGGATATTTCGAGGAAGAAGGAATCAAAATCGAGCTGACCAACGGCGGCGGCGCGGATGCCGTAATGGCTGCCGTATTGTCAGGAGATGCGGATGTCGGATTCTGCGGTCCGGAAGCGGCAATTTACGTTTTGCTCGGCGGCTCTCAGGATGTCCCGACCGTATTCGGGCAACTTACAAAGCGGGACGGCTCGTTCCTCGTATCCCGCGTAGAAGAACCCGACTTCCAATGGGAAGACCTCAAAGGAAAGGAAATCCTTGCAGGCAGAAAGGGCGGCGTTCCCGCCATGACTTTTGAATACATCCTCCGTGAACACGGCTTCACAGATGCAGACATCAATCTCAATTTTGATGTTGCATTCAACCTGATGACGGGAGCATTCGAGGCGGGAACCGCGGACTATTGCACTATGTTTGAACCCGTTGCATCGGAATATCAGGCTGCAGGCAAGGGTTACATTGTTGCCGCAGTCGGGGAAGCAGGCGGCGAAGTTCCCTATACAAGTTATATTGCAAAGCGCTCCTGGCTCGATAAAAACGAAGAAACCGTCAAGGGATTTCTGCGCGCCATTATGAAGGGTGTGCAGTATGCCATGACGGAAGACGCAAATACTGTCGCTCAGTACCTTGTATCGCATTTCCCTTCCACTTCCGTGGAATCGCTTGCAACGAGCGTTACGAGCTACCGCAATATTGATGCGTGGGTCAGTGATATGGCAATGACCGAGGCAAGTTTCAACCGTCTTCAGGATATTATTGAGAGCGCGGGCGAACTTGACAGACGCGCCGACTTCAATGATCTTGTCGATAATACTTATGTCGAGGAAGTGTACGCACAGCTTGGCTGAACTCTTCCGTCACAAAGGATCTGCCTATGAAGAACATTCTTCAATTTCAGGATGTAACATACATCTACCACACCGTACGCGGAGAACTTGTTGCAGCAAAAAATCTCACTTTTTCTGTAGGTGAAGGAGAGTTTGTCGCAATCATCGGGCCCTCCGGATGCGGAAAAACCACCCTTCTCTCACTTGCTGCAGGACTTTTGAAGCCCTCCGAAGGAAAAATTACAAGCCGCGGCAGCTTTGGTTATATGCTGCAAAAAGATGAGCTTTTCCCGTGGCGTACGATCGAAAAGAACATCTTTCTGCCCCTCGAAGTGCGGCACCAGAAATCATCGGAGCAGCAAAATCGTGTCCGCGAGTTGGCGCAAAAATACGGACTCGGAGACTTTCTTTCAAGCTATCCCGCTCAGCTTTCGGGCGGGATGCGCCAGCGGGCGGCTCTGATCCGAACGCTTGCTACCGATCCCGATATTCTGCTCCTTGATGAACCCTTTTCCGCGCTGGACTATCAGACACGGCTCAACGTCTGCGAAGATGTCTCCAACATTATCAGAAACGAAAAAAAGACCGCCCTTCTCATCACGCATGACATTTCTGAGGCAATCTCGCTCGCAGACCGCGTACTTGTTTTAACGTCGCGTCCTGCACGTGTTGCGCATGCGCATGAGCTTGACTTTGGCGATATTCCGCCTTTGAAGCGGAGAGAACAGCCTGGCTTTTCCGGTTGGTTCGAACGTCTCTGGGGGGAACTGAACACATGAAAAACGTTAATTTTTCCAAAGAACATACCCTGTTTTTGCGTAGGCGCAAACATCATCTCGCACTCGTATGGGCGTTGCGCATCGGCGTGCTTGTGCTCCTGCTCGGTCTGTGGGAACTTGTAACCGCGCTCGGATGGGTGGATCCGTTCATTATGAGCTCTCCCTCGCGCATCGCAAAAACAATCGCGTCTCTATATTCAGACGGCAGTCTCTTCTATCATATCGGCGTTACTTTGTGGGAAACTTTGGCGGGATTTGCAATCGCAGTTGTCCTCGGATTTGCCATAGCCCTTTTGCTCTGGTGGAGCGAGACGGTGCGAAAAGTACTTGAGCCCTACATAGTCGTCCTCAATGCCCTGCCGAAGATCGCGCTTGGTCCCCTCATCATTATTTGGTTCGGGACAGGGAGCGAGGCAATCGTTTTTATGACGGTGCTCGTCGGTATCATTGTCGCAACGCTGAATATGCTTTCCGCTTTTGTTTCCACGGACCCGAACAAAATCCTTCTCATGCGGTCGATGGGCGCAAACAAATTTCAGATCCTATGGAAGCTCGTTCTGCCGTCCTCCTATCCTGCGATTATTTCCATGCTCAAAGTCAACGTGGGAATGGCGTGGATTGGTTCGATCATGGGAGAATACATCGTCTCCCGCGCCGGACTCGGCTATCTGATCGTCTACGGAGGCCAGGTGTTCAAGTTGGATCTTGTCATGAGCGCAACGTTTATTCTTTGCCTTCTGGCGGCGGGAATGTATGCGCTCGTGGTACTTCTTGAAAAAGTACTCCTCAAAAACACAGAACGCTGAAAAAAATGACCCGAAGATCCCGACAGCAGGATACAGGGTATCGATGACACCAGTCAGCCCCAATCGGGACAGGAGAAATGCCGCAAGAAGCACTAAGCCTTTTGCGGCGTTTTTCTTTCCGGGGGCAAGCCTGTCACACGCGTTCATGAGCGGAAGAAGCGCGGAAGCAAGAGACGTCAGAATCGCGCAAGCGACGGCAACCAAAAAGATTCTGTTATTCTTCATGACGACAAGATACGGCATCGGCGCTGTAAGCGCTTCTTCACCGACATTCACAATGCCGCCCATAACAAACGCACCGCAGCAAAAGAGAATTGCGGCAGCAAGCAGCGAACTTCTGATCGGAGCCCTCCCTTCCTTTCCTGCTTCCATAATTGCCGGCGCAGCAAATGCAGTATTCATAAATGCATATAAAAGCGCCCATCCGCCATCGGCGGCGGATATCGGTGCGAAAGAGCCTATCCTTCCGGAAAACAACACAAAAAGAAGCAGCAACGGGACAAGCAGAAGATTCAATAAGGACATCCCCTTCATCCCGCGATGCAAAAAAAACATGACAATGCAAATTCCTGCAATTGAACCGATCGGAAATGCAGTCGGCAACAAAGCATCCAGCCCCGCCAACATTCCCGCACACGGGACAAAACATACCGCAAGCAGAAGCGTCACCGCAACCGTATTCCCGCGCGGGACAAGCGCTTTCATTGCGCCTGAAAATCCGTTGTATTTTCTTCCGAGCTTCAGAAAAAAAGAGCACGTCAGAAAATATACGACGCAGGAAAGCGCGAGCGCAGGCAGATAGCTCGCTGAGAAAAAACGAACAAGCTCTGCACCCGTCAGAAAGCCTGCCCCGACAGTCGTCCCGACCAGAAACAGCATCGTACGCACGATTCCCATATTGATAAAATGTATGGGTAAAATTGCAATTTCATGCCAAAATCAGGCCTGAATAAAAAAAAATTGTAAAATTATGTCAGACATAGTACTTTGCCTATTGACAAATTTTATGGATTCATATATAATGTAAATATAAAATTCGAAGGAGCAAGGCATGGAAGACAGCGTTGTTTTAGAAGATACCCGCGAAAAATCTGTCAGTTCCGATCTGATTCGCGGTCATATCAATACGATCATCCTGCGTGCCCTCTACGACGGTGACAAGTACGGCTATGAGATCATCGCTGAGATTGAGCAAAAGAGTCATGGGCAATACTCTCTCAAACAGCCCTCTCTTTACAGCGCGCTCAAGCGTCTTGAAAAAGACGGCTATGTTACCTCATATTGGGGCGGTTCGGTCAGCGGCGGAAGACGGAAATACTTCTCTCTTACCGAGACAGGAAAGACGATCTCCGAGCAAAACCAGGCGGAGTGGGAATATTCGCGCACCGTCATAGACAGCCTCATTTCCGATAAAGACTTTGATTTTTCCAATCCCGCCCCCACCGCGGTGAATATGCGTGTGCTCAAAGAGACGACATCGCGTGTTCCGCGCGGAGAAGGCGGCGATGATGAGCTTGACTATGAGCCCTCGTTTGACGATACTGAGGAGCTCGGCAAACTTGAAGCACGCTATCGCGAACAGCTTCAGGAGCTGGATGAAAAGCGCAGTGAGCTTGATAGCCGCAAACAGGCTTTTGAAGAAGAAATGCGTTCCCGAAATGAAGCGATCATGCGTGAACGCGATTGGCGGGAGAGCGAAATCGCCGCCCGTGAACAATCTCTTGCGCAGAAGCGTGCGGAACTTGAACAGCTGCGTGCTGAGCAGAAAGCGCAGGCGGAGCAGCAGGCAGAACTTGCCGCACAACAGGCAGAGCAGACAGCTCGCGCAGAAAGCGAACAGGCAGAAGAACTGCGCAATCGCATCTCCTCTCTCGAGTATGAATTGAAAGAGAGTGAAGCAGCGCTTGAAGCGGCTCGCCAACAGAATGAAATGCAGGCAGAGGAAGATCGGATCCGCGCTGAAGCCCTCTTCGATGACGAGCGTCATGCCTATGATGAGCAGATCAGATCGCTTGAGACAGAGCGTGATGAAGAACGTGCACGGTATGACGAACAGCTCAAAGCAATCGAGGCAGACCGAGAGAATGAGCGCCGTTCATACGATGAACGCATGAAAGAGGCTGAGGACAACCTGGCGAATGAGCGTTCAACTTTCAATGATCAGCTCAATCAGGCTCTTGCCGAGGAACGCGCGCGTCATGCTGAAGAATTGCGCCAGCAGGAACAGCGTATTGTGGCGGAACAGGAAGAGCTGTTCAGAAAGCGCGAACAGCAGCTTTTGCATCGCAACTATTTGGATCTTGTCAATACCCCTCCTGCAGAAGAACCGCCGCATGACTACAATTATTACACGGCAGCGCCTGCGGACGCACAGCAGGAAGAAGAACAAACCCCTCTCGTTGAGGATTATCGTTCCGTTGTCCACAGACTGTATTCAAACGCTGTTTCCGGGGAATCTGCGCCCGCACCTGCACCCGAAAATAACGCGCGTTCCCTTGACGGAATTGACTTCACCGATCTGGAAGCCCGTGCCGCACAGGACGGAATCCGCATTCAGACAGCAGGAAGCAAGGCACAAAAAGAACAGGAATC
>ERZ1643251.3559-NODE-3559-length-14297-cov-4.837804_pt1 | contig 14297 bp, 12 predicted proteins | sample MGYA00579261_ERZ1643251 | MGnify/ENA primary metagenome ERZ1643251 (study PRJEB29033, sample SAMEA4952267) | chicken gut metagenome | biome: Broiler Chicken; feature: Gastrointestinal Tract; material: Caecum | place: Ireland | collected 2018 | study: Broiler... | reverse complement strand
GGTAACGCCGTCCATCGAAGGAGCAGTGGCAAACACGCCGCTCGGCGTATGCGTGAGAAAACCCGCGTACTTGCAAAGATCGTTGAGCGTCCCCGCCCCGACTGCGAGCAGATAGTCCTGTCCCTGCGCGTTCTTTGCAACGAGTGCAACACTCTCCTCGTCGGCAACAGGCTCGGGCGAAGGCAAAACGAGCGAGGTGCAAGCCGCAGCATACACTTTGACAATGCCCTCAATGCGCGGCAGAAACTGTGCCGTCGTCTCGTCCGCAACGAGCAGGACGCGCTTGCCTGCAATATTGTTTTCAAAGACGGGAAATCCCCCGTCCGTTCTGCGCTCGGCATTGACGCCGAACCGCGCGGAAAGCGTCTGAATATCCATCTTATTCTGTCTCTGTTTTAGGATCAATCTTCACAAAACATCATTTGCAGATAAAATTGCAGACGATTCCCTCGTCATAGTCGCCGAATCCCTTTCCGAACAGCGTAATTCCGCCGCGGTGTTCGGCATCCTCGGGCACGGAGATCCTGAGACGGATCTGTTCCCCTGCCTGCAATTTGAGATCGGAAAGCTTGACGGAAGAGACCTTGATCCCGCCGATATAGGTGCCGTCGCCGCACACCGAGATCGTGACCTTCTTGCCGTACTGTCCGAGATTGCCGTACCACCACGAGGGACTGACCGAACCCGTTCGGTCGTTGTACTCGCCCTTGCTCTGATAGATCCCAAGCTCTGTCCCGTTGAGCAAAAAATGGATATCGCTGGGATAATACGCGGCATAACCGGGCGCCTCGGAGGCGATCTCCATGGAGATCTGCAGCTCTGCAAGGCGGGTATCGTCCTTGAGATAGTTCGGGATAAGGTACTCTACATATCCGTACCCAAGCCAGACAATGCCTGCACGGAAACGTTCGGGATAAGAGAAGCATGCAGGATCGTCAAACCTGCCGATGACCGATTCGCGCGTCGCCAGTCCGCAGGTGGGATGCACGTCATAGGAAACGTACTGCCCGACGTCGATCTGCGCCGACTCCACGCGCCCCTCCTCCTGCGTGTGCGTAAAAAAGTCAATGACGATCTTGTCCGCCGCCAGCGAACAGATCTTCTGCGTCCCGCGGATCCCCGACGATGTGGAGATCTCAATGAGTCCCGCGGCATGCAGTTTTTTAACATGCGCCGTGATCGCTCCGTTAGAGACGTTGAACCGCTTGGCAAAATAGGCAAGGTTGAGCTCCCCTTTCTGCAAAAGTTCGTCCAAAATCCCGAGGCGTACGTCAGAATCGAGCGCCTCGTATAAGAGCCTTCCCTGTTTGAAATCTTTCAGATAAATCATAACCGTTCACTCCCCTGTTTCTATTCATTATAGACAGAACGGGGATCCTTGTCAAGGCAAACTTTTTATGCAATTAAAACTTTCACAAAAATGTAAAACAGAAATGCCGACCGAGCAGACATTCACTACTCCGTCAGTACTCCGTTCTGCCGAGCAAGCAGTCCGTTGAGACTTCCAGCACCTCCGCAATCCTCAATAGCGTGTCAAACGAACACTCCCTTTGCCCGCTCTCCCAATAAGCTACCAAGCGCGCACTCACGCCGAGCCGTGCAGCCAATTCCGAACGCGACATCCCTCTCTCCGCCCGAAGTTCATGCAAACTTTCATAAAACATACTCATGGAGAAATATTAGAACAATTTGTTCCAAAAAGCTTGACATTGAACAATTTGTCCCATATGAATGCATTTATGAATCTGGAACATTATGTTCCGAATATTTGGAGGCAGTATGACAAGAGTAAACATTCATGCAATTATGAACGCCGTATCGGATTTTATCCCGCAGGAACAAGTTCTGTATTTGCGGAACCTGCTTGAAAAGGCAGACGATCGATGTTATGATTCTTTTATCACAATCAAGCTGAAAAGTCCCGTGACAACTATTCTGTTTTCCGTCTTTCTGGGCTGTCCGGGGGTAGATATATAGGAGATACGGGACTGGGCGCCGCAAAACTTTTGCTCAGCTGGCTGACTGCAGGAATCTGGCCGCTCATTGATATTTTCTTGTGCTATAAAAAAGTAAAACAAAAAAATATCAGCAAGCTTACTTCGCTGATCTACTGAAAAACCCCGTTGCCATACGGCAACGGGGTTTTATTTTTAAGATTTACTTTTTGACGCTTTCAAGAAGCTGCTTGACGGAAGCCTTGCATGCAATGAGCGCTTTCTCTGCATCGGCTTCGGAAGGCGCCTTGACGGAGTAATAAATTTTCAGCTTAGGTTCCGTGCCCGAAGGGCGGACGCACACAAACGAACCGCCTGCAAGTTCGTAGTACACGCAATTGCATTTGGGAATGTTGAGCGGCTCGACCTTGCCGTCTGCCGTTCTGCGGATATCCGCGGAGTAATCGCGCACCGCTTCGACGGCAAAATCGCCGAATGCCTTGACGTCTACTGTCTTGAGCGCATCAACAACGGCGTTCATCTCCTTCATCGCGTTGAGGCCCGAATACTGGATGGACTCGTTCTTATCGAGGACGTAGCCGTATTTTGCATAGATCTCGTTGAGTCTGCCCCAGACCGTCTTGCCGATGTAAGTATAGTAGCAGACCATCTCGGCGCAGAGCATGGATGCGACAACCGCATCTTTATCGCGGGCATGGGTGCCGCGCAGATAGCCGCACGATTCCTCAAATCCGAATACGTAGGTATGCGAACCGTCCGCCTCCCATTCCTTGATCTTCTCGCCGATGAACTTGAAGCCGACGGGCGTTTCAAAGAGCGCGACGCCGAAATCGGCACAGATCGCCTTCGCCATACCCGTTGTGACAAAGGATTTGACAACGGCGGCGTTCTTCGGAAGGGCGTTCTCTTCCTTGAGACGGGTGAGGATATAATCAAGAAGCAAAATGCCGACCTGATTTCCCGAAAGCGCAACGAACTCGCCCTTGTCGTCCTTGACGGCGACGCCCAGACGGTCGGAGTCGGGGTCGGTGCCGAACACGACGTCCGCATCGATCTTATTGGCAAGTGCGATGCCCATGGAAAGCGTCTCTTTGAACTCGGGATTGGGCACCTTGACCGTGGAGAATTCGGTGTCTTTCGTCGTTTGTTCCTTGACGACGGTGACGTTGATGCCGAGCTCTTTCAGAATGCGCGTAACAGGGACATATCCCGAACCATGGACGGGCGTATAGACGAGCTTCAGATCCTTTCCGCACTTTTCCACTGCTTCCTTGGAGAGCGTGAGTTTTTTGAGCTCTGCGATATAAGTATCATCCACTTCCTTGGGAACGGGCACGATGAGCGGGCTCTTGTCATCCCCTGTCACACAGAGATAGTCTTTGATCTTTTCGATGAATCCGACCACGATCTCGGTTGCCTCGGGCGACATCTGCGCGCCGTCCTCGCCGTAGACCTTGTAACCGTTGTATTCCTTGGGATTGTGCGAAGCGGTGATCATGATGCCCGCAATGGTACCGAGATAACGTACCGCATAGGAGAGCATAGGCACGGGATGAACGTCATCAAAAAGATATGCCTTGATTCCGTTCTTTGCCAGCACCCCTGCCGCTTTTTGAGCAAACAGGCGGGAGTTTCTGCGCGTATCGTAAGAGATGACAACGCCCTTTGCCTGATCGGCTGCAGGAAGCGTCTTGATGTATTCGGAAAGACCCTGCGTCGCGCGCATGACGGTATACACGTTCATCATGTTCATGCCGCAGCCGATGATCCCGCGCATGCCCGCCGTTCCGAAGGCAAGCTCCCCGCCGAAGCGGTACTCTTTTTCCTTCTCATCCGCAGCGATCTCTTTCAGTTCCGCCCTGTCCGCTTCCGCCAGGCGCGGATCGGCAACCCATGCTTCGTAAATACTCTGGTAACTCATATCTTCCACTCCTTATTTTATGTTTTCGGCGCGCCGTTTTCCGCGCGCCGCAACTGCCTGAATGCAATTTTCGGTTCTGCTCAGATTGCGTTTCATCCGAAGCAAATCACGTTTCATCCGAATTATCCGAAGGCTCATTGATCTTTTTGTTGAGCTCCTCGAGGCTGTCTTCTGCCGTGTCGATCTCCTGCGCGGGAACGCCTTCCGCCCCGGCAATGTTGTGCACGGAGATGAAATACTTCATCCCGTTATCCTCGTAATAATGCACACACTGCAGCGCAAGCAAGAACAAAAAGCTGAGCGGGACAGTAATGAGCAGCGCGCTTCCGAGCGTTGCAATTCCGAAAAGAACGTTTACGGCAACGATCAGATAATTCGCCGTAAGGAACGTAACAAAACGCTTCCAGAACGGCTTCGCACTGCGGATGGAAGCGCCAAGTCCCTTGGCGACCTTTTCCCTGCCCGTCAAGATAGACGGGATCCACGCAGAAATGAGCGTCATCTTGAGCGACTGGAGACAGATATAGAGCGCAATCGTAAGCGAGAGCGCAAGAACGATTGTGACAAATCCCCACGTCGGAAGGAAGGACGGCAAATAAAAGAACAAAAACCAGCAGCCCGCGAGCGAGAGCGCATCGTACACAAAGGAAACGGGCACATAGATGATCTCATAGAGCGCGGCGCTTCCCAGGTTCTTGAAGAATGCAGACGAGAAGCTGGTACGGGCAAAAGAGCCCATTCTGTCGTTCATGATGCTTGCCGCAGTGAACGTACAAAGTCCGTTGAGGAATCGGGACAGCAGATACATGAGGCAAACACCGACGACGGCACCTGCGATCGCTCCCCCGTTTCTGGCAATCAAACTCAAAAAATCGGTCAGAGCACCGGTGAAGTCCGTCTGAAAGCTTTCAAGACGCACAGAATCCCCGCCGAAGAGTGCTCGGAAAAATTCACCAACAAGATCTTTGAGCGTCTGCAGTTCGGTACTCGTTACGATCACGCTCAGAGAGAGCTGCAGAATAACATAAACAAGACTGAAAATGAGCACGCCCACGACCAGTCTGTAAAGAAGCATCTTGAACGCGCTCGAATAGTTGTCCATCGTAATGTGAATGGCGTTTCTGAACCGCATCTCAAACCTCCCACTTATGACGGAGCACGTCCTCTCTGTCCAGCTTATCGGTTTCAAAGTAAACCGCCTCCATACGGACGGCGAAGTTCGTGAAAAGCAGTGCAAACGCAACAAAACCGACAATATAGAACACCGCCGCAGGCAGGAAGGAACAGCCGCACAGCAAGATAAACAGCGCCGCAAGCGACAAAAAGAAAGAAACAATCAGTTTTGAGCGCACCCCGGATACAAGCCGATAGGAATACGTGAATGCCTCAAAGGCGCCGAATCCCGTCATCTGTTTACAGGGCAGCCAAAGATAGAAAAATGTACTCAGATAGACAAGCACAAATGCAAATACGAGAATAAATATGACGTCCAGAATATATACGGTGACGGTCGCCGAGATCTCCGCCGCAGCAAACATGACTGCGGAAAGCACGATCGCCCATGCCTCATACAGAACGAGATAAACGATCACGGCAAAAATGACGGACGGAAGATTGTTCGTGAACTGCGACCAGATCCCGCTGAGCGTACGCTTCCCGAGCCGCATATGCTTTTCCACACACGCCAACAGAAGCGAAAGGAAAAATATGGCAGCAACGATTGCGAGCAAACTGTACACCAACCCGAGCACGCTGTCCACGCGCAAAAAGCTCCATGCATGGAACAGATCCAAAAATTCCGCACGGGGATCACCCGTAAAGAAGTCGCCCCACACCTTGCTGATACACTGATAGTCGAGCGAGAGCGCCATGAACACTGCCGGCACAATGGCAAACGGCAGCAAAAACCAGATATTTTTGAAGATGTATTTCCAACTACCGAATACCGTACGCATAAAACTCCCTCTCTGCTATTATATAACAAAACCCGCCCCGTGTAAAGAGTTTTTTGAAAAAAGCACGAAAAAAGGCTGTCCGTTGCTTTTCCAGACGGACAGCCAAAAACAATTATTTCGCTCCTGTACGCTTGAATACGCTGACGATCGTTTTAAAAATGATCTTGATATCCAGCCAGACAGAACAATGATCGACATAATACAGCTCAAGCTTTTGCCTTTCACCGCTCTCATACGTGCAGTTACTTCTTCCGTTCGCCGCCCACCATCCGATCATTCCGGGCTTTACGGACAGCAGCTTTTCGGCATCGGCTCCGTATTTTTCGTCAACTTCCTCCCGCATAAGCGGACGCGGACCGATAACGGAAATGTCCCCAACAAAAATAGACCAAATATTGGGGAGTTCATCCAGCGAGGTCTTGCGCAAAAACTTTCCGAGCTTTGTAATGCGCGGATCGTTATCGATCTTATATTCCCGTCTGTACTGTTCAAGCTGCTCGGGTGTCAGCATATCCTCCAGTTTGTCCGCGTTCTTCTTCATACTGCGGAACTTGGGAATAAAAATTTCTTTTCCGTTCTTCCCGACACGTTTATGCCGATAAAAGACAGGTCCTCCATCGCTGCATTTGACACAAATCGCAAGAATGAGATACAGCCATGAAAAAATGATCAGAAACAACCCTGACGAAAGGATATCGAACGTACGCTTGACAAAACGATAACATCCGTAACGAAATCCCTTACGCGGGACAAAATCATTCTTTTGCGCTTTCTCGTGTCCATCCGCTTCTAAGACAACCCTCAAAGACGCGTCCTGGGCGATTTCTTCCCGATCGTCCTGCGCGCAAGCTGAAGCAGGAGCAATCTCCTCCTGAACTGTCTCATCTGCGCTCTTTTCTTCGCGCAGCTCATTTTCGTCCGTATAATTCTTCATCCGTCCCTCCGACGATCGGCATGCGGCAGAAACTCCTTTCCGTCCCCCGAACCGTCGCCACGATTATATCATGCACCCGCATGGTTGTCAAGATTTTTATATCGGGTCGTGCCAAGCATCCCCCTGCCAGTTTGTGACAATACATAAAAAGCATACGGCGCACGCTTTTCATGCGTGCGCCGTGAACAATTTTACATGAACATTCAGACTGTCATCTGCAGAAGAGCCTGACCTCAGCGCCATCTTCTGCCGCAAAAGTAAGAGCGATCTCAACGACCTCAGAATCGGGCACCCCTCCCTCAAATGCGAGAGGAAAAGCTGTCCCGTCCCGTTTTTTGACGTTATACGCGCTCTCTTTCCCATTCACAAGAACGCGAATGATCCGTCTTGCAGAAAGGTGCGCACGAAGCAATACCGTACGCTGCGCGACGCATCTTTCGCCCTCAAAACTTCCCTCCGCCTTACCGAAGCCGATCACATAACAACTGCGCACGCGATCATATCTGGCAGAGTAAGCTGTGCGACGCATCTCCCCCCACAAATAGGCGGTCGTCTCGCCGTCGTCCTCCGTGAGCGTTCCCTCACAGGAGGCATCCTCGTCGGGATAGAAGTCAAATGCAAGCGTCTGCCACGACTGCTGTGCGGTATTGCTTGCATCGCGCGCGAGCGGAATGAGTGCTCCCGCGCACACAAAGAGCGGAAGTTCAGAAATCGGGCAAGGCACAGAATGTGTTCTGCCGCCCCCGTAAGACTTCCCCGTAAAGAGATTGATCCACTTTCCGCGCGGAAGATAGACGTCGCGCAACTCCGGCATGAACGGTCTGTCCGTCTGCGTATATCCGAGCGCAATACAAGCCTCACCCTCCGCCTGGAAGTATTCGATCTGCACCTTGTGCGGCACGTCCGCCGAAAACACGCCAAGATACGAACACTGGGCAGCATGCGTATTCTTGTCCTCGTGCACCCTTTTCCCGTCGATGTACACGGTCGCGCCGTCGTCGGAAAGAATGGTCAGTTCCGTCTCGCGCGGGAAGACAAGTGTTGTCTCGAAACGGGCGGAAAAATCAAAGACCGGCACTTCAGGCTGCGGAGCGGTTCCGTCAAGATAGATCGCAAGCTCGTCATACTCGGCTGTACACAGCGGTTTGCCCTTGCACTCCCTGCCCGCAAAGAACGTCGCTTTGACAGGAGCTGCGTAATAGGATTTGGGAAGTCCCGTCCACTTTTGTCCGTAGCGCGCGATGGGAGCAACAAGGAGGTCTTTCCCCAAAAGGTATTCGCTCTTTTCTCGGCAGGCGCGTCTGTCCTCGGGATATTCAAAACCGAGTGCACGGAACATGGGAATGCCTTTTTGATAACTCTCATGCGCAAGCGAATAGATGAGCGGCAAAAGGCGATAGCGCAGACGGATATATTTGCGGACAATTTCCAGCGTCTCCTCGTCATAAGCCCATGGCTCACGCGAGCGTTCCAGATCCCTGGTGCAGTGCGGACGCAACACGGGCGAGAATGCACCGAACTGCATCCAGCGGATATACGCCTGTTTGTCAGGGTTGCCCGTATGCCCGCCGCAGTCGGCATTCACATAGGGAATGCAGTCCGCTCCGACGCTGACAAGCGTCTCCACTTCCTGCCCAAGCGAAGCAAAATCAGAAGGAATGTCACCCGTCCACTGAATGGAATATCTGTGAGAAGCACTGTCGCAGATCCTGTACTTTCCTTTGCCCTCGTACTTTCCGTTTCCAACGTTATTGACGTTTGCCATGATGACGGGGCGGCGGTATACCTGCTTGTCCCGCACCTTTTTCTGATAATAATGCTTGGTGATGTCTGCGAACAGATACATTCCGAACGTCTCAGGAAGGACAGCCTTGACGGGGCTCTTTAATTTGGTGTGCCAGTTTCTGTCGTACCACCAGGTATCCAGCCCCATCGCAAGAATCCCCTGCAGTTTTTCTTCACGGTAACGCACTTCCGCGGGGTCCAGAAGATCTTTTGCGCCATCTACGGGTTCGGGATGATCGTTGAACATGACCTCAACGCCGTGTTCATGCGCAAAATCGAAAAATGCACGCAGATCGGGAAAAAGCTTGGTATCGACATCATACCCGATCCCGACATCGGACGCGGCGCGCCAGTCGGTATCGATGACCATATTGTCGAGCGGCAGATCGTGCGCGCCATAGTCGAGAATGCGCTGCTGCGCACCCGCCTGATCATAGGCAAAGTAACGGGAATCCCAAAGCCCGAGCGTCGCAAGTCGCACGAGTTCACTCTTTCCCGTGATTGCAATATACAGACGGCGAAGTTTTTTGCAGTCCTTTCCGCACAACAGAAGATAGACGTCCTCCGCGCCATCATCGATCTTATATCCGCTGTTTCTGCGGTCGCGGTAAGCATATCCGCCCTCGGGAACCACGATGCGCGGCGTATCCGAAAGCGCGAACACTTCGGGCGTGTCTCCTGGAGCGGGAAGTTCACCCGAGTTGGGGGTCTTTTTATATTTCCAGACAGGTTTTCCGCCCCGTTCAAGACGTGTTCCCGTCAGCGTCTTTCCGCCGGAAGGCAGAACGAGCACAAACTCTCCGAATGAAATACGCGCGATGCCGTCCTCTTCCGAGAGCTCGGCGCCCTTCCAACCCGTGAACTCCGAACGATCGGGCACAAAAAACGTATTTGCGTCGCAGAACTTTCCCTTGCGCATGCGCTCAATACGCACGACATCCCTTACAGGGAACTGGACGCGGATTTTTCCGATGACAAATTCAACCATTTTATCCTCACACCATCACAAATCAAAGGACAAACTTGCCGTTTTCCACGCTGATTTTTGTCTTAAGACGGATATCTTTGCAGGACGCCCCGACACTGATTTCATAGACGCCGTCCGTGATCTCCCACCGATCACGAGCCGTACTCCAGTGTGCGAAAGCTCTGAAATCAAGTCCTATGCGGACTTTTGCGCTCTTTCCTGCCTTGACAAAGTCTTTGGAGAAGCCTTTGAGCTCCTTCTTGGGACGATAGACAAGCGGTGCGGCTTCGCCCACATACACCTGCGAAATCTCCTTGCCGTCGCGTTCCGAGACGTTCTCCACGGCATACTCGACAATGATCTTGTCCGCATCGGCGGAAACTTTCAGATCACGATAGAAAAATTCCGAATAGCTGAGTCCGTAGCCGAAGGGGTAGAGCACAGGCACGCCGTAGCTGTCGAAGTAGCGATAGCCGACATCCAATCCCTCCTGATAACGGGTCACGCCCGCACAGCGATATGTGTTGACGGCAGGAACGTCTTCCCCGTCGAGCGGGAAAGTCTCCGTAAGTTTTCCCGAAGGGTTGATTTTTCCCGAAAGAATATCGGCAAGCGCTTCCATGCCGCCCATGCCGGGGAACCCTGCATAGAGAATGGCGGCGACATTATCCTCCCATGCGCTCATGTCTACCGCCGCACCTGCAAACACGATGACAACGGTGTTAGGATTGCGTTCAGCCGTATCGAGGATCGCGCGCTCCTGCACGTCGGGCAGACGGATCTGCGATCTGTCCCCCTCTTCGAATTCCAAGTTCCCGCCCGTACCGACGCAGACGATGCTGACATCTGCCTTTGCGGCATTCAGGATGGCTGTACGTGCATTATGGATGAAGGAAAAAATGACAGACGTCCCGAACGCGCCATCATAGCTGACCTCAAACCCGCGCGAAGAAAGCGCCGCGGGAAGATCTGACGTATTTTCCAGCCACTTCACCTTTGCCGAACCGCCGCCCGAAAGATAGTTTGTATCGTCGGGTTTTGCATAGATACCGCTCACGGAAAGACGCGCGCCCTTGGAAAGCGGAAGCACACCGTCGTTTTTGAGCAGAACAATGCCTTCCGCGGCGATATCGCGCGCAACGGAAACACGCTCCTGTTCGGAACGCTTGTTTTCCTTGCCCTTGCCCATCTCCTTGAGTCTTTGAACAAGCCCAAGCACGCGCTCGGCGCAGACGTCGATCTCCGCTTCGGTAATGTTGCCCGCACGAAGATCGTCCGCAAGTTTCTGCATGCCCGCCTCGCCGTGCGGCATCTCGATATCGAGACCCGCCTTCGCGGCAGCAGTTCTGTCACGCACTGCGCCCCAGTCAGAGACGACAGCCCCGTCAAACCCGCACTCATCGCGCAGAAAATCAAAGCCCTTCTTATATTCGGAACCATACTCTCCGTTGATACGGTTATAAGAACACATCACGGAAACGGGCTTCACCTCACAGACGATCTCGAAGGGACGATAATACAGCTCACGCAGGGTACGCTCGTCCACGTCGCTCGTCTGATGCAGGCGGTCATATTCAAGATTGTTGCAGCAAAAATGCTTGAGGCATACGCCGATTCCCTGCTCCTGCACGCCCGAAACATATGCCTTTGCCATCGTGCCTGCGAGATAGGGATCCTCCGAGAAGTACTCGAAATTGCGCCCGTTGCGGGGATCGCGCTTGATATTGACGCCGGGCGCAAGCAAGAGTTCTACGCCGCGGTCACGGCAATCGTCTGCAAGGCACTCGCCCATCGCCTGCGCGCACTGCGTATTCCATGTATTGGCAAGCACTTCAATGGAAGGATATGCCACCGCGGGAATGGTAAAGGAATTTCCGTCCTCCCCCTTGCGTTCGGTACGCAGCCCCACGGGCCCGTCAGACATCGTGATGAAGGGAAGTTTTCCGTCCAGATCGTCCGTGTGCCAGAAATCTTTTCCGTTAAGCAGGCGGATTTTCTCCTCCGCCGAGAGAGCAGTCTTTTTCTTTTCCATGTTTTTTCTCCTTTGCGGTCATTTTTCGAATAAACGCTATTCCTATTATACGGGAACATACAATGAAAATCAATACCCTTTCGACAAATTTTTTTAAGAAAAACAACAAAATTGTACGATTTTTACCATGATTCACATACTTGACAAATAATATGCGAAGTGATATAGTGAAACCATGAAAATCATTTCCTTTGAGACAAAAGATTTTGAACTTTCCGATTTCGCAACAGCAGACAAGTACGGACTGGATGTGACCCTGAACACGGAGAATCTGTCCGCAGAAAATGTTTCCCTCGTACATGGATTCGAAGGCATCACGACCCTTGGTTTTTCCGACCTGCGCGCGCCCATGATCGAAGAGCTCGCCCGCCGCGGCATAAAGTATATCGCCACACGCACGGTAGGATTCAATCACATCGACCTCACCGCCGCAAAAAACTGCGGAATCCGCGTAAGCAGCTCCCGCTACGAGCCTTATAACGTGGCAGACTTTACAGTCATGCTGATGCTCATGCTCCTGCGCAAGGCAAAGATTTCCGTCTGCCGCGCCCTCGTCAACGACTTCTCTCTCGACGGAATGTGCGGAAAAGAAATGCGCAACCTCACCGTCGGCATCATCGGCGCGGGAAAGATCGGACGCACCGTGATCGGCAATCTTTCGGGATTCGGCTGCAAAATTCTCTACTACGACCCCTATGTCCCCAAGGGCAGCATTGCGGGCGCGCAGGATGCCGACCTCGACACCATCTATAAAACCTGCGACATCATTTCGCTGCACATGCCGCTCACAAAGGACAATGTCCACATGATCAACGCCGACGTCTTTGCCAAAATGAAACGCGGCGCACTGCTCATCAACACCGCGCGCGGCGGGCTCGTGGACACACAGGCACTCACCAAAGCACTCGAATCGGGACACTTAGGCGGAGCCGGTCTTGACACCATCGAATCGGAAGAGGGCGCCGTACATATCGATCTGCGTGCACACATCGTCAATAAACGCGATCTGTTCTACTTAAAACAATTCCCTAACGTCATCTTCACTTCCCACTATGCCTTCTTCACCGAGGAAGCTACCTCTGCCATGGTACAATGTGCATTGAAAAGCCTTTCTCTGTTTGAAAGCGGAAAGGAAAACCCCTACGAAATCAAATAAAAGAACACCCCGCGAATTTTCGCGGGGTGTTCTTTTACAGGTTTCATGGAACTTATTTTACAGGTTTTATAAGTTTTTAGAGTCTCGGCTCTTCGTTCGAATCTACACGGGATACCGAATATTTTACAGGTTTTAAGAGTAAGTCGCGCAATATGCCGCGTTTCACGCACACTGCGTTTTTTTCATATCGTCCTTCTTTCCGAAGTACTACGCAATGGACACATACGCCATGAACCCGACATCGTCCTGATGGGCAGAAATCGTCAGATATATCGTTCAAGAAACGCCCTTTGCCCCCAAGCCCAGCAGCCGAATATCGCGCTGAAGCCGTTCGGACACTTCGTCAGATCTTCCTGTGTTCTTCCTTCGATCACTTTTCTTTGAAGCCGATCAAAGCTCCGCCTTCATCCGACAGACCGCGATCGAGCGGTCATTTATTATTCACACTCAAAAAATACTGCGGTTTATGAAACGTATTGCAATAAGTGGGACTTAAGGCATACAGTTTCTGTTCCCCGTTCCCACATTTATCAAGGCGGAAAGCATTCAGCTTCATTTTGTCTCTGTCAAACGATTCCAGACCGGAAAGCGGCAGGCATATTCGCACCGAATACCCGCCTTCGCTGCGGACAGTCTCGGCAGAAAAAGGCGGCGGCAGTTTTTTCAGCAAACGAGTCTCCCCGACGAAGGAGATCTCCCCAAAAAAGCGCACGCCGAAGGGAGACACCTCCATCTCAAGATACCGCATAGGATTTCCGTCAGGTGAAAGGAATACCTCCACGGCATCCCCCTGCCAGATATCTTCGTTATCCTCGCAAAAAGGGCTGACGATCTCCGCATCTTCCACGTCGAAAGAAAACTGCGCCGTCTCCGACCCGAACGAGCATTCAAACCGACACCCCCTGTTTTCCGCGCCCGTCACATTTTCGCGCAGAAAATAGGTCTTGTTTTCTATGATCGTCTCCGTGCTCATTTTTGTATTCATTTTACCGCCGCCAGCATTTGAGAAAAACAGGCGAGCATTTCGTCTACCAGCTTGAACTGCGTCCGCGCACGCTCCAGATTGTGCCGCGCTCGGTGCGTTCTGAAATACACGTCCCCTTCCAAATAGTCCGTCAGAAACCGCATTCCGCACTCATAGGTCATCAAAACCGCACCCGTAGGCAGATTTTCCTTCTCTTCCTGCGTGACGCAGTTCCCGACTGCGGAAAGATATCCGTCAAGATAGGTCTTATAAAGATCAAATACGAAATGCACTTTCTCTGTATCGGGCTCGTCTTCCGCCGCGCTGTTGCAGCCGAAGCGGATGCTGTCACCGAAGTCATAGCACAACGATCCCGGCATGACGGTATCGAGATCGATGACCGCAAGCCCCTTTCCCGTCGCATCATCCAGCATGACGTTATTGAGCTTGGTATCATTGTGCGTGACCCGCAGAGGAATCTCGCCCGATGCAATTTTATCGACGATCTTTCCGCAAAGATCGCTGCGACTCTTCACCCAGTCGATCTCGCCGCGCACCTCTTTCACTCTGCCGCAGACATCCTTTTCCACGGCGCGCAGAAAATTTTCATACCGCACCTTAGTGTTGT
>ERZ1643251.3558-NODE-3558-length-14298-cov-4.840062_pt1 | contig 14298 bp, 9 predicted proteins | sample MGYA00579261_ERZ1643251 | MGnify/ENA primary metagenome ERZ1643251 (study PRJEB29033, sample SAMEA4952267) | chicken gut metagenome | biome: Broiler Chicken; feature: Gastrointestinal Tract; material: Caecum | place: Ireland | collected 2018 | study: Broiler... | reverse complement strand
GCGAGGGCAGCCTTGCCTGCTTTTCGGCGAATGCCGCCGAGGCAGTCTATGAGACGGTCGCACAGCTTGCGGCTTCGAGAGTGGGCAGCCGCGAACTGCGCGAGGGCGCACAGAAGTCGGAAGGAATGCTGCGCAGCAAGCTTCTCGACCTTGCGCTCATTCTCGACAAGTATACCGAATTTTTGCATGAAAAGGCCCTGCTCGATGAAAACGGCTACCTCGCTCTGCTGCCCGAGAAACTTTCCTCGGGCGCACTGGACGGGGTGAATGTCATCTTTTTCGGCTTTACGTCCTTTACAAAACAGGGCGCGGAGGGCATTCGCGCGGCGGTAAAATACGCAAAGAGCGTGACGGGAATTTTTCCCGCAGGCAAGGCAGAGTATTATACCAATGAGAGCGCCCGCACCTTCCGTGCCGCCTGCGAAGAGGACCCGCCCACCGTCTCGATGGCGGAGAGCTCTCTTAAGGGGGAGGCGGAGACGCTGCGGCGCGGCATCTTCTCGCCCGAAGCGTTTTTATATCCGCCCGTGCAGGCAGAACAGGTACACCTCTTTACAGCACAGGACGAATCGCAGGAGGCGCGCACCGTCTGCTCTCTCATCAAGCGGTATACGGACGGCGGAATGCGCCTGCGCGATATTGCCGTTCTCGTGCCTGCTTCGTCGTTTTCCGTCTTTGAAAAGTATTTTTCTGCCTACCATATCCCGTATTTTGCGGACGTCAAACGTCCGTTTTCCCGTCATCCCTTCTGTGCGTTTGTCATCACCGTTCTGCGTGCTGTCTCGGACGGCGGACTTCCCGCGTCTGTGGACGCCGTTTGCGCGAACGTCTGCTTCGGCGAGGGGAGCGTTTATCGGAACTATCTTGCCAAATTCGGCGGCTGGCGCGGCGCATATAAGCGGGAGATCCGTGAGGACGCGCGTGATTTTACGCAGAATGTTTCTGCTCTGCAGGACTGCCGCACCCGTCTTATCTCCCTGCTCGGCGCCCTGCCGCGCAAGGGAACGGGGCGCGCATTCACGGACGGCATCCGCACGCTCTTGCGCCTGACGGACGCGGAGAAGGTCGCGGAAGACCTTGCCGCGCACTTCGCGGGCGCGGAGCGCAACTTTTTGTCGCTTGCCGACCTTGAGGACACGCTCGGAGAGATCGAGACGGTGGCAGGGGAGCGCATTTTTACGGCGCGGGAGTTCTCGTCGCTTTTCTCGGGCTGCACGGACGCCATGAAACGTGCGATGATTCCCGTTTTGTCGGACGCCGTCTTTTTGGGTGATGCAACGCAGAGCCGTTTTGCGCGCGTTGCGGTACTGTTTGTGACGGGGGCGACGGACGCACTTCCCGCGTCTGGAGAGGATACGGCGCTCATTTCGGATACGGAGATCGGAAAGCTGGGCGCGCAGGGCGTGGACATCGAGCCTGCGCTTGCCGTCGTCAATGCGCGGGCGCGGGAAGCGCTCGCGCTCAATACCTGTTCTTTTTCCGAGGCGCTCTATGTGAGCCGTCCCCTGCGCCTGAAGGGGGAAGAGGCGACGGCCGGGGAACTGTATTCCTCGTGTGCGAGCATGTTTTTGTCTGCGCCCATGCCCGAATGCTTCCCCTATACCTGTTCGGAGCGGGTGCCTGCGCTTTTGGAACTTCTGCGCGAGCGCACCGACTTTGAGGAAGGCAAGACGCACGATGAGCGGATGTTTTCCTCTGTCTGGGCGGCGCTCTCCGAACGCGGGGAGGAGAACACGCTGCGCGCCCTTACGGAGGGCGGCGAAAAACAGCCCGTCCCCGAGGCCGCCGAGCTGCTGTTTGCGGGGGATGTCTCGCCCACCCTTCTTGAGAGTTATTTTTCCTGTCCGTATGCAGGGTTTATGAAGAACGTACTTCGTCTGAAGGAGCGCGAGGAGGCGTCGCAGATCGCGCGGGATGCGGGCGACTTTGTCCATGCCGTACTCAGCGCGCTTGCGCCTCGGTTTAACGAGATCGAGAACGAACAGGCGTGCCGCGAAGCCGCACAGGAGGAGGGCAGAAAACTGCTTGCCTCGGCAAGGTACGGCGCGCTTTCCGACAGCGACGCGGGCAAATATGCAAGCGGACGCTTGCTGTCCGAGAGCACGGCTGTGGCGCTTGCCGCGTTCCGATCGATCAGACAGTCCTCTTTCCGCGTGCGGGAGAGCAAGACAGGAGAGATCGAGGTGCGCCTTCCCGAGCTTCATCTCTACGGAAAGGCGGACCGTGTGGACGATGCGGGCGAGTATGTGCGTGTTATCGACTATAAGACGGGCAAGTTCGACCCTGCACCCGCGGCATACTATACGGGCAGGAGCTTGCAGCTTGAGCTCTATCTGCTTGCCGCATCGCAGGGCGGAAAGCCTGCGGGCGCGTTCTATTTTCCTGCCGAGGACAAGTTCACTTCCCCCGAAGACGCCAAGTTCCGCATGCAGGGCTTTTATTGCCGCGACGAGGACGTCATGGCATTGCTTGATCGGGAGGGCGGCGGAAAGAGTACGCTCTTTGACAGCAGTGCGGCGCGCGGCATGGGGGAGGAGGAATTTTCCGACTTTCTTGGCTATGCAAGACTCATCTCCCTGCGCGCACAGCAGGAACTGCGCGAGGGGAATATCGCGCCTTCGCCGTATGACGGGAGCTGTGAATTCTGCGCCTTTTGCGGGGCGTGCGGATTTGTCGGGCTTGCGCGCAAGGAAGCGGGCGTGAAGTGCGCCGATATCGCCAAAATCACCGCAGGAGGGAAGAGCGAATGAGCGTTCAGATGACAGAAGAACAGCAACTCGCCGTCTCTTCGCGCGGCAAAGTGATCGTTTCCGCCTCGGCGGGGAGCGGCAAGACGTTTGTCATGATCGAGCGGCTTGTCGCGCTCATTCTCGGGGGCGAGGACGTGCGGCATATTCTTGCCGTCACGTTCACCAACAAGGCGGCGGCGCAGATGCGCGAGCGTCTTCGCACCGCGCTTTTAAAGGGCATTGCCGAGCGGGAGGGCGCCGAGCGCGAGCGGCTCAAGGAGCAGCTTGCCGCCCTGCCGCTTGCCGAGATCAGCACCATTCACGCCTTTTGCGGGCGGCTGGTGCGCTCCTACTTTTATGCGGCGGGCGTTGATCCCGCATTTCGCATCACGGGTACGGACGATGCGGAAGGCATGGAGCTGAGCACGCGCGCCATGGACGCGGCATTCGAGCGTGCATACGCCGAGGGCGGCGGGGAGTTTTCCGCCCTGCTTGACGTGTGGTTCCGCCGCAGAAAGGACGCAAAGCTCAAGGGTATCGTCAAAGAACTGCACGAAAAAATGCGCGGACTTGCCGATTACAGAACAAAACTTGCGGACATGGGTGCCTCCGATTTCTTCTGTGAGGCGTGCGAGACGCTGGCAGAGGATATCCGCCGCCGCGCGGACATGGTATGCACGGGGCTCTCCGACCGCGGCGATGCGATCGAGGCGCTCGGGGACAAGTTTACAGCATATGCGCTTTCATTGGAAGATCAGCTCACGCAGATCGCACAGGCGGGCGACCTGTTTGAAATGCAGGCGGTAGCCGCGCAGCTTCCGCCGCTCATGCGCCGTCCCGCAAGGCGCAATCCGACAGAGGAAGAAAGCGCGCTGATCGGCTTTCTTGCGGGGGCGAAGGAGCTCCTTGCGGGCGTGCGCAAAGATCTCTCTGCGCTTGCCCCGCGCGAGGAGGAGAAGGCGCGCTGTCAGAGCGCCGCGGCGCTTTCGAGGGCGCTTGCAAAGCTCGTACTCGCCTATGACGATGAATATGCGCGCGAGAAGGCGGAGGCAGGCGTGCTCGATTACAACGACCTCGAACACTGTACCCTGCGCCTTTTGGAAAATGAGCAGGTGCGTGCCGATCTTGCCCAAAAATACACTGCAGTCTTTGTGGACGAATACCAGGACGTCAATCCTGTACAGGAGGCGATCTTGACGCGCATTGCGGGGGATGAGGTGTTCCTCGTCGGAGACGCCAAGCAGGCGATCTACGGGTTCCGCGGCAGCCGTTCGGAGTTCTTTGAAGAAAAGGAGCGCTTTCTTCCCGTTTCCCTGCGTCTGTCCTCAAATTTCCGTTCCGCACCCGCCGTGCTCGATGCCGCCAACCGCGTATTTGCGCCGCTCGTGGACGGATACGTGCCTATGCAGGGAAGCGATCGGTATCAGGAACATTCGGGCGAAGTGCGCCTGTATTCTCTGCCCAAAGAAAAGGCAGACCGCGCCGCACCCGATCGGGTGTATTCGGTGCTCGAGCATACGGGCGAGGAAAAGCCCGAACCGCTCGGGGAAAAAGTTGCCGCGCTCGTTGAAGAGGAGCTTGGCAAGACGTGGTTCGACGCCGACAAGGGCACGGAGAAAAAAGTGACGTTCGGCGATATTGCGGTGCTCACCCGCAGAAGAGGGGGCGAAGCGGGACTTGTGGCGCGCGCCCTGCTTTCGCGCGGGATTCCCGTTACCACCGCCGCCGAAGTGAATATCTGCGATTTCTTCGAGGCGAGACTGCTTTTAGACTGGCTGTCCTTCCTCGACAATCCTGAACAGGACATTCCCTTTGCAACGGCGCTTTTGTCTGCCGTCGGCAATCTGACGGAGACGGACTTAACACGGGTGCGCCTTTCGTCCGAAGGAAAGGGGAAAACATTCCGCAGGGCATGCGCTCTGTTCTGCACGGCGCATCCTTCCTCGCCCGTGGCAAAAAAACTGACCGACTTTGAAGCACGCGCGGCTGAGCTTCGCGTCCATGCACGCATCCGCACGGCGGCGGAGGTCATGAACGAGCTTCTCTCGCTTGGTTTAGAAGCACAGATTGCCGCAAAACAAGGCGGGAGTGCAAGACTTGCGCGCGTGCGCCGTCTGATCGCGGAGGGCGAGGAGACGGATGTGAACGGTTTCCTTTCCCGCCTGAAGGCTACGGGGTACTATCTCGGATTTTCAGAGAGCGGCGGCGAGAACTCCGTCAAAGTCCTGACGATGCACGCATCCAAGGGGCTTGAATATCCCGTCGTCATTCTGGCGGGGACGGACGTGCGCTTCCGCGGCGAGAGCGAGCAGGACGAGGTCATCTTCACCGAAAAATTTCTTGCCGCGCCGAAGGCGTTTGACGTGGAGAACAAATTTGCCTATACCACGCTTGTGCGGCGCGCTTCCGCGCTTTTGTCTCTTGCCGAGGAGCGCAAACAGGAGCGCAATCTCTTATATGTGGGCATGACGCGCGCAAAGTACCGCCTGCACATCATTCTGCGCGAGCGTACGGGCGCGCTCTTCCCTGCGCTTGCCATGCGCGGAAGCGACTTTTTCGACCAGTCTGCGTGTGCCGATCTGTTTGTGCAGGAGGAGCAGGAGCCCCGTCCCGCACCGCCCCGCCGGGCGCTCGTCTATCGCCCCGACGAGGAGATGAAAGACGAAGTTCTTCGCGTCTATGAAAAGCCGTACGCCTTCGAGGCGAGCACCCGCCTGCGCGTCAAGAGCTCTGCGACCGATCTCTTGCGCGAGCAAAAGGGCGAATTTTTGCGAAAAGTCAAGGCGGGCCTTGGGTTTCTCGACGAGGACGAGCAATTTGACGGCGATACGAGCAAGGAAGCGGGCATTGCCTATCACGCCTTTTTGCAGCATGTGCACTACGGCCAGGATGCGGGCGAAGAGCTTGCGCGCATGATGCGCGAGGGCGAGCTCACACCGCAGCAGGCGGCGCTTCTGAAGGTGGAAAATCTGCGGGCGATTCTCGCGATTCCCTGCCTTGCAGGGCTTGGGGAAAAGCGCGTTTTGCGCGAACAGACCTTCCTCATGCGGCTGAAGGCGTGCGAGATCAAAGCGGATGCGCCCGACGACGAGATCATCTTCCAGGGCGCCATCGATCTCTTGGTGACAGGCGGCGGCTATGAGGTCATCGACTATAAATATTCCGTCCTTTCGGACAGCGCTCTGAAGGAAAAATACGCCGTGCAGATCGATCTCTATAAAAAGGCGGTCGCACGCGTGGCGGGCGTTCGGGAAGAGGAAGTGCGCGCAAAGATCGTCAACATTGCCCGCTGTCGGGAGATCGGTATGTGAGTGCTGGCTTGCCATGTGAGGATATTTTTTCTTTTCCGACGGGAAAAGCGGTATTTTTTTCGTGAGTTTCGGCTATTCTTGAACGGAGGTCATCGATATGGAAATTTTCAGAAAGATCACAGAGATTTTCAGCGCCGCGCCCGCTTGGGTGCCGCTCATTGTTTTGCCCGCGGTCGTCATTGTCGCGGCGGTGCTCTTTACCTTGCTCGGCGGGCGCAAGGCGTATCCCTTTGTTGCAGTGGGACTCGGGGCGGCAGGGTTTGCGCTCATGTGCTGTATGACTGCGCTTGAGGACGCATTTTTTTATGCTGGACTCTTCGCCCTGCTTGCGGCGCTTTTGCGGCTTCTGTTCTTTATTCCCAAACCCGTAAGACGAAAAAAGACGACGTCGCGCGAGCAGCGAATCTATGAAAAATTCCGCGGGGAACCGCTCACGGCAAACCTTGTGCGCGAGGATGTACCTGCCAAGGTATGCTGTTTTGAAGAGGAAGAACGCACCGAACAGCCGCCTGAGCTTTCGCATGCGCTCTCCCTGCTTGATAAACTGCGCAGGGAAAAACTCTCCTCGTCCGACAGACTGGAAACAGACGTGCTTGCACGCACCGTGTCCGCGCTCAAGGGGCGTACGCTCACCGAGTCCGAAAAAGATACCCTCAACGATTGCCTTGCCTCCGTTCTCAAACTGACGGCAAAATATAAATTGTGATTGTTTGAATTTCATGAAAAAGATTTCAGCGCCCTGCCGTGACGGCAGGGCGCTGCGCATTTGCAAAGAAACAGGAAAGAGTTGTGCGAAAAGGAGTATAAAATCTTCTCTTCAGCGCTTGCATATGCCCAAAAGGTATGATAGAATGTTGATGATACAAAAAAGCGGGGGATAAAGCAATGGAACTGCGTGTACTTCGGTATTTTCTGACGCTTGCGCGAGAGGAGAGCATTTCACGGGCGGCGGATGCGCTGTATATCACGCAGCCGACGCTCTCCCGTCAGCTTGCGGAGCTTGAAGAGGAGCTCGGCGTGCGGCTCTTTGAGCGCGGCAAACGCAAGATCACGCTTACAGAGGAAGGGGTGCTTTTGCGGCGGCGTGCGGAGGAGATGACCGAGCTTGCCGACAAGACGGAGCGCGAACTGCGCAAAAGTTCCGAGCAGATTGCTGGAGTTGTGAGTATCGGCGCGGCGGAGACGGTGGCGGCGGAGCTTTTGGTGCGGGCTGTGGACAGTTTGCGGAAAAAATATCCCGAAGTCACCTTTCAGCTGGATGCGGGCATTGCCGATCACGTCAAGGAGCGCATCGATGCGGGACTGCTCGATCTGGGACTGCTCATTGAGCCCGGGGATATTACAAAATATGACTTTTTGAGACTGGGCATTGACGATCGGTGCGGGATTCTCATGAACGCTTCCGCGCCGCTCGCGGAAAAGGAATATGTGACGGTGGAAGATTTAGACGGACTTCCTGTCGTCGGGCCCGCGCGTGAAGGAGTAAAGCAGTTCTATCGCAATGCACTTGGGGAAAAGTTTGATAAGCTCAACATGATAGCCGCGTTCAATCTTGTCAACAATGCCGCATGGTTTGCGCGGCTGAACGTGGGGTATGTGTTCACGATCGAGGGCACTTTGCGCCATTTCGGAACGCCCGATCTGTGCTTCAGACCATTTTATCCCGAACTGCGCCAGTCCGCATTTTTGGTGTGGAAAAAGTATCAGCCGATTTCGCGTGCGGTGCAGGCATTTATCGACGAAGTGTCTATGCTCATTCGGCATGAAGACGCATGAAAAACAGGTATTTGACATTCAAAGACAGGAAATGTATGATGAAGACGCAGGCTGAGCCTGCGTCTTTTTTGAATGAGGAGGACGGCATGACACTGCAGGAAGTGTGCGAAAAATTTCATTTGGATGAGCCGCTTATGCTTGAACTTGTCAGGCGCGGGGTATTTTCGGCGGAGAATTTTTCCGACGGCGATGTCTGCCACGCCGCGCTCGCCTGTTTCTTGCATGAGTCTGGGCTCTCGGCGGAGTGCATCACGGCATATTTCCAAACGCAGGACGGCGGAAAGAGCAAACGCATTCTTTTTGCGCCGTCTGCGCAGTGAAGCGCTCGAGCGGGCGCATGCCGAACAGCGGCGCGTGGATAAACTTGACTGCCTTCTTCGCAAATTGGAGGACGCTCAGCCCTAACGAGGGAAACAGGTAGCTAAAAAAATGCCGATATAAAAATCAGGGAGGAATTGTATGGAAGAATGTGAAATGTTCCCGACGGGGGAGGAGAATGTCGCCTACAACAAGTATTTTACGGGGACAAGCTATCTTTGTCCCGTCTCTACGGAGCAGGTATTCATTGCAAACGTGACGTTTGAACCGGGGTGCCGCAATTTCTGGCACATTCATCATGCAAAGTCGGGCGGCGGACAGATCCTCATCTGCGTCAGAGGGCGCGGCTGGTATCAGGAGTGGGGCAAACCTGCACGCGCTCTCAAAGCGGGGGATGTTGTCAATATTCCTGCTGGCGTCAAACACTGGCACGGCGCGGCAAGCGATGGTTGGTTTGCTCATCTTGCGGTGGAAGTGCCCGGCGTCGAAACGCAGACGGAGTGGTGCGAACCCGTCTCGGATGCGCAGTATGCGGAGGCGGAACATGCAAATTGATGACATTGTTCGCGAAGCGGATTGTGCGCTTGCGGATATTTTTCAAGGTCTTTTGCAGGATGTCGGAGCGCGAACAAAGCTGTTTTCAAACGATCGTATGCTCGCGGAACTTGCCGCACTTATGGGTTGCGGCGGCGAGACTGCCTTTCGCGCGCGGCTTATTGACGCCCTTGAAAATGGGCTTTTACCAGAGTCTGCGCGCGAAGCTGTCATGCAGGCGGCGGCATATCTCGGCATGGGGCGCGCCCTGCCCTTTGTACAGGCAGCATCAGAGATTTTTTTAAGCCGCGGCGTGCGGTTTGCGCCCGAAGAGAGGAACTTGCGCGAACGCGCCATGCGCGGCGAGGAGCTTCAGGTGCAGATTTTCGGAGAAGGAATGCGCGGATTCCACGCCTCGGGCGATGCGCTCTCGCAGCCCGTCAATTTGCTCCTTTCTAAGAACTGTTTCGGCGATTATTATGTTCGCGAAGGGCTTTCTCTGCGTGAGCGTGAGCTTGTCACATTCTGCCTGCTTGCGGCGCAGGGCGGGTGCGAGACTCAACTTGCGGGACATATCGCAGGCAATCAGAACGTGGGGAACGATACAGCCTATCTTGGCGAGGTGATCTTATGCATCCTGCCGTGGATCGGGTATCCGCGTTCTTTGAATGCCCTGACGTGTCTGAAAAACGCGAAAAAATCCTGAAAATCAGAAAATATCAGATCGGAAAAGACAAAATATCTGAAAATCGGAGGAAAATATGCAATATATTCGGCTTGGAAACAGTGATCTGACGGTCTCGCGCCTGTGCCTTGGGTGCATGAGCTTCGGCGATCCTGCAAGTAAAATGCACGCATGGACGCTGGATCCCGAGAGAAGCGAGGCGATCATCCGCCATGCGCTCGGGCTAGGAATCAACTTTTTTGATACCGCTAATACCTACTCGGCGGGGACAAGTGAAGAATATCTCGGCAGGGCACTGAAGAAAAACGTTGCCCGAGACAAAGTGATCATTGCGTCCAAGGTTTACTTCAACGAGGGACACCTCAAAAAAGAAGCGATCGCACGCGAGATCGAGGGCACGCTCAGACGGCTCGGGACGGATTATCTTGATCTGTATATCATTCACCGTTTTGACGCATCCACGCCCATCGAAGAGACCATGGAGGCGCTCGATCGGCTTGTCAGAGCGGGCAAGGTGCGTGCGCTCGGGGCATCGGCGATGTACGGGTATCAGTTCTACAATATGCAGCTTGCGGCAAGGGACAACGGACTTACTCCGTTTATCTCCATGCAAAATCACTATAACCCGCTCTATCGGGAGGACGAGCGGGAGCTCATTCCCATTTGCCGTCAGATGAATGTGGCGCTCACACCCTACAGTCCGCTTGCGGCGGGGCGCTGTGCGCGTCCCGATTGGGCGGCGGACACCATGCGCAGTCATACCGATCGTGTAGCGCACGGCAAGTATGACGGAACAGAAGCGACCGATCGCAAAATTGCCGCCTCGATCGCGGAAATTGCGGAAAAGTACGGGGTGAGCATGACGCAGGTGACGCTTGCCTGGCACTTCAAAAAGGGGATCGCGTCGCCCGTCATCGGGGCAACGAAGGAGAAGTATCTCGACGATGCGGCGGGGGCATTTGACTTGCAGCTCACTGATGAGGATGTTGCCGCAATTGATGCGCACTATCTCCCGCACGTTGTCATGGGCGCTTTATAAAAAAAGAGACGAATATCCGAAGTTTTGCTTTGTGAGAAACAATTCAGACTAAGCCGTTGAAGTCGAAGTTCAGGCGGAGCATTTCGGGCAAAACATTTCGGGAGAAGCGATTCAGACTGATCAATTGAAGTTGAAGCTTAAACAAAGTGTTTCAGTCGGAAAAATTAAAAAATTGGAACGGCACGGAATGTGCCGTTTTTTTGTAAAAAACATACTTTATTTGGGGAATAATCGGAAAGGAGTTGACGGAAATGCTTTCAATATGTAAAATAAAGAGAGCGGAAGTCCGTGAGAGGACGACCTGAAAAGGAGAAAAAATATGTTACCCGAAAGAAGAGAGTATCCGCGTCCGCAGTTCAGACGTGACGAGTGGATGAGCCTGAACGGAAGTTGGGAGTTTTGTTTTGACGACGCAGACGACGGTCAGAAGCGCGGACTTGCGACGGGCAGAAAAAAGCTCGGAATGACCATCAACGTACCGTTTACATACGAATATCCCGCCAGCGGCATCGGCGATGAGACGGCGCATCCTGTTGTGTGGTACCGCCGCGAAACGGAACTTCCCCGTCTTGCGGGAAAGCGCGCGCTTCTTTGTTTCAACGGCTGTGATTACGAGACGGATGTGTGGGTCAACGGCGAGCATGTCGTCTCGCACTGCGGGGCATTTGCACCGTTCCATGCGGACGTGACGGATTTTCTCAAGGCAGGGAAGAATGTGATCGTTGTTCGCTGTCGGGATTCGCTCGATCCTGCGCATCCGCGCGGCAAGCAGAGCTGGAAGGACGGCAAGCCGTTCGGCTGCTGGTATGTGCCGAATACGGGCATCTGGCAGAGCGTCTGGATGGAGTTTTTCGGCGTGGACTGCATTACGGCGCGCTCGCTGATTCCCGATATCGAGACGTGTTCTATTTCGGGCGAGATCGTCACGATGTACGGGAAAGCGGACGAGGCGGAGATCTGCGTGCGCTTTCATGACAAGGAAATCAAGCGCGAGCGGATTTCGCTCGATGGCAGACGTACGCCGTATATGGTGCGCATGAAGGAACCTGACAGCGTAGATGAGACGCATTATTGGTCGCCCGAACACCCCGAGCTCTTTTATGTGGACTTTACATTGTACGCAAATGGCAAGGTCGCAGATGTAGCGCATACGCGGTTCGGCATGCGCAAGATCGGCTTTGATGTGGACGGCAGAGTGCGGCTCAACGATCGTCCGTACTATCAGCGGCTCATTCTCGATCAGGGTTACTGGAAGGAGAGCGGGCTGACGCCGCCTTCCGTCGAGGCGATCAGACGGGATATTGAGCTTGCCAAGGCAATGGGCTTTAACGGCGCAAGAAAGCATCAGAAGTTTGAGGATCCCTATTTTTACTATCTTGCGGAGGAGATGGGGTTCCTCACCTGGTGTGAGATGCCTTCGGCGTATGAATATTGCGCGGAGGAGGTCGCCGCTTTGACGGCGCAGTGGCAGGAGATCATTCAGGAAGCGTGCAATTTCACAAGTGTTGTCTGTTATGTCCCGCTCAATGAGAGCTGGGGCGTGCGCAAGATCCTCACCGACGCCCGCCAGCAGGACTTCGGGCGCGCGATGTATCGGCTTACCAAGGCAATTGATCCTTCCCGTCCCGTTTCCGCCAACGACGGCTGGGAAAATCCCGAGGAGACAGACCTCATCTCCATTCACGACTATGCCAAGCTGGGCGACGGATTTGACAAGAAGTACACGCCCGATACCTATGATACGGTCTATCCCAACGGAGAGCGCCGTCTCATGCAGAAGGGGTGCTCCTATTGCGGTCAGAGCGTCATCTTCAGCGAATTCGGCGGAATTGCAATGCAGAATGATGCAGGCGGCGGAAATTGGGGCTATAACGATGTCGCACGAAGTGAAGAGGAGTTTTTGTCCCGCTATGAGAGCCTCATGCAAGGGATCGCTTCCTGCGACTTCGATGGATTCTGCTATACGCAGCTCACCGACGTACAGCAGGAAGTCAACGGACTTCTGGATGAGCAGCACAATCCGAAGTTTGATATGGATGCCATCCGTTCCCGTACATTGATTTTTTCCAAAAAGAAATAAAAGCGTTGATGAGCGCATCTGCGCCCCGCCGCGCATGCGCGGCGGGGCGTACTTTTACAAAACTTTAACATTTTCTTATCAATTCGGCAACAGTGTCCTGATACAATCGTGAAAGGAGCAAAGACATGATCAGAATTCTTGTGGCGGAGGATGACAGACCGCTCAACAAACTTGTATGCACGGCGCTGGAAGGGAATGGGTATCAGCCGATTGCCTGTTATGACGGCGCGCAGGCGATTGCCGCCTTTGACGAAAACGGCGCAGATCTCGTTGTCACGGACATCATGATGCCGCAAGCTGACGGCTTTGCTCTTGCGGAACATGTCCGCGGAAACGATGCAGGCGTTCCCATTCTCTTTATGACGGCACTCGACGACAAACCCGCCAAGCTGCGCGGCTTTTCGGTGGGGGCGGATGACTATGTGGTCAAACCCTTCGATACGGATATTCTGCTTTTGCGCATTGCGGCGCTTCTGCGTCGGGCGAATATCGAACGCAGCCGCACGCTCACAGCGGGAAATCTCACGATGAACAAGGACGAGCATACGGCTTATGTAAACGGAAGCGAGCTCGCGCTCACCGTCAGGGAGTTCGATCTTTTATATAAACTCCTGTCCTTCCCGCGCAAGACGTTCACGCGCACGCAGCTCATGGATGAGTTCTGGGACTACGATTCCTCGGCGACGTCCCGCACGGTGGATGTGTATATGTCTAAGCTTCGCGAAAAGACTTCGGACTGCACGGGATTTGAGATCGTCACGGTGCACGGGCTCGGGTATAAGGCGGTTCTCAAATGAAAAATGCGTCCCGAAAGAGAGGGGGCGCGCGCAGTACACGGCGGCGGGCGGGTCTTTTGGCCGTTGCCTATGCGGTGCGTTTTCTCATCGTGGCGGCGATCATCACGGTGGCGGTGTTCGTGCAGCAGGCGGCATCCGAGCGCTTCGGCGCGGACAAGGGCGCCATTGCTCTCATTATGCTGGTCGTTGTCGTCTTTTTGTCCCTTGCACTCACCGTGTTTGAATTGCTGATCAGAAAATTTACGGTGGAACGCCCCGTTGCGTGGATCGGTGAAATGGCACGGCGCATTGCATCGGGGGATTTTTCGGTGCGTGCCGATATCGCGCACACATACGGAAATTATGACGAATATGACTGCATTCTGCTCGATCTGGAGCGCGCGGCGGCAGAGCTTGCCGAGGCGGATAAAACGCGCACGGACTTTGTCTCCAACGTCTCCCACGAACTCAAAACGCCGCTTGCAGTTATTTTAAGTTATGCACAGGCGCTTGAAAAGGACAATCTGTCCGACGGGACGCGCAGGGAATATCTGCTTGTCCTTCGTAAGACGGCTGAGCGGCTTGCCGCGCTCGTGCATAACGTCCTGCGTCTTAATCGGCTTGAGCACCGCAAACTGGGCGGAGAGCATCAGAGCGTCGCCCTGCACGAACAGCTTGCGCAGTGCATTTTGCAGTTTGAGGATGCCATCGAACAAAAAGGGCTTTCGCTGGACTGCAACCTTGAGGAAGTGACCATCATCTCGGACATGGGATGCCTTGAACTCGTCTGGAACAATCTTTTGTCCAATGCAGTCAAGTTTACGGACAAGGGGGGCGTGTCTGTCTCGCTCAGAAAAGAGGGGGAGCATGCCGTCGTTACCGTCTCAGACACGGGCTGCGGCATGTCCGCGGTTACGGGAGAGCATATCTTTGAACAGTTCTATCAGGGCGATACTTCGCATGCCTCGGAGGGAAACGGACTTGGGCTTGCGCTGGTCAAGAAGGTCATTTCGGTGCTTGGCGGTGAGATCTGCGTAAAAAGCGAGGAGG
>ERZ1643251.3556-NODE-3556-length-14304-cov-23.511755_pt1 | contig 14304 bp, 15 predicted proteins | sample MGYA00579261_ERZ1643251 | MGnify/ENA primary metagenome ERZ1643251 (study PRJEB29033, sample SAMEA4952267) | chicken gut metagenome | biome: Broiler Chicken; feature: Gastrointestinal Tract; material: Caecum | place: Ireland | collected 2018 | study: Broiler... | reverse complement strand
TTGCAATAAAAAGAATGATAAAATTTCTTTCATCACTCCTCAATGTTTAAGAACCCTTTTTTAAATGTTTTTTAACTAAAAAAGCTTACTCAGGTAAAGTAAGCATAATATTCATCAAAAGTAATATCGTGTTCATGTAAGTAAGTGGCAACCTCAACACCAACATACCGCCAATGCCAAGCCTCTTCAGTAAAACCAGTAACATCTTCTGTATCACTTTGATATCTTTGAATAAATCCATATTTATAAGCATTATTTACCAGCCATTCATAATGAGTAGAGTTTTTAAATGCTTCTGTTGTTGTATATTCTGTACTGAAAATATCAATTGATAGGCCAGTTTGATGTTCAGAATATCCTGGACGAGCAGCAATGCTATCTGCATAAGTAGTCCCATAATTATTTTTATAAAAATCATATACCTCTTGTTGATCTTCAAAACTTCGATATCCAGAATTAATAATAAAGTAAATCCCTTCCATATTAGCTTGATTCCACATATCTATAAAAGCATCATAAGCAACTTTCCTAATTTGATGACCATCTCCATAATAATATTTATTATTAATATCAACCAAATCATCTGGTACATAGTCATTCCCTAAATGGTAATATTTATTAACCAAAAGAAGATAATCTTTACTAATATCAGTATCAATATCATGATCATAATAACTATAATCATTATTTGTATTAACAATTTCTATAACACTTCTAGCACTTAAAGATTCATTATCAGAATGATAAGCAGTGTAGCGATTTAAATTATCTTTAATAAAATAGGCATCTTGCAAAAGAGAAATTAGAAAATCATCTTTGGAAGCATCAGCTAAAGCAGTAACTTCCTCATTAGTAAAATTTTCTTCTAAAAGATTAATTTCTTCTTCTGTATAACCAGATTCTAATAATTTATATTCATTTGTCTGTTTATACTGTACGTTTCGATAAATATTAACCCCAACTATAACTATAATAACAACAATAAAAATACCACCAATAGCAAACCAAACATTTTTTTTAAGTTTTAATTTTGTTTTTTTCAAAATGATCACCTAATATTATTATAACCTATATTCTTTTATTTGACAAATTTAGTTTTTCATTGTAATATTGTTATTGTAAAGTATTAAGTAAAGGGTGATTATATTTGAAGAATAATAAAGTAATTTTAAGCTACTGCCAAAATTTTGAAAAGATTATCAATGCCGATTTTTTAGAAGGGGACAATTTATCATTGCAATTAGTAAAAATCTACAAAGATTATATTTTTAGTATTGATATTACTAATGAAGAAGATATTATTAATGTAAAGGAAATAGATAAAATCATGGCTAGATATGTTGATGATTATCTATTTAGAAAAACATTAAAACAAGAATTATTAAGAGTAAAAGTCAAAAAATGTGGAAATGTAATTAAGACTATTGTTGAAAGCATAATTGAAATATTTAGAAAAGTAGAATTTGAACAAACTAGAAAAATATACATATCAAAATGGATTTAATAAACACAAAACGTGTTTATTTTTCTTAAATGATTTGTTATAATTAAAATATGACGAAAAAGAGTGATAATATGAATTTTTTAGATAAATACAACGTAAAAATTAAAGATCAAAACCTATTAAATACAGCTTTAACTCATAGTAGTTATTCTAATGAACATGGTGGAGAAAATTATGAACGTCTAGAATTTCTTGGCGATGCAGTATTACAATTAATTACCAGTGAATACTTTTATAAAAAATATAATGTTCAAGAAGGGGAATTATCAAAGATTAGAGCAAGTTTTGTTTGTGAAGAAGCTTTAGCTCAATATGCCAAAGATGTAGGTATAGACAAACACATAAAAGTAGGAAATGGTCAAATTAAGAATATTAATGATACAATTATTGCAGATACTTTCGAATCTGTTTTAGGGGTAGTTTTCTTAGATCAGGGATTTGATGTGGCCAAAAGATATGCTCTAGAAGTATTAAGTCCATATGTTTTAGAACACCATGTTTTTTTAGGCGACTATAAATCAAGATTACAAGAGATGGTTCAAACAGACAAAAAATCATTAGAATATCGGTTAGTTAGTGAATCAGGTCCATCTCATGATAAAACTTTTGTCTTTGAAGTAGTAATTGATGGAATTGTATATGGAAAAGGTAAAGGCAAAAGCAAAAAAGAAGCAGAGCAAAATGCTGCTCACAGTGCTTTAAAGAAAGTGGCTAAATAGGTGAAGAATATGTATTTAAAAAATATTAGAGCCTATGGTTTTAAATCTTTTGCCGACAAAATAGATTTAGAAATAAAAAAAGGAATTACTGCAATTGTAGGTCCAAATGGTTCAGGTAAAAGTAATATTGTCGATGCCGTAAGATGGGTACTTGGTGAACAATCAGTAAAATCACTTAGAGGAACAGAGGCGATGAGTGATGTAATTTTTTCTGGATCTAAAACAAGACCAGCGCACACGCGAGCATATGTATCCTTAGTTTTTGATAATACTGACCATTATTTAAATAGTGATTTTACAGAGATAGAGGTTAAAAGAGTAATTTATAATACTGGAGAAAATGAATATTTCATAAATAATAGCAAAGTACGTCTAAAAGATATTACGGATTTATTTTTAGATACAGGAGCAGGAGTTGATTCTTTTAATATTATATCCCAGGGGAGTGTAGCTGATATAATTTCAAGCAAACCAGAATCAAGAAGAACGATATTTGAAGATGCTGCTGGGGTATTAAAATACAAAAAAAGAAAAGAAATAAGTTTAAAAAAACTAGAAAAAACCAAAGAAAATATTTCAAAAATTAAATTAGTTATTGAAGAATTAGAAAAAAGTGTTAAGCCTTTAAAGAAACAAAGTGAAGTAGCAAAAAAATATTTAAATTTAAAAGAAGAATTAAAAAATATTGAAATTGCTTTAATTGCAAGTGATATTGGAGCGATTAATATTGATTACAAAAAAATTAAAGCGGAAACAGAAAATCTAGAAAAAGAGCTTGCCAAAATGACTTCTGTTGGGGCTGAAGACACTTCTAAATTAGAAAAATTAAAACTAGAAAATCTAAAATTAGAAGAGGAGATTACCCGTAAAAACAACGAATTTTTAGATTTAACAGAAAATTTAGCAAGCTTAGAAGCAGAAAAATTAGTAACGATGGAAAGAAAAAAATATAATGCTCTTCAAGATAATCTAGAACAAGCGATGATTAAATTAAAAGAAGAAGAGTTATCACTAAAAAAAGAGCTAGCAACTGAACGTCAAAAATTAGATGATATCATCAACGATATCAAAGAAAAGTCGATAGCAAAAGACAAAATTGATAATGATCTAATTATGGAAAAAGTAAAGAAAAACAATTTGACATCCAAAATAAATGATCACGCTAAAGAAATATTAGTTCTTGAAAATAAAATTGAAATTCTAAAAGAAAATATTAATAATAACTCTAAGTTACCTAGTGCAGTAAGAAGTGTCTTAAATAACATGAGACTAAAAGGAGTCCATAACACAATAGGAAATTTAATTGAAACTGAAGGTATGTATGAACTAGCTATATCTACATCCTTAGGAGCATCTTCTAGTTTCTTAGTTGTTGATGATGAATCATCTAGTAAAGAGTGTATAGAATTTTTAAAAGAAAATCATTTAGGAAGAGCAACATTTTTTCCTTTAAATATAATCAAACCACGTGAAATAGAAGCAAGTGCTCTAGCAAAGATTAAATCCGTCACAGGATTAATCGATGTTGCCAGTAATCTGGTAAGTTATGACAAAGAATATGATGCTATTATTAAAAACCAACTTGGAAATGTAATAGTCGTAAATAATATTGATACTTTAAATAAAGTAGGAAAGATATTAGACTATCGCTATAAAATTGTATCCTTAGATGGTGAAGTATTATATGTTGGAGGCTCTATTACAGGAGGTTCCACCAAAAATACTAGTAACACTTTTAATGATAAATTAAAATTAAGTGAGTTAGAAGAAAAGTTAGAAATAACTAAAATAGAATTAGAAAGTTTAAATGAAGAGTACAAAGAATTTAATGAAAACTTTAATAATTTAGAGCAAAAGACAAGTGAATTGTCTAAAAATTTAATTAATCTAAATGAAATCTTAAATACAAGAACCAATAAAGTAAGAATAATTGAAGATAATTTAGCCAAAAAAGAATTAGAGATTAAGGGTAATGAAGAGATAGGTACCAATAAATTAGATCAAAAACTAGTAAGTATTTTAGAAGAAGTAAACAGTGTATCTAGCCAAAAAGATTTAATAAATGTCGAGTTAACCAAACTAAAGAATCAAAAATCAGAATTATCTTTAGCAATTAATGAAATTGAGAATAAAAATCATAAAATAAATTCAGAGTATAATCGCCTTCAAAACACCTTAAAAGAAAAGGAAGTAATGTTAGGAAAATATGATGTAAAACTAGATAATTTACTGCTTAATTTATCAGAAAATTATAAGGTTACTTATGAATATGCATGTAGTAATTATGAACTAGATATAAGCGAAGAAATAGCAAGGCCAAAAGTAGATGCCTTAAAAAAAGAAATAGCAAGTCTTGGTGAAGTAAATACAGGAGCAATTAGTGAATATGAAAGGGTAAATGAACGTTACGAATTCCTACTTAAACAAAGTAAAGATTTAGAAGATTCTAGTCTAGAGTTAAATAATATTATTACTGAGATGGATAAAATTATGACCCAAAAATTCAAAGCAACATTTGAGGCAATCAGCAAAGAATTTAATCATGTCTTTAGAGCTTTGTTTAAAGGGGGAAGAGGAACGCTTAAACTTACCGATCCTGAGGACTTATTAAACACAGGAATTGAGATTGAAGCAGAACCCCCTGGAAAGAAATTAAACTCAATTGGACTATTATCAGGTGGGGAAAAAACGCTTACTGCTATAGCAGTTTTATTCGCTATATTAAATGTAAAGCCTAGTCCATTCTGTATTCTTGATGAAGTAGAAGCTGCTTTAGATGAAGCAAATGTCGATACATTCGGTAAATATTTACAAGAAAGAAAAGGAATGAGTCAATTTATTTTAATTACTCACAAGAAAAGAACCATGGAATATGCTGATGTATTATATGGTATTACTATGCAAGAGTCTGGAGTAAGTAAAATAGTTAGTGTTAATTTAGAAGAGAATGCATAAAATACTTGCTTTTCTTCTTTTATTTTGCTATGATAACCCTAAGGAGGTAAAAAATGAATTTTCAAGAAGATATTTTAAAAAGAAAAGAAGAACTTGCTTTAATGAAATCAGAATTACAGCAAATAAAAGATAATATAAAAAAAGAACAAGCAAAAGAGGAACAAGTAAAGGCATTAGTTGAAAGTATAAAGATTGGCTTATTAGAAAATATGAATTTAGGTAATTATGATGGTATTGTAAAATATAGTTTTGCTTATTGCCCAAGTCGAGATATTTATTTATCAGGAAAGGGTCAAGAAGCTCAAATAAGTTTAACAGATACAACTGAAGAAATGGTGAAATCTCTACGAACGCAGAAACCATACAGCATGTTTGAAAGAGAAACATGGGATTTGCTATATAAATTATGTAGCGAAGAAGGTATTAATATAGCCACAGAAGATTACCGAAGTGGGAATCCTCAAATATTAGGTCAAACAGTTATAATAGTAACAGCTAGTATTAATTTAACACAAAAAAATAGCAGATAATTCTGCTTTTTTATATTTCTCTATACTTTTGAGCATCTTTAAAAGGATTTTTAGGATCAATACGATCAATAAATAAAATTCCATTTAAATGATCAATTTCATGTTGGAAAGCGATAGCAATATCTTCTCTAACTCGAATTTTAAAAGTATTACCATCTAAATTTTGAGCTTCAACAGTTACTCTAGCATATCTTGGTACGATCCCTTCAACTTCGCGGTTAACACTTAAGCAACCTTCGCCTTCACCAACATAAATTTTTTCTTCGCTATGACTAACAATTTTAGGATTAATAATAATATAATTTTTATATTCTCCATCTTCTAATTCTTCAACAATAACAAAGATTCTTTTAGGAATACCAATTTGAATATAAGCAAGACCCATACCAGCTCTTAAATTATATTTTTTTTCATATTCTTCATTTTGACTCATAGTTAAATAAGTAATCATATCCTCTATATTTTTCTTATCTTCTTTAGATAAAGGAAACTCTACTTCTTTACTAACTTCTCTTAATCTTTTATCCTTTTCGTCTAATATTGTTATATCTGGCAATTTCATAACATACACCCCTTAAGTGGCTTTATTTTACCATAAATTAAAGAATTTGTAAAATAAAAAAAGGAAGAAATCTCTTCCTAATTGTTATTATTGCCAAAGCTCCATCCAGCACCGATAATGATAACAAGTAAAATAAATAGGACAATCCAAATAGCAGCTCCGATACCATAGCCACTAGTATAACCCGCATATCCAGTATTACAACAAGGTTGGTATCCGCCATAGCCACCACCATAGTAGCCATTATTTCCATAATAATACATATTTATACCTCCTTTATGTATCTATTATAGTTTACTCATTTAGGCACAATTTTGACATCAAAAATCCATGAATTTTTAAAATTTCTTTAAAATAAATAAGGAATATGATAAACTATATATAGGGTGTTTATAGTGAAGAGTATATTTAGCAAAATGGATATATGGCTATTAATCTTAATGATAATTTATAGTATTGTTGGACTAATTATGATTTTTTCCTCATCAAGCGTTTCAACAGTGTTAAGATATAATGTGCCTCAATATCACTTTTTTATAAGACAGGCAATATTCTTACTTGGTGCTTTTATTATTGGCTTTTTAATTGTCATAAGATTTCCAACAAGCAAATACAAATATTTAACGCCAATAGCTATTGTAGTAATTATAGTAGCCTTAGGAGGACTATTACTATATGGTCAACTAACAAATAATGCTAGAAGCTGGTACAGTATTGGTCCTTTAGCCTTACAACCTAGTGAATTTGCCAAGTCAATTATTATTGTTTTTCTAGCTGTAGCTTATAGTAAATTAGAAAAAAGCAAAACAGCGACAATTTATACTTTTTTAATACCTGTAGCAATATGTCTAGGTATAGCGGTACTAATTGCTATGCAACCAGACTTTGGTACAGCCCTAATTATTTGTGGAATAGTATTCTTTGTTTTCATCAGTATTCCTTATGTTAAAAAAAATATTATTAAAGTTTTAAAAATAGGTGCTGTTTGTGTAGTTGTAGCAGTTTTAGCTTTACTCTATAGTGATGCCGAAATATTAAATTCAAGACAATTGCAAAGATTTGAGTTCCGTAATCCTTGCGAACGGTACCAAGAAGATACAGGATATCAAGTATGTAATGGTTTTATTGCTATTCATAATGGAGGATTATTTGGTGTAGGACTAGGGAATAGTAGTCAAAAATATTTATATTTACCAGAGAGTCACACCGATTTTATCTTTCCAATTATAGTAGAAGAATTAGGTTTAATCGTAGGGGTATTACTTATTGTTGGTTATATGATAATGTTATGGAGAATACTATTAATTGCTAGACAAGCAGAAAATTTGCGATTAAGTATTTTAGCCTATGGAGTATTCCTATATTTATTATTTCATATTTTAATTAATTTACTAGGAATACTTGCTTTAATTCCTCTAACAGGAGTACCACTTCCACTTTTAAGTTATGGTGGCTCATTTACGATAAATGTCGTAATCATGCTATTTGTGGTTCAAAGAGTAAACATTGAAAATAAAACAATTAAAACCAAAAGAGAAATGGCAAGTATTACGAACTAAAGGAGAATTAGATGGAAAGAAAATTAAATAAAATAAAACTATTTGTAAAAAATAATGAAAAATGTATATATATTGCTAAAACTTTAAAAAAGGATTTAATAAATCAAAATTTTGAGTTAGCGGAAGAAAATTATGATTTAGCCATTTCTATTGGAGGAGATGGGACGTTTTTAAAGATGGTAAATGAAACTAATTTTGACCCCAATATTTATTATGTAGGAATAAATGCTGGAACACTTGGATTCTTACAAGAGGTAGATATTAATGAATGTAAAGATTTGTTAAAAAGATTAAGAGAAAATGATTACAAAGTAGAAGAAGTATCTATTGGAGAGGGAGAAATTATTACTGAAAGTCATAAAGAAAAATTTAACTTCTTAAATGAGATAGTAATAAGAGATAAAGAATATAAAGTAATAGATGCCTCAATTCATATAAATGATGAATTATTAGAAAACTATTATGGAGACGGTATAATGATTAGCACATCTACAGGTAGTACAGCTTATAATCTTTGTTATGGAGGAAGTATAGTTTATAATACCCTAAAAACATTATCCATAACACCCATTGCTCCTTTAAATAATAAAGTATATAAAAGCTTAACCAATTCCATAGTGATTCCTCATGAAAAAGAAATAATATTTACTTCTGAAAATAAAGATTTACTTCTAACAATTGATGGAAGAAATATTAAGGTAGAGGATTGTTTGAAAGTAATAACAAAACTAAATGATAAAGAAATTAAATGTTTAAGAATGAATGAATCAAACTTTATTAGAACAGTAAATAACAAATTAATAGGAGAATAACAAAAAACGTCATGATTATTTAATCATGGCGTTTTTAAATGAAGATTACTTCTTTCTAGGATAAGGTTTTCTTTCATCAGTTAACTCTAAAAGATAATCAACACTAGTATTATAAAATAGAGCAAGTTTAATAAGACTATCTTTATCAATACTTATATCATCATTTTCATATCTAGAATAAGTTTGTTGGCTCACATTTAATATTTTAGCAATATCAGCTTGATACAAATCCTTGTCTTCGCACAAGCGAAGAAACAAGCAATGGATTGGGAGGAACAGGAACAATACAAACTTATTATGGAGCATATATAAGACTAATAACCAATTCGAGTCCAAGTTACGAATGCAATGATAATGATTTGTATACAGTAAGTAGTAGTAGCAAGGGAAATAAAGCATTAGATTATCCAATAGGCCTCATTACTGCTGATGAAGTTAAATATGCTGGTTCAGGACGGTCGTCAGCAAATAATAACAAATACTTTTTATATACAGGAAACAATTACTGGACTATGACACCATCTTGGTTATTATTAAGCAGGTCTGCTGCTGGATTCTTCGTATATAACAGTGGAATGTTAGGAGGTAGTGGCCCCTATATGGTTGCAAATCTGTATGGCGTTCGACCTGTTATTAATTTAGAAGCACGTACAATAATTTCTGGATCTGGAACAACATCTGACCCTTATATAGTATCATGAGTACAACTCTTTCCTAATCGCTTTAATACATAAAATAACTATAATAAATATATCGATAATTTCGGCTATAACTAAAGAATACATACCTATATGACATAGTGATAGTATAGCCATTGTAACAAGCTTTGTTATAACCGCTACCATGGTAATAAACATGGTAGTTTTTGCTTTTCCAACCGCTTGTAATACACTTTGCAGTGGCCCTTCTAAGTAAAAGAGAACAAAGAATGGAGCTAAAACCTCAATATATTCACTACCTTTAGTTGTGTTATATAAAGTAGATAAAAGAGGTTCTCTAAATAAATAGATAAAACTAGAGAAAATAAGACCTACAATAAAGGATAGTATCATCGCTTGTTTAAGCCTTCTTTTTACCATAATATAATTTTTATGATAAAAATATTTAGATATTTCTGGTAATAAAGATGAAGATATCGCTGCAATAAAAAAGGAGGGCATAGATAGAAGAGAAATAGTATAAGCATTATAAGCCCCATATTCATTTAAGATAAAATCCATAGAATATCCCGCAAATAATAAGATATTCGTAAGAATGATTGGTTCAAAGAAAAAACCAATATTTCCCACTAATCTACCTGACACGGTTGGAATAGAAATATTTAATATTTCTTTAGCAGTCTTCATATCAGGCTTCAAATCTTCTTTAGTAATTTTAAATTTTTTAGGCAAGAAAACTAAAAAGGTAAATATTGATGCTAGTTCTGATGCTATACTAATCAAAATAAGTCCCATAACTGAATAAACAATTCCTTTGTTTACTAAGGAAGGAATAATTAAAAAGATTAAAATAATTCTCACAATCTGTTCTATAACATTAGATATAGTATGAGGTCCCATTTTTTGTTTTCCGTAAAAATAACCTTTAAGAACACTAGATAAAGAAACAAAAGGAAAAGTAAGAGCCATTGACATCAATAATACACTGCATCTTTCATCATGTAAAAGAGTAGTAGCAATAAAATCTTTAGTAAAATAAATAATGACAATAACAATTATATTTAAAATAAGGGTTATCGCTGTTGCACTAGATAAAATTTTAATACTTTTAGTCTTATGTTCACTAATAAGTTTAGAAATAACTACAGGTAGAGAAAGGGTAGCAATCGTAAGCAAGAGGGAATATGTAGGCATAACTAAAGAATAAAGATTAATCGCATCACTACCAACCATTCTTGTATAAATAATTCTTATAGCAAACCCAAGTAATTTAGTAATAAGTCCCCCAATCATCAAGATAAATGTAGCTTTAAGAAATTTATTCTGCAATATTAAGACCCCCTTTTAAAATTGATTGTTTTATTATATAATTAAATATATGAATAAATTTATTTATTAGAAATAAACCCATAAGAGGAGGTAATTATATGAACAATGAGATTAAATTTAAAAGTTTACAAGAATTATATGAAAGAATACTTCCAGCTTTAAAAAGTAAGACTAGAGAAATTCATAAAAAAGGAATGGATTATATTCATGAAGAAGATATATGGAATTATTTAAAGACTTATAAATGGACTAGTTCTAGATCACTTGATTTAGGAGACATGGTAAATGATATATTTAATATTGAAGAAAGAGAACTAGACAGTTTTGTCAAAAATGAATTAAAAAATTATCGAAGAAATGTTAAACAAGGAGAGATATAGATGCAAAGGGAAGATGACAGTATAACGTTTGAAACCGTTTATGAAAGAATAAAAGAAAATATTAAAGATACTGACGAATTATTAAAAATAAAGGAAGCATATCATTTTGCTAAAGAAAAACATAAAGGAATGAAGAGATTAACTGGTGAGGATTTTATTACTCATCCTCTTCATGTAGCAGACATAGTAAATAGTCTAAATGTTGATGCAACAACAATTATAGGTGCTCTACTTCATGAAGTGATGAACAATGGAGAGACTACTTTAAGTGAATTAGAAGAAAAATTTGGAAGTACTGTTGCCACAATTGTTGATTCCATTACCAAAATAAACAAGTTAGAACTAGTAGATGATTCTGAATCTAGTGCTATATATTTAAGAAAAGTATTAGTAGGACTCGCAACCGATGTAAGAGTATTATTTATTAAACTTGCGGACAGACTTCATAACATGCGGACAAATTATGCGATTAATCCTAAAAAGCAAAAACAAAAAGCATATGAAACTATGGCTGTTTTAATACCTATCGCACACCGTTTAGGAATCAACTCAATTAAAAGTGAATTAGAAGATTTATGCTTATATTACACTAAACCAGATGTATATCAAGATATATTAGATAAACTTAATGAAACACAAAAAGAGTTAAAAGATTCTTTAGAAGAGATGCAAGAAAGCATTACCGATATTTTAACAGAACAAGGTTTAAAATTTAAAATTAAGGGTAGGGTTAAAAGTGTTCATAGTATTTATAATAAATTATCTAACGGAAAGAAATGGAACGAAATTTATGACATTTTAGCACTAAGAGTAATACTTGAAAGCGTTAGTGATTGTTATCTAGCAGTAGGACTTGTTCATGCTAAATATAGACCAATACCAAATAGATTTAAAGATTATATTGCTATGCCTAAAGCAAACATGTATCAAAGCTTACATACAACTGTCTTTGGGGTAGATGGCCATTTATTTGAAGTACAATTTAGAACTTATGAAATGGATGAGTTTGCTGAAAAAGGTATGGCATCTCACTGGTCATATAAAGAACACGGCACGAAAAAAGTGCAAAATATTATGGAACAAAAACTAGAAATGTTTCGTAATTTAATTGAGACCCATGAAGAAGTGGATGATCTTGCTTTTGCTCGTGATGTTACTAGTGATATGCTAGCCGAAATGATTTATGTCTTTACACCAAAAGGAGATGTTATGGAACTGCCTCGTGGTTCTACACCAATTGATTTTGCTTATCGTATTCATTCAGACGTCGGTGATAAAACTGTAGGAGCCATTGTAAATGATACAATTGTCCCTTTAAATCATGAACTTGAAAATAATGATATAGTAAAAATTAAAACCAACCCTAATGGTTCACCAAATAAAGATTGGTTAAATTTTGTTAAAACTAGCCAAGCAAAAAACAAAATTAAATCTTATTTTTCTAAGCAAGAACGTGCATTTATGACGGAAAAAGGGAAAGACATTTTAGAAAAAGAATTGCGGAAAAGAAAATTATCATTTAATGAAGTAATGAATGATGAAAATGTTAAGAAAATATTAAAAGATTTAAAACTTAAGAGTTTAGAGGATATCTATTTGAGTATTGGTACTCTTAGATATACTGCTGGTTTTATCATTAGTTTAACAACCGATAGTAAAGCAAATGTGGAAGATGCTTTAATTGAAAAAGTAAATGTTCAAGGCAAAGATGAAGTAAATTACAAAAATGATATTGTTGTAGCGGGTATAGGAGATATTCTAGTAAACATAGCTAAATGCTGCAAACCTGTAAAAGGAGACGATATTATTGGTTTTATCACAAAAGGTCAAGGAATAACTGTTCACAAAAAGACATGTCCAAATATTTTAGATAAGAAGGACAGAATCATTGAAGTAAAGTGGAACTATCAACATGAAGCAACTTATTTAACAGATCTATTTATTGAAACAGATAACAACAAAAGTTATTTATCAGATATTATCGCCGCTTTCACCAAAAGAAACATTCATATTGATTCTTTTAAAGCTAAAGAATATGTTAAAAATTGTTTTTATGAGATAACCATTAAGGTTAAAAATAAAGAAGAAGTAGAACGTATCATTCTTGATTTAGAAATGCTCACGTTCATAAATAAAGTAAATAGGAGTAGATAATGAAAGTATTAGTACAAAGAAGTAAACAAAGTAGTGTAAAAGTAGATAATAAGCTTGTTAATTCTATAGAACATGGCTTAGTTTTATTAGTGGGATTTACTGAAGGTGATACCATAAAAGATATTGAAAAGCTAGCTAAAAAAGTAGTAAATCTACGTATTTTTGATGATGAAGCAGGGATAATGAATAAATCAATACTAGATGTAGGGGGAGAAATTCTATCAATCAGTCAATTTACTCTTTATGCCAATACCGCTAAAGGGAATAGGCCTTCATATATTGAAGCATTAAATGGGGAAGAGGCAAGTAAGTTATATGAGAGATTTAATGAAGAATTAAATAAATACATAATGACTAAACCAGGAATGTTTGGCGCTGATATGGAAATTTCAATTACCAATGATGGCCCAATAACCATTATGTTAGAAAGTAGGTCATAATGAACTTAGAGGAAATAATAGAAAGATTAAAAGAATATGGAGAAATGTTAGAAACTCCTGGTTTCTTTATAATATTAGCAAACAAGCTAGCCAAATCTTACCATGAGTATTTTACAGAAGAAAAGATTCAAGAGCTATTTAATAGTACTTTTTTCTTGGAAGCAAGTAGACTCCCTTTAGAAAAATTCGATCCCAATGAAAGAAAATATTTAATTTATCCAGAAAAAATAAAGATAGAATTAAATGATGCAAGTTTTGAAGTAAATCTTCAAAATCAAGTAGAAAATCTCAATATCAGCGGTTGCTCAATAAATGACCATATGCAAGAATTACCTCAAGTGTTAAGTCTATTACGAAACTTAAACATTAAAATTGAGGAAGCAGCATGGAATGAGGAATTATTTAATATAAATTTAACCTCTTTAATTTACCAATACGCATTTTTAAACTTAAAAGAAAATGTTAAAACCACTATAGATAGTGTTCAAGCGGGAATGTTTAAAAATGCTTATTATAATATCATTGAGCTAAAATTATTAAAATATTTTCCAAATATTCAATTTAGTGCTGAAAATGTAAAGCTTCATGCATAATTAATTTCACTTTTTTCTGAATTTTTGATATAATTAAAAATACCCTTAAAAAGGGATAGTGTGAAAAGTTTTATGGAAAAATAGTAGCAATAGATGAAAAAGATATTA
>ERZ1643251.3554-NODE-3554-length-14310-cov-5.071554_pt1 | contig 14310 bp, 11 predicted proteins | sample MGYA00579261_ERZ1643251 | MGnify/ENA primary metagenome ERZ1643251 (study PRJEB29033, sample SAMEA4952267) | chicken gut metagenome | biome: Broiler Chicken; feature: Gastrointestinal Tract; material: Caecum | place: Ireland | collected 2018 | study: Broiler... | reverse complement strand
GTATTGTGGCGGTATTGACTAAGATTATTGGATGCGGTCTGGGCGCAAAGATGTGCGGATACAAAAGCTATCAGGTCAGGCGCATCGGGATCGGTATGATCTCCCGGGGAGAGGTGGCGCTGATCGTGGCGAGCAAGGGTTCCGCTCTCGGTCTGATGGGTTCTGCCCTGTTAGGCCCTGTTATCATTGTGGTTGTAATAACGACTATTATCACCCCGGTGCTCCTTAAGATTGTGTTTGCTCCGGGAACGGCTCCTGCGCCGGAACAGATTGTGCCGGAGGCGGAACGTGTGACAAGCTACTACGAGAACCGGGGACAAGATTAGCTGCCTCCCGGTGTAAAAACGAAGCGGCAGGATGAAAAACCGAGCGCACTCTTGATTTTTGCAGATCACAGTATTATAATGTCACCAGAAAGAACAGACAGGGATTGTTTTGTCCAAAGGAATGGAGGATTCACAATGGAGAAAAAAAGTATGGACTGGGAGAATATCGGGTTTAGTTATATTGAGACAGACAAGCGGTATGTGGCGAATTATAAAGACGGTAAATGGGATGACGGAGCGCTGATCGACGACGCGAACATCACGATGAACGAGTGCGCGGGTGTGCTCCAGTATGCGCAGACGATTTTTGAGGGGATGAAAGCGTACACGACGGAAGACGGGCGTATCGTTACGTTCCGCCCCGACCTGAATGCGGCGCGTATGGCGGACTCGGCAAAACGTCTGGAGATGCCGGTATTTCCGGAAGAACGGTTTGTAGAAGCAGTCGTTGAGACTGTGAAGGCGAACGAGGCTTATGTCCCTCCGTATGGTTCAGGCGCCACACTGTATATAAGGCCGTATATGTTCGGCATCAACCCGGTTATCGGTGTAAAACCTGCGGATGAGTATCAGTTCCGTGTGTTCACGACTCCAGTGGGCCCGTACTTCAAAGGCGGCGCAAAGCCGATTACCATCTGTGTGTCTGATTTTGACCGGGCGGCTCCGCACGGGACAGGACATATTAAGGCGGGACTTAATTACGCAATGAGTCTCCATGCTATTATGACAGCCCATGCCAACGGTTTTGATGAAAATATGTATCTTGATTCAGCTACAAGGACAAAGGTTGAGGAGACCGGCGGGGCGAACTTCATTTTCGTCACAAAGGACAACAAGATCGTGACACCCCACTCAGATACCATCCTTCCGTCCATTACAAGAAGATCGATCATGTATGTGGCGGAGCATTACCTTGGACTTGAGGTAGAGGAAAGAGACGTGTACTTTGATGAGGTGAAGGACTTCGCAGAGTGCGGCCTGTGCGGTACGGCGGCAGTCATCTCGCCGGTCGGCAAGGTCGTGGATCACGGAAAAGAGATCTGCTTCCCCAGCGGAATGGAGAAGATGGGGCCGACCACACAGAAGCTCTACGAGACACTGACCGGTATTCAGATGGGTCAGATCGATGCGCCGGAAGGATGGATCAAAGAGATTAAGTAAGAGCGCCGGAGAGGCGTATTGATTTTATGCTGTATGTAATGATAGGTATTCCCGGGGCAGGGAAAACGACATATGCCTGTACCTTACAGGCCGTGCGCGTCAGCACAGATGAAATCAGAAAAGAAATGTTTGGGAAAGAGCTGACATTGCGCGGCCGCCGGAAGGTTCGGCAGGAAATGATTCGACGTGTAAAAATGTATCTGAAAAGAGGAGAGGACGTTGTCATAGACTGTATGAATCCGACGAGGAAATTAAGGGCGGCGCTCCTTAAAGAATTTTCCGGCGAACATTTTATATCGGCGGTTTATATCAACACGCCATTGAAAAACGCAGTCTGCAATAACTTTAAGAGGAAAAGACACGTACCGATCCCGGGGATCATATTCTATCATCTGTTGCTCCAACCGCCGGGAGCGGATGAAGGGTTTGACGAAATTCGTGTCATCAACTGGTTAAAGGAATAAAGTATAACGGATATTGAAGGGTGGTTGGCCGCATCAAAATTGGTGCGGTCAACCCTTTCTTTTTAGGATGCAGTGTCTGCTGTCTCGCAACCCGGAGCGGATGTGTTGTCTCGAGGCTACAGCTTAAACAGCATAGTTGCAATGTTAAAATAGATCAATATGGAGCACGTATCGACCAGTGTGGTGATGAGCGGCGAAGCCATGATTGCCGGATCCAGTCCGACCCTTTTGGCAAAGAGCGGCAGTACGCAGCCGATCAGCTTGGCCAGAATCACGGTTCCGATCAATGACAGGCCAATCACCAAAGCCAGCGAAGCGCTGTGGTACATGATCAGGATGCGCGCTCCGTTCGCAAGGGCGAGCGCAACCCCCACGATCAGCGATACGCGGAACTCTTTGAAAATCACCCGGAAGAGGTCCTGAAAGCGGATCTCGTTTAAAGCGATTCCCCGGATGATGAGAGTGGAGCTCTGGGAACCGCAGTTTCCGCCGGTGTCCATGAGCATGGGGATGAATGCCACAAGCAGCGGGATAGCGGCGAAGGCATCCTCATATTTTGTAATGATTGTCCCGGTGACCGTGGCGGAGAACATAAGGATCAGAAGCCAGAGTATCCTGTGTCTCGCGTGGGCGAAGACAGATGTCTCGAAGTATGTCTTTTCATTGGGACTCATAGCCGCCATTTTTGTGATATCCTCGGTCGCCTCTTCTACCATGACGTCCATGGCGTCGTCAAATGTGACGATGCCGACCATACGGCTGTCCTGATCAAGGACGGGAAGGGCGAGGAGATCGTATTTTGTAAAGAGCTGTGCCACTGCCTCCTGATCGGTATGTGTGTTCACGGAAATGATCTCCGTCTCCATCAGGTCGTGAACCGTCAGATCATTGTCAGACGTCATCAGATCCTTGGCGCTGACGATACCGAGGAGTTTTCTCTTATCTGTCACATAGCATGTATAGATGGTTTCCTTGTGGATGCCTGTCTGTTTAATATGAGCCATGGACTCTGCCACGGTCATCGTTTCGCGGATGTCCACGTATTCTGTGGTCATTATACTTCCGGCGCTGTCCTCGGGGTGATTTAAAAGCTGGTTGATCAGACTCCGGTCAGATGCGCTTACTGTATCTAAGATACGTTTTACCAAGTTGGCGGGAAGCTCTTCGAGAAGGTCTACGGTGTCGTCCATGTATAGATCGTCTAAAAGCTCTTTTAACTCTTTTTCTGAAAATATCTCCACAAGGTATGTCTGCATGGAAGTCTCCATATTGGAGAACACCTCCGCCGCCTTGTCCTTGGGAATCAGGCGGAAAGCAAGAGCCAGCTCCCTGTCGTTAAGGTCGGAGAGGAGCGAGGCTATGTCCACTTCGTTCATTACATCGAGAATGCTTCTCACAGCCTTGAACTGACGCTGCTGGAGAAGTTTTACAAAAATATCTTTGTTCATGATAAGTACCTCTCTTTCTGTGATGTTCTGTTATTAGGCCGTACAAATGACAACTGGCTCCGCAGTCCATAACCTCACCTCCTTTTTTCCATATGAAAAGGCTCCGTCACTGCCTGAACAATGACGGAGCCGCAAATATACTCCAAATAAACATGACCAGCATGCCTCGTTCAAGCTTTAGCATCGCAGGGCATATTAATTGCATTAGGCGGCGCCTTCACGACGCGGCCTGCTGACCATCTCATTGTGTCTCCACAATCTCGCGGCAGCAATCTTCGGGTATTTCCCAATCCCTACGGTAACCTCACCTACCGAAATAGTTATTTATTTTTACACACATATTCTAGTATTCGCGCATCTGTCTGTCAAGAAAAATTTTGTATGCTGTATGATTTGCGGTAACGGGAAGACAGATAAACCATACGTTTACAGCAGCCAGACGCCTCAGGAGGACAGCCCGAAATCCTCCAGATCCTTTTCGAGACAAGACACGGCTGCCTCGAGATCTTTTCTTTTCAGAGCATCTATGATCTGTTCGTGGTATTTCATATCTTTAGGAAGAGAGTAATGATTCCACTTATTCCAGTGGAGCTGCGCGTAGGCTCTCCAAAGCCTGGACATACAGTTATTAAGCTGTGCGGCGACATACTTATTCTCTGTGACAGAGGCGAGAGTGATGTGGAAATTCACATTATACACCCAGTGCTCCATGACATCTTCGGTTGCCTTGCTGCACAACACTGCCAGTTCTTCCAGCTTTTTCAGATGTTTGGCCGTGATATGGGGCATATTTATCCGTATCATGCCGGTTTCAAGGATCCTGCGGTATTCCATCATCTGCTCTACATCCTCCGTAGTCATGGCGATGACCTGGTAGCCGCATCTGGGGATATTGTGGAGCACTCCTTCATGGCACAGGGCGGTCAGGGCCTCCCTTACAGGAGATTTGCTGAAGCCGAATTTTTTGATCAGTCCGCTCTCTGTGATGATCTCATTCGGACGGAACTCAGAAGAGTAAATACCCTCCAAAATAGAGTCATAAACGATTTCTTTCAGGTTTTTTTTTCCCATTACATGATTTCCGTATGCATTCAGGCGATACGGTTCCTCCTTCACATTATAATCATACTAAAAGCTCGAAGAGAAGTAAATAGAGAAATTTGGTAAATATGACAAAAATTCAGCGTTGATTTTGTTGTAATAGTGCTAATTGACATATATTTATTTTGTTGATAATATTTATAATAATATCACTGATAATATTTTAGATATTGCAATACATTATGAAAAGGAGATAGAGATGGATAGCAAGTTATATCAGGATTACCTGCATATCTTGAAAAAGGAACTTGTCCCGGCCCTGGGATGTACGGAACCCATCGCCCTTGCCTATGCTGCCGCAAAGTGCAGGGAGACGCTGGGGGTTTTTCCGGAAAAGGTGGAAGCGCTGTGCAGCGGAAATATCATTAAAAATGTCAAGGGAGTGACTGTGCCGAACTCAGGAGGCCTGAAAGGGATCGAGGCGGCAGTGATCCTCGGGATCACGGGAGGAGACGCGAAAAAAGCGCTGGAAGTCCTTCAGAATATCACAGATGAGGACAGGGAGCGCACAAAGGAACTGATTGAAGACGGGCTCTGTACCTGTTCTCTGAAAGAAGGGGTCGCCAACCTGTTCATAGAGGTCCGGGCAGAAGGCGGCGGAAACCGGGCGGCTGTCCGACTGGAACATGAGCATACAAATATTACATATGTCACATATAATGGAGAGGTAATTTATGAGGACAACCACACATATGAGGATAATCAGGCGGACAAATCTTCGTTGAATATAAGGGATATCGTGGCTTTTGCAAATGAAGTACGCATTGAGGATGTCAGAGATATCTTAAACCGGCAGATAAAGTGTAATTACGCGATTTCCGAGGAGGGGCTGAAAAAGCCATGGGGCGCGGGAATCGGACATTTTGCAAAGGAACAGGGAGAGGACGTACGGTGGAAGGCGATCGCGCGGGCAGCAGCAGGTTCTGACGCGAGGATGAGCGGGTGTCCCCTTCCGGTTATCATCAACTCTGGTTCAGGTAATCAGGGAATGACCTGTTCCCTTCCGGTTATCGAGTATGCCCGGGTGACAGGGAAACCAGAGGAACAGCTGTATCGGGCTCTGTGCGTTTCCAATCTGATCGCCCAGGATCAGAAGCGGTATATTGGAGCCCTGTCTGCGTACTGTGGGGTCGTGTGTGCCGCCGCAGCATCAGGAGCTGCCATTACATATCTGGCAGGTGGGACGACAGAACAGATTGAGAATACAGTTGTCAATACGATCGCCAATGTGGGCGGGATGATATGTGACGGAGCAAAACCAAGCTGCGCATCCAAGATATATTCTGCTTTGCAGGCAGCCTTTCTGGGTCATGACATGGCAATGAAGGGAATCCGTTTCGAGGCAGGTGACGGCCTGGTCATGGAATCTGCGGAGGATACAGTGAAAGCAGTCGGCCATGTGGGAAGGGAGGGGATGAGACAGACAGATATTGAAATACTGAACCTTATGATCGGTAAAACAGAAGTGTAAGGTGCATTCATAAAGAAGGAGGGAAAAATGAAGAAACCAAAGATCGGCATAGCCGCAAATATTTTGATCATGGACTCAGGCATGATGCCGGGTATATACCGGGCATATGTGAATAATGATTATGTGGAAAGCCTTGAGAAAGCGGGATGTATCCCGGTGATGCTGCCGGTCCTGTCTGACCTTGCGGATGTCAAGGAGCAGGTAATGGGACTTGATGGCATCGTACTTTCAGGCGGATGGGACATTGATCCTTTGTTGTACGGAGAACAGCCTCTTATGCAGCAGGGTTTTACAATGAGCGAGGTGGACCGTTTCTTTCTCGCTGTGATACAGGCCGGAGATGAGCTTTCTATTCCGATATTCGGCATCTGCAAAGGGATGCAGGCAATCAACGTAGCATTTGGAGGGACGCTCTGTCAGGATATCGGTTCTCAGATGAAACATTGTCTCCAGCATATGCAGAAAGCGCCAAGGTATGATCCGACCCATAAGATCAGTGTGGAGAAAGCGTCTTTCCTGGAGAGTGTATTAGGAAACGAGGCGATGGTAAATTCTTTTCATCATCAGAGTATAAAGGCGGTCGCGCCGGGATTTTACACCACTGCCAGTGCGGACGACGGGGTCATTGAGGGTATTGAACGCACAGAAGGCAGTTTTATCTGCGGTGTCCAGTGGCATCCGGAGATGATGGCAAAACATGAAAACAAAGTTATGATTCAGTTGTTTCAGGCATTTGCTGATAAATGCAGATAACAGGAGGAAAACAAATGAAAAACAAAAAGAAATTTGGTCTTATCAGTATTATTCTGCTTGGCATGAACGCCATTATTGGTTCGGGGATATTCCTTTTGCCCGGACAGGCGTATGACCTTGTAGGGACAAGCAGCCTGTTTGTGTTTTTATTTATTACGCTTCTGGCAGGTTCGCTGGCGCTCTGTTTCGCAGAGGCTGCCGGGCTGTTTAAATCAAACGGCGCGGCTTACATTTATGCAAAGGAGGCTTTCGGAAATTTTGCTGGATTTGAAGTCGGGTTCATGAAATATGTGGTTCAGCTCATTTCGTGGGCAACCATGGCGGTAGGGTTTGTGACCGCTCTGGCAGCCATTTTCCCAGAAGCTTCTCAGGGAACTGTGCGCAATGTTATCGTCGTAGGGCTGATCGTTGCTTTGAGCATAGTAAATTATATCGGCATTGATGTGGCGAAATATGTAAACAATGTGGCAACTGTCGGTAAGCTGGCGCCCATCATCATCTTTATAGCAGCTGGCATCTTCTTCATCAAAGGAAGTAATTTCCAGCCCGTTGTTCCTGAGGATCTGTCTGTTGCCACCTTTGCCGAGGCGGCGATACTTATCTTTTACGCCTTCACAGGGTTTGAGGCGATCGCCGGAGCTTCGGAGGAGATGGACAACCCGAAGAAAAACCTTCCCATTGCGATCGCAGTGGCGATTGGCTGCGTTTCTCTGATCTATATCCTTCTTCAGTTTGTGAGTATCGGGATACTCGGAAGCGATCTTTCCGGGACGGAGACTCCTGTAGTGGATGCAATGTCTACGTTTATGGGAAGCGCGGGAGGCACGCTCGTAACAGTCGGAACGCTGATATCCATCGGCGGCATCAACGCGGCCAATTCGATCTTCGTGCCCCGCGGCTGCCTGGCTCTGGGGGAGAGAGGGATGCTCCCGCCCATTGTGAAAAAGATGAGTAAGAGAGGCACCCCTGTTGTGGCAATTGTGATCTCGGCGGTGCTGGTGATCCCGCTGGCTCTTTCGGGAACCTTCACCCAGCTTGCCGCAATCAGCGTGATTTCCAGATTTACGCAGTATATTCCCACATGTCTGTCCATTATTGTATTCAGGCGCAGAGGGATGGAATCCACATTTAAAGTGCCCTTTGGATACACGATCCCTATCGTAGCTATACTGGTAAGTATCTGGCTTCTTTATAACTCGGATCCGGTCAGGCTTGTGATCGGGCTGGGAGCGTTAGTGATCATTGTGCCGATCTACTTTGTTATTAAAAAATATAATGAAAAGCACGGCTATGAATTTACCGATGCAGAGTAATGCCTAATGCCTTTTCAAGGATTTTTATGGCAGAATGGACGTGATTCCTAATCGGGGAACAAGGAGTATAAGGAAAAATTCAGGGAGGCAGATATGCCTCCCACAATCGTGCCTGCAGCCATATGTGTGCTCACAGGTATAGCATGATCAAAGAAAAGGGTGAAAAACAGGGTGAAATCTGCTATAATTAAACCCGTGGGTAAGGATCACACATACAATGCATACCTGTATAAAAATCATATAGAAAAGAGGATCATACAATGGATTATAAGATTACGGGATATAAACCGGAAAAATTGTTTCACTTTTTTGAGGAGATCAGCGCCATACCAAGAGGATCAGGCAATGAGAAGGAAATCAGCGATTACCTTGTGAAATTTGCCAAAGACAGAAATCTCTGGGTATATCAGGATGAGGCGCACAATGTCATTATCAAAAAGGACGGAAGCGAGGGGGCGAAAGATAAAGATCCGGTCATGCTTCAGGGGCACATTGACATGGTGTGCGACAAGCTGGCAGGCGTGGAGCACGATTTTGAGAAAGACGGTATTGATCTTGTTGTAAAAGACGGTGTGCTCTCCGCGAACGGGACGACTCTCGGAGCGGACAACGGTGTGGCCGTCGCCCTGATGATGATGGTATTGGATGACGATGAAATCAAGCATCCGCCCGTAGAGTGTGTGTTCACCACAGAGGAGGAAGTAGGACTTAACGGGGCACAGGTTCTGGATAAATCCCTTATTACGGCGCGCACGATGATCAATATGGATTCAGAGGAAGAGGGAGTGGCTACAATAAGCTGCGCGGGCGGACTGCGCATCCAGTTTACAAGACCGGTCAAGAGAGAGGCGGCAGAGGGAAGCCTTGTATCCATCAAGATTAAGGGTCTGCTGGGAGGACATTCTCGAATGGATATCAGCAAGGAGCGTCAGAATGCCAACCTTCTTATGGCGCGCGTGGTGGATCATCTTATGAAAAATACAGACGGAAAGCTTGTAAACTTTGCCGGCGGTACAAAGGATAACGCCATCACAAGAGAATGTGAGGCATCCCTTATCTATGCAGATAAGGCGGAGGCAGATAAGGCGGAGAAGCTGGCGTGTGCCCTTGCCGAAGTGCTTGGAGATGAGATCACGCCGGATGAGCCGGACTTTGCGTGTGAGATCTCTGCAGAGGAGGGAAGAACTGCATCTGCGCTCCCGGCAGATGATGCCAAAGCATTCATCAGCGCGATCCGTCTTGCGCCAAACGGAGTGTTCAGCCGCAATATGAAAATGGATGGATTCGTAGTCACTTCATCTAATATGGGTGTTGTAAAGGCAGATGAGGACTGTCTGCTGATCGTTGTATCTCCGAGGTCATCTGTGGCCTCTCTTCAGGAGAATACAAAAGGCCGTTTCCAGACCTTAGCGGATGCATTTGGATTCGAGGCAGAATACAGCGGAGAGTATCCGGGCTGGAGCTTTGCGGAGAAATCAAGGGTTCGAGAAGTTTTTGTAGAGAGCTACCGTGAATTGTTCGGAAAGGAACTGAAGCTTGAGGCGATCCATGCGGGACTGGAGTGCGGACTTTTCTCAGAGGCGCTGCCGGGATTGGACGCTATTGCGGTAGGGCCGACACTGTATGACGTGCACACGCCGGATGAGCATGTGCCGCTTGACTCTTTTGAGAGATTTTATGAGCTGCTGAAGGATGTGCTGGCAAGGCTGGCAAGATAGACATAAGGAGCTGATAATAATGTGGGAAGAGTATTCAAAGTATTATAGCAAGAGCCCGGAGGAGATTGTTCGCGCGTATATGAAGAACCTGGATAAAAGAAAGGCGCTTCTTATACTTGCGAATGTGGCAGTGATTGTTGTGATGATCAGTGCGCTTTTAAATAGCGATGAGGCGGTTCTTTCGTTTTATATTATGTTCATCTTCTGTATTCTGGCTGTTTTGGGATTCAGCACTGTTTTCAGAACAAAGAGCGACAATGAGTTTGCCAGGCTGCAGGATATCCTGAATAAGGACTGTGATCCCGTAAAGTACCAGGCGGTGATAGAACTGCTTATGAAAAAGGATCGGTATCAAAGAGGAAAGATGAAACTCACGCTGGAATATGCGATGGCTGATTACTACCGGAACAAACCCGCAGAAGCTTTGAAACGTATAGCAGGGGTTGCATTCAAATCTCCGAAAAATGTATCATGGGTCCGAAAATATAACATTGAAGTGCTGTGCCGGCATGCGGTCGGGGATTTTAAGGGAAGAGACGAGTGTGTGGAAAAACTGGAGCACTTCCGCCTATCCTATAAAGCTGGAACGATGAACCGCCAGATCATGGATAATTTTATGATGGAACTGCATGTGGCTTTCAAGCCTCTTGACCAGTGGGGTACGACGGAGAAGGCGTTTGTGGAACAGAGAATCGTACTGGCAGATAACAGACTTACCCGAATGCGCTGGCAGCTTCGCCAGGCGGAATATGAACTGCTTTACGGAGACAGAGAAAAAGCAGAGCATATGCTGCATGATTTAGAAGGAGCTCCGGCTGTGCCAAGTATACAGGCATGGATGGGACGGTTGCAGAAGATCAAGGAAAGAGAGCGGGCAGATGACAGAAGGGTTTTATAATAAATTAACAGACGCACTGGAAAAGTATGAGGGTGATATCTGGACAGAAACAGTGCTGGACGGGGAAAATGCCGGGGAAAAACGTCTGCTCACAGGTACAGCCGGATATTTCCGGGCGGGAGATAAAGTAGCGTCCGCTGACTGTACGCACCGTGTCTTCTGTGAGCGTGTGGGGCGGATTCCGAAGCTTGTTATCTGCGGCGCAGGCCATGTATCCATGCCTGTCGTCCGAATGGGGAAAATGCTGGGGTTCACGGTAACTGTGCTGGAGGACCGCCCGAAGTTCGCGGATAACGCAAGGACAGCAGGAGCAGACAGTGTCTTGTGCGAGCCGTTTCACACGGGTCTTACAGAGATCAAGGGAGATTCAGATACATGGTTTGTGATCGTGACCAGAGGACACCGCTATGATACGGAGTGTCTGGAGGAGATCCTGAAAAAGCAGCACGCCTATGTGGGAATGATGGGCAGCCGACGCAGGGTGGCGATTGTGAAGGAGCAGCTTGCAAAGAAGGGAACGGACAGAGTGAAACTGGAGAGTGTCCATACGCCGATCGGCCTTGAGATCGGGGCGCAGACTCCGGAGGAGATCGCGGTATCCATCATGGCGGAAATCATCCAGGTCAAGAACAACCGGGAGAAGTCGGGCGGATACTCGAAAGAGATTCTTGCCGCGCTTCTGGATGGAGAGTCCAGAACGGGAAAAGCCGGGGGCTGCGGCAAAGAGTGCAGTGTATCCGGAGCAGAACAGAAAGAGAAAAAAGTTCTCGCGACGATTATCTCCAGGAAAGGCTCGGCGCCGCGTGATGTGGGAACGAAAATGCTGATTCTGGAAGACGGCTCGACGGTGGATACGATCGGGGGCGGCTGTGTGGAGAGTGAGATCATACAGAAAGCTCTGCTCATGATGCGCGCCGGAAAACCGGATTTTCAGATCTGCAGTGTGGACATGACGTCGGAAGCCGCGGAGGATGAGGGTATGGTCTGCGGAGGCGTCGTGGAAGTGATGCTGGAATACATTTCACGGTGTTAAAACTGCATTTTACGAACAGATGGTATTTTTTGTTGACACAATTTTTTGCAGATGTTACTCTAATTATATAGAGCATACTTATATAGGTTCATAATCGGTTGAACGTCTCTACCAGCCGCCGCAAACGGCTGACTATGAGTATGCGGGATGGGGAACGCGCCATTCCGCGTATGGGAGAGGAGACAGACTGATGAATGAACCTGTTTTTATTTTAAAAGGAAATATTATATACAGTAAGGACCTGACGGAATTAGCTGTCTGTGAACACGGGTATCTGGTGTGCCGGAACGGTCTTGCGGAGGGCGTGTACCCTACTTTGCCATTTAAACTGGGAGGCAATCCTATCCATGACTATGGAGATTGTCTCATCATTCCGGGACTTGTGGACCTGCATCTGCACGCGCCCCAGTATTCTTTCCGGGGGCTGGGGATGGACATGGAGCTGCTGGAATGGCTGGAGACGAACACATTTCCGGAGGAGTCAAAGTATAAGGATATAGAGTACGCAAAGAAGGCGTACACGATCTTCGCGGATAATATGAGAAGAAGCGCCACAACCCGGGCGTGTATCTTCGCTACTATCCACAGACCGGCAACTCTGCTTTTAATGGATCTGATGGAGAAGGCAGGGCTTTCCACCTATGTGGGGAAGGTCAACATGGACCGCAACGCGCCGGATCATCTGCGGGAAGAGACGCAGGAGTCGGCAGCGGAGACTCTGGAGTGGATCAAGGATGTGCTCCACAGAAAATATGAGAATACACGTCCCATCCTGACGCCCCGTTTTACGCCCAGCTGTACGGATGAACTGATGGAAGAGTTAAAGAAACTGCAGATGCGGTACGGGCTTCCCCTTCATTCCCACTTATCCGAGAACAGGAGTGAAGTAGAATGGGTCAAAGATTTGTGTCCATGGGCTGAGTTTTACGGCGACGCCTATGACCGGTTCGGGCTTTTCGGGGCAGACTGCCCTACGGTTATGGCGCACTGTGTATACAGCGATGACAGAGAGATCGCACGGATGAAAGAGAACGGGGTCTTCGTGGCCCATTGTCCCGAGTCTAATATGAATGTGTCATCGGGCATTGCCCCTGTGAGAAAATTTCTGGAGGATGGGTTGAATGTCGGGCTGGGAAGCGACGTGGCGGCGGGGTCTACAGAAAATCTCTTCCGGGCCATGGCTCACGCTGTGCAGGCGTCAAAGCTAAGATGGAGGCTTATGGATGAAAACCTTGCTCCGCTGACCGTGGAAGAGGTATTTTACATGGCGACGAAGGGCGGAGGAGGATTCTTCGGGCAGGTCGGAAGCTTTGAGCCGGGATATGAGTTTGACGCGCTGGTGCTGGATGACTCTGGATTATCTCATCCTCAGCCTCTGGATATCAGGAGCAGGCTGGAGCGGATGATCTATCTGGCGGACGAACGTGTGATAAAAGCAAAATATGTAAAAGGCAGAGAGGTTGATCTTTCATGAGCGGAGGTGAGTGTATGAAAGAAAAGGACCATATTATTGGAAAGAGTGTGAAAAGAGTAGATGCTTTCGAGAAGGTTACCGGACGCGCGAAGTATGTGGACGATCTGTGTGACCACAATGTTTATGTGGCGAAGGTGCTCCATTCTGATATCGCCCACGGATATGTGAAATCCGTGGATACATTAGAGGCAGAGAAGATCCCCGGAGTAGTGAAGGTCGTCACCTGCTTTGATGTGCCGAAGAACTATTTCCCCACGGCAGGACATCCGTGGTCCACGGAAGCGGCTCATCAGGATGTGTGCGACCGTCTTCTGCTGACAGACCATGTCAGATTCTATGGGGACGACGTGGCGGCGGTAGTGGCGGAGAATGAGGTGGCGGCCGCACAGGCTGTGCGCGCGATCAAGGTAGAATACGAAGAGCTCCCGTTTGTACTGGACGTACACAGGGCGATGGAGGATGGCGCTCCCCGGCTTCACAAAGATTATCCCCACAATATACTGGCGCACACTTCCATTCGAAACGGCGATTATGAAGAGGCTATGAAAGAACCGGGGCTTACAAAAGTGGAAGGCTGGTATCAGACTCCAACCGTGCAGCACTGCCATATCGAGAATTTCATCTGCTGCGCGTACATGGAGCAGGGCAGGATGGTAGTCATATCTTCCACCCAGATCCCCCATATCTGCCGACGGGTAGTCGGGCAGGCGCTGGGAATTCCATGGGGGCAGGTGCGGATCATCAAGCCGTATATCGGCGGCGGGTTCGGCAACAAGCAGGACGTACTGTATGAGCCGCTGTGCGCGTATCTGAGCACAGTGGTTGGCGGAAGGGCGGTAAAGCTGGATGTATCCAGAGAGGAGACATTTGCATCTACGAGAGTACGGCACGCCATCCATTTTCATATCGTGTCCTATGTGCGCCCGGACGGAACATTCGCGGCGCGCAAGTTCGAGAGCTTTTCCGATCAGGGGGCATACGCGTCCCACGGACACAGCATCGCGGCAAAGGGAATGGGCTGTTTCCCGCAGCTCTATCCATGTCCGAATATCGAGGCAGATACATATACGGTCTTTACAAATAAATCTGTGGCCGGAGCTATGAGAGGTTACGGCATTCCTCAGGCGATGTTCGCCATGGAGAGCCACAC
>ERZ1643251.3552-NODE-3552-length-14318-cov-5.064152_pt1 | contig 14318 bp, 13 predicted proteins | sample MGYA00579261_ERZ1643251 | MGnify/ENA primary metagenome ERZ1643251 (study PRJEB29033, sample SAMEA4952267) | chicken gut metagenome | biome: Broiler Chicken; feature: Gastrointestinal Tract; material: Caecum | place: Ireland | collected 2018 | study: Broiler... | reverse complement strand
ATAATTTTATCAAAAGATAAACTGAACAAAAGGGGGAAAAGATGAAAAAGGTTATTTTATTATTAATAATTTTATTTGTTTTCGCCCCTAATGTAGTAAATGCAAATGATATTAGTATTTCTGCAAATGAAGTTTTACAGTCTCAGCAAGATACTTTGGATATTGAGTCTTTTATAGAAGAAGCGGATAAGTACACAGAAGATGTTTATGCAGACATAGATATGGGAGAACTTTTTTCTTCAGCGATTACAGGAAACATTGATAATGAAACAATATTTAAAAGTATATTAAATGCTATACGGCGGAGAAGTATTAGACGCTATTACGGTTTTAGGGAGCATCTTAGTAATTATAGTAATACATAGTGTTTTAAAAAGCCTTAGTGATGGTTTGGAAAATAAAAGCATATCTCAAATTGCATATTATGTTCAATACATATTAATTGTTACGCTTATAATGACAAACTTTGTACAAATCTTAGATATTGTAAAAGAGTCAATACAAAGCCTAGTGGGATTCATGAACTCGCTAATACCTATTTTAATAACGTTAATGCTAACAACAGGAAGTATAGCATCAGCAAATCTTTTACAGCCAATTATACTTTTTTTAATAACATTTATTGGCAACTTTATTATAGGAATCATAATTCCATTTGTATTGATTTCCACTTCTCTAGGAGTAGTGTCTAAGATATCAGATAGAGTCCAAGTAGACAAATTATCTAAATTTTTTAAAACAAGTGTTGTTTGGGTATTAGGGGTAGTGCTAACACTTTTTGTTGGAATTGTTTCTGTTGAAGGAACTTTAAGTAGTACAGTAGATGGTGTTACAGCTAAAACGGCTAAGGCAGCAGTCTCGAGCTTTATACCAGTTGTTGGAAAAATATTGGGTGATGCAGTTGATACTGTTATAGGGTGTAGCTCTATTTTAAAAAATGCAACAGGAATAGTCGGAATAATTATTTTAATAGGAATTGCAATAATGCCAGTTATAAAATTAACAATATTAATGGCAATTTACTATTTGGGAGCAGCACTGTGTCAGCCAATTGCAGATAGCAAAATTATTTCTCTTTTAGAACAAATGGGAGATACATTTAAAACGCTTTTAGCTATAATGTGTAGCATATCTGTTATGTTTATTATAGGTACTACATTGGTAATTAACATCTCCAATAGTGGAATGATGTATAGATGATTTTCTGATTAAGGACAGACATTGATTAGAAGGTTAAGCGAAAATTAGAGGAAATTTGCCGCATAGGCTCGGTATAGGAGGAGGGAATGATAGAGTGGATAAGTGAATGGGCAGGAGGCATTATAGTAGCTGTATTAATTGGAACTGTTATTGAAATGATTCTGCCAGAAGGAAGTAGTAAAAAATATATTAAAGTAGTTATAGGGGTGTATGTTGTTTTTACCATCGTAACACCAGTGATCACTAAATTTACTGGTGAAGGAATTGAAGTATCTGATGTTTTAGAGATAGATGAATATATAGACGAAGCAAAAGAAGCTTCTGAAGTACACAATTCGATAGAAACCAGTAATCAAAACAGTATAATGAATATTTATATAGACGGCATGAAAAAAGATATTGAGGCAAAAATAGAAGGAAAAGGCTATGTTGTAAATGCAGTTGAAGTAAAAATAGAAAATACAGAAAATTATGCTATAGAGCAGATAGGTCTGGATGTGGAAAAGAAAAGTAAATCAAAGAATGAAGAAAGTGAAAATGAATTAACAGATAAGAATGAAATTAATAATTCTATTGAACCGGTGGAAAGTATTGAAAAAGTAGAAATTGACACATCGAACAAAAATACTGAGGCAAATGAAATGGACGATCAGAATAGCAATAATCAGAAGAGTAGCGATGCGCAAAATTATAGCACAAAAAACAATTTATCTAGTTTGGAAAAACAAGAATTAAAGGATTATATAAGTTCAGTGTATGAAGTGAATAAAAATAATATAATTTTTTATTAGAAAAAGTCATAAGGTTATAGGTGAATCCTCAAACAAAAACCTAAATATATTAAAGAAAAAGGTGCTGTCATGAAAGATATCAAAAACAAATTAAAAAGTCTTGTTGAAAAGAACGAAAATAAAACAGGCAATAGAAAAATAGAAAATATTGTAGTATTTATCATTATATTAATTATTACAATAATTGTTATAAATGTTATTTGGAATGACAAGCCAAGCGAAAATCAAGACAATAAGACCACATCAGATGCTAACAAAAAGTTGGCTGTAGATAATCAAAATGTTGATAATACAGATTCTGCTTATAATGACGTAACACAAACTCAAAATGCAATGGAAACAAAACTTGCAGATATATTATCAAATATAAATGGTGTTGGAAAAGTGAAAGTCATGATTACATATTCTGAAACAAGTAAAACTATGCCTGTATATAATGAAGAAAGCTCTGAAGAAAATACAGAGGAAACAGACAGTGAAGGTGGAACTCGAAAAATTACACAAACCGATGTGAGAAAAGAGGTGATTTATGAAGAAGGAGATAATGGCAAAACTTTGATTACACAAAGCGTTGTAAGTCCATCAATAGAGGGAGCAATAATTACTGCCGAAGGAGCGGGCAATGCTGAAGTAAAAACAAATATTATTCAGGCAGTTGGTGCTGTGACAGGACTTGCAAGTCATAAAATTCAAGTGTTTGAAATGTCAGGTTAATGTCGGTTTAGGGACAGGTCTCCAGGCGACAAATTGTCGTCTAGGGGACAGGCCTGCAAGCGATATAGATGAATATAATATTTGAACGGTAAGAAGTTAGTCCTTTACCGACAAAGGGAGGAAAATTTATGAGAACTTTAAAGAAAAATCAAATTGTAGTTTTTGTAATAGGATTAATGATTATTACAGCTGGTTATTTAAGTTATTCTAATAATTCAGATGGAGCAAATAATGGTTTATTAGAGGCTAGCATGATTACAGATTCTGAAGAAATGGCAAGTATTGGTGATGCAAAACTAGTAAGTGGAGAGCCTATAGATGCAAATCAAGTGAACAACTTACAGGCAAATGAAATAAATACAAATAATGATGAAGTCAGTGCTAATTTAGTAGAAAATGCTACACAAACGGCAGATTTAAAAGGCGAAGACACAAATACAATTAATTCTAATGAATTGCACGATGTAGAGAATACAGATAGTAATACACTGATAGATGATGCAGAAAAGACGGAAGAAACAAATAGTAGTGAATTAAGTGATAGTGACTATTTCACGAATTCTAGACTAAATAGAGATACTATGTATTCTCAAAGGATAGAAAATTATCAAGATTTACTAAATAATACAAATGTAAGTGAAGCGCAAAAAAAGATCGCACAAGAAGAAATTACAAAATTAAACAATGAACAAAATGCTATTATGATAGCAGAAAATATAATAAAAACAAAGGGAGTAGATGATTTGATTATTCTAGTTAATGGTGACAGTGTTAATGTAGTAGTGGGAGGAGAGGAATTAGAAAAAGAAACAATTGCGCAAATTCAGAACATAATTACTAGAGAATTAGGCACAGATATTGGAAATATACATATCATGAATAAGTAATTATTACCAAGCTAAGCCGGAAGCTTGCAACCAGAAAAATGCGGGGACAGAATTAAATCTGCCCCCAGTGTCTCATTCGTTTTTTGCTTCACACATTGATGAATACACATCTTCTTTTAATTGCAAAATTGCATCTTTTTTTCCAAGCAGTTTATTAGGATAAACTGGCTTCAAAATTTCAAGTGTAATTATGGTTTTAGGTTTTATTAAATTACTAATTTTCTTTTGTTTATCAAACTTAAATACCATTGGTATAATAGGAACATTGTTCCTTACAGCAAAATCAAAAGCGCCATTTTTGAAATGTCTTATTTTATCATAGTATGGCCATAGAGAGCCCTCTGGATAAAAATGAACAGTTTTTCCGTTATTTAAAAGACTGTCTATTGAATTCATAAAATTTTTTGTATACTTAATATTTTGAGGGATAGGGACAGCATTTAAAAGCTTTATTATTTTACGTACTATTGGTATTTTAAAATTTGTTTCTAATGATGTATAATATGTCTTTTGAGGAACGTTAGCTAATCCTACCATTGCACAGTCAAATGGATGCACATGGTTTGATACTGTTACTTTACCGCCCTCGATATTTTCAATATTTTCTTTTCCTTCTATTTTAAAACTCCAAAAAAACTTTGTAATAATTATTAAAAGGGGAAAAGCAATTAAGTATAGTAAATTCGAGCAGGTGTTAAACCAAAAATTGTCATTAACGTATTTAAAATCATCATCTATTTCAAACTTAAATGGTTGCCAAAAATGTAATATGTGAGAATCTTCTGGGATTTTTTCTTCTTCATTCTTACGAACATTCTCTAATTGCATCCTTAAACATCTCCTCCATCTTTATAATACTATTTTTTAATCTATATTTTTCTGCACTTTGTGCATATTTATATTCCATTTCTTTTCTATAGCTTTCATTTTCTATCCAAAAATCAATTTTGCTTGCTAAATCTGTGCTATTACCTGCTTCGAATAAGCTTTCTGGAACTAATGCAAATTGCTTAGTAGCAGAGTTTGGGCTATTAGCTATTATAGGTACATTACCGCAGGCAAAAGCTTCTATACACGATATAGCTTCTATCTCAGCATCTGCACTATGAACATATAAGTCTGTAGATTTTAATAGTTTAATTAAATTTTCTTTATCATAGAATTGCATTATTGGTGGATTTGAAAGTGCTTTACCTAATTTTTTATACTTTTCTTCTTTAGGCCCTTTACCAGCTAGAATAAGTTGTATTTTATCTAAATGTTTAGATTTGCTAATAGCATCTATTAATACATCTTGACGCTTTTCACCAGAATATCTGCCTATCATTGTAATAACAAACTTATCTTTAAATTCAGGAAGTTTTTCTTTCTCATAATATTTAAAATCATCGTCTACGCCATTTGAAATAACATGTAATTTAGCTGTATATCCATGATTTTTCAATTCATTTGCAATAAATTCACTAGGACAATGTATATGAGTGAATCTATTAAAAAATGAATCCCTATAATGGGTATATATAAAATCATTTACTTTGGTATTAGTTCCAAGACCTATAGAATAAGTAATATTTTCTGGTTGAACATGAAAAGCTGTAGTATGAGGAACATTTTTCTTTTCACAAATTTTAAGACCTACTTTTGATAACCAAAAAGGCATATAAAAATGAACCACATCTACACTTGCAATTGCTTCTTCTAATACTTCAGTGTCAGGAATAGCAAAACTCATCCCTTGAGATCTTATAATATGTGATATACCAGGTAAAAGTGGTAATTCTTTTAAATTAAATTTATATTCATCTTTTTTATCTCCAGTACTTACTATATAAACTTCATTTCCACGGTCTTGCAAGCCTTTTGCAAAACGTCTGGCTGAAATAGTAGTTCCATTGTTTGAATTATCAAATTGGTCAATAACAATTAATATTTTCATATATACTCCTCATAATATTTATAGTTAAAACCAAAAATATTATACATTAATTTACAAAAAAATACAATATTTTCATCAAAATTGATTATTTACATAAAAAGCATAGAAAATTTATAAAAAATGTGCTATAATAATTAGCATGACACTTTATCAACACTCATTAATAATTTTTAAGGAGGCGTTAGTCATGAGTGATAGTGTTAAAATGAACGAAATGGAAAAATTGCTGGAAGAAGTCCGGAAAAATGAATGGAGCAGAGGAATGGTAACCAAGTTTTTCATTCAAGTTCTCCACGAAGGAAAAGATGAAAATCTTGAACTTTTGCTTCTTCAGTACTTGGGTGCGAACCCAACAGTCGACAACAATTATCCACTTCGTGCTGCATCTGCTAGCGGTCATCAAAAGACCTATTATGCATTGATGCAGTTAGGAGCTGAGGCAAGCGCTGAGCATCACCGTGCATTAGTAAATGCATTGGAATGCGAGAGAACAGAAATCGCTAAAGATCTTCTGCATGAAATTGAAATGGAGGCACTGAACGCGTCAAGTGAAGGGAAAGAAATTATAAGAAAGGACTTAGTTCCTGCTCTTAATTTGGCGGTGATTCGTGACTACACGGAGATAGTAGAAAGGATTTTGAAACTGGGAGTTAGACCTGGTTCCAACCTTTTAGCAAGTGCAGTAAGGTCGAAAAATGAAAAAGTTGTTGATTTACTTTTCGTTTATGGAATTGGCGAAAGCAAGCATTACAATGATGCTTTGGAAGATGCAATGAAAATTGCAATCGACCAGAATGACGAAGCAATGGTAAGGCGGCTAGATATGATGGGAGCAGACGCAGACGATGATACTTACATCATTATGGCTGCCAAGAAAGGCCTAACTGATCTTGTGAATTTTTTTGCAAGGTTAGGAGCAAATCCAAGAGCGAACAACGATCAACCCATTGAGACGGCTCTGCTTGAAGGCCATTTGGATACAGTCCAAGCGCTTCAAGAATTAGGAGCGGATCCGACGGTAGATTACATGTATACCTTAAGAGCTACTGCTAGGAAAGGATATGCTGATATTGTTGAATTCTTGATTAAGCTTAGGCCAAACAACCTAAAAGCAGCTGCAGAAAGAGCTCTTCTCGTTTTGAAAGGCTGCAATGTGGAAGAAAAAATTCTGCATATGCTCCAAAACGCAGCGAATGAGGAAGACTATTAAACACTATCGCAAGGGGGCACTCTATTAGAGTGCTTCCTTCTTTATTGTATAGGCAAATCATACGTGAAACGTGGTGACGGATTTAAATCTGTCACCTAAGTTTAACTTTTCACGGTAAAATAAAATGATAAATTTAGACCTGTCCCTAAATTATATTCAAGAAAATAATAATTTGTAGTTGTAATTTTTGGATTTATTGGTATAATAGTATAAGTAAAATTTACAAAAAATAAGATAAGAGTATTAGACTAAGAAATTAGTATAAATATTTTGATGAGAGAAAGGAATGGTAAATATATGTTAAAAAAAGTAGCCATTTTAGCAAATGGTGGAGATGTATCAGGATTTAATGCTGTTATAAGAGCTATTATAAAAACAGCAGAGAATAAAAATATTGAATGTTATGGATTTATAGATGGATATAATGGTTTATTGAAAAATGATATTATAAAATTAGGGACAAGTTCAACTGGCAATGCCGTTGGAATATTACCAAAGGGTGGTTCAATTATAGGTTCTTCGACCAATGCTAATGTTTTCAATTATCCGGTAGAGGAGAATGGACAAGTTGTATACAAAGATTTATCTGATATCTGTGTTGAAAATATTAAAAAAGATGAAATTGACTGTTTGTTTACACTTGGAGGAGATGGAACTCAAAAATCTGCAAGAGATTTCTCTTTAAAAGGAATAAATGTTATAGGTGTGCCAAAAACAATTGATAATGATGTTGCTTGTACAGAAATTACTTTCGGATACAATACGGCTGTTTCTGTTGCAACAGAAGCAATAGATAGATTACACTCAACAGGAGAAACACATCATAGAATAATGGTTTTAGAAGTTATGGGAAGATATGCAGGATGGATTGCACTTGAATCTGCAATAGCTGGCGGTGCAGATGTAGCATTAATTCCAGAGATACCTTATGATATAAATAGCGCAGCTACAAAAATTATAAATAGAAAAAATAGAGGAAAACAATTTAGCGTAGTTGTTGTAGCAGAAGGAGCTAGACCAATAGGAGGAGAAATATCTGTAAAGAATATAAGAAATAATGGAGCAGGTGTGGATAATACAAAATTAGGAGGAGCAGGTGAACAGGTTGCAAAACAGCTTGAAAGTTTAACTGGCTTAGAAGCTAGATGTACTGTTCTTGGATATATGCAAAGAGGAGGTACTCCAACAGCATTTGATAGAGTTTTATCTACAAAATATGGAACTAAAGCCATGGAACTTGCAATGGAAGGAAAATTTAATACTTTAGCAGTAATAAAAAATGGCAAATTAGATAGCGTTCCATTGGAAGACGTAGTAGGTAATAATACTAAAATTGGAGCAGTATCAGGAAATACACCAGAGAGTAATTTAAGAAAAGTAACAATGGATGATGAATTAGTAAAAACTGCAAGATATATAGGAATTAATTTAGGGGACTAAAGACTTGCAAGATGTATAATAGCAATAATTAAAGGGGACAAAAGAATGTAGCAAGACAATAAATAATAGAGGAAAATTGATGTCGCCTGGAGACCTGTCCCCAAACCGACAGAGAGGAGTAAATAGATGATAGACTTTAAAAATGTAATAGCAGATGAACTTAAAAAAGTTACTAATATAGAAAGTGCTGGAGAATATATAGAAGTGCCTGCAAATAAGGAAATGGGAGATTTATCTCTTCCATGTTTTAAACTTGCAAAAGAAATGAAGAAAGCTCCACAAATAATTGCAAATGAGATAAACGAAAACTTACAACTTCCTACAGAGTTGTTTTCAAAGACTGAGGTTGTAAATGGGTATTTAAACTTTTTTATTAACCCAACAGCTTTGATAAAAACAGTTTTCGAAGAGTTTGAAAGTAAAAAGGATGGTTATGGAAGCTGTAATATTGGTGAGGGAAAAACAGTTGTAATAGATTATTCATCTCCTAATATTGCTAAACCTTTTCATATTGGACATTTGAAAACTACTGTACTTGGAGGAGCTTTATATAATATCTATAAATTTTTGGGATATAAAGTTATTGGAGTAAATCATTTAGGTGATTATGGTACACAATTTGGCAAACTTATTGAGGGATATAAAAGATGGGGAAATGAATACGACCTTTCAACAGATGCAATTGATAAATTAGGAGACATATATAAAAGAATAAATGATTTATGTAGTGAAGATGAAAGTGTTTTAGAGCAATGTAGAGAAAATTTCAAATTACTTGAATCGGGAGATGAATATTGTACTAAGCTTTGGAAAGAGTTTAGAGATTTGAGCATAGATGAATTTAAGAAAATATATGATTTACTTGGTAGCAAATTCGATTCATGGAATGGAGAAGCTTTTTATGCAGATAAAACCTCAGAAGTTATTGATATTTTAGAAAATACGGGTAAATTAATTGAGTCAGAAGGAGCAAAAATTATAGATTTAACTGATGCTGGAATAGATACACCTTGTATGATTTGTAAGTCAAATGGGGCATCTATTTATGCAACAAGGGATTTAGCTGCTATTTTATATAGGGCTAGAACTTATGACTTTGATAAATGCTTATATGTAACATCATATGAACAGAACTTACATTTCAAACAAATCTTTGAGGTTGCAAAACTCTTAGGATTAGATGAAAAATATACCAAAGGCTTAGAACATATTGCATACGGAATGATACAATTACCAACAGGAAAGATGTCAACTCGTAAAGGAAATTTCGTAAAAGTTGTAGACTTATTAAATGATGCAATTTCTGAAGCCAAATCTATAATTGAGGAGAAAAATCCAGACTTAGAGAATAAGGATGAGATAGCAAAGAAAGTTGGTATAGGAGCAGTTATATTTAATGACTTATACAATAGCAGAATTAAAGATGAAATTTTTGATTTAAATACAATGCTTAACTTTAATGGTGAAACAGGTCCATATCTTCAATATATGTTTGTTCGTACAAATAGTATTTTAAATAAAGCTGGAAATTTACCATCTATTTCAAATATTGATGTATCTTTATTAGAAGATAATGCATCTATCAATTTAATTAAAGCTATATATGAATTTGGTAATATAGTAATTCAAGCAGCAGAAAAGCATGAACCATATATCATATCTAGATATTTGATTAAAATTGCACAATTATTCAGTACTTTCTATAATGAAAATAGAATAATTGGAGAAGATAAAAAAGTACAAGATGCAAGAATTTATCTAGTATATTGTACAAATTTAGTTTTGAAATCAGGAGCCAGCCTACTTGGTATGGAAATGCCAAACAAGATGTAATAATTGAAAAAATAGAGGGAAAGTAATGATAAACACAATAAAAAAGCATAAGCAAGATATAATAATTTTTGTAATAATATTTATTTTGTCATTAATAATGTGTTCGGCATTTCTACAGCCCCATTATCCACATGATACATATAAAATAATAAATGATGGCCTTGCAGAGCATTCTTTTATAAGATTTTTACAAGATGGAAGGCCTTTTTCTGCTATAGCTACAACAATTGTAGATATGATGAATATGCCAATAGAAGTTTATATGATATTGTCATTAATATTAGCATTATTTTTCATGTCATTATCTGTTGTGACAGTTTATAAAATGCTAAGAAAGCATTTGAAAACAGAAAATAAATTATTATACGTAATGCTTTTATTAATATCATTCATTTTTATATACAACTATCTGGCAATTGAATTTATATATTTTTTAGAAAGCTTCATTTTAGCTATAGGAATTTATTTAAGTATATTAGCAGCGAAATTTATTATTGATAATGAAAAATATAAGTATGTGAAGGCAATGCTTGTCTTGATAGTAGCTGCTTTTTGTTATCAAGGCTCTATTGCTATATTTCCTATGCTAATAATGACACATTATTTACTATTAGATAGAAATAATTTAAAAGAGAGTATAAAAAATATTGTTATTGCTGCCATAATCTATGGAGTAGCAATGCTTTCGACTATTATATTCTGTAATGTATTTTTTTATACTACTAGAATACAAGTGGCAAATGCAGATTTAACGCTGCAAGGAATTTTTGAAGCATTATATATTTTAATTGTTAAATCTTTTAATATTATTCCGCCATATATTCATATAGGAATAATGTTCATAACTATAATATTTATTTTAATGAATAAGAAAGATAGAATAAAACTAACATTAAGCTACTTATTTATTATTTTAGGAGCAATATGCATTTGCTTAATGCCAATTATTACAGGCTCTGGTTTGGGAATATATCGTATGGTACAACTGTAGGAATTTCATTATTATTTATGCTATATACAACTCAAGAGAAAAATAAATATATAAAATTTTTGATTTATACAATTATAGTAGCTGTATTTATAATGAATTTTATTACATATTTATCTATAACATATCAGCATCTTGAAGTAAATAAACTTGATAAACAGATTTGCCAAATTATAGATGACGAAATAGAAAAATATGAACAAGAAACAGGAATAAAAGTCACAAAAGTAGCAGCAATGCTAAGAAACGTAGAAGATGTATATTATCCAGGATTCTGGCATGTTGGAGATATGACTGAGAGTGCATTAAAATCTTGGGCAGTAAAAGATGTAATCATATATTATCTGGACAAGGATATGGAATATGCACCAATTACATATAGCCAATATAAAGAATGGTTTGAAAATAAAGAATGGAATGGATTCTCAAAAGAACAAATTGTAATAGAAGGAGATACAATTTACTTTTGTGGAAATTAAAAAAACGAAACAAAGACTTGCATATTTTATAATATATAGTATAATTGAGGAGTGATTACACTTTCAAGAAAGGAATGATATTAAAAATGAGAAAGTATTTTGGAACAGATGGAATTAGGAGAATTGCAAATACAGAGTTATCGCCAAATTTGGTATATAGAGTTGCGAAAGCAGGTGCATATGTTTTATCAAAACATAGTGACCATACACCAACAATTTTAATTGGAAGAGATACTCGTATATCTGGAACTTTAATAGAAAGTGCTATGGTTGCAGGATTCTTGAGCTATGGTGCAAATGTTAAGATTTTAGGAGTTCTTCCAACTCCAGGAGTAGCATATTTAACAAAAAAATTAAAAGCAGATGCAAGCGTTGTGATTTCAGCATCACATAATACATATGAATTTAATGGTGTAAAATATTTTAGTAACAAAGGTATGAAAATACCAGATGAACTAGAAGAAGAAATAGAAGAAGTAATGGATTCTGGAAAATTAGATGATTTTTCAGCTGTAAATGAGAAAATTGGTGTGTCTGAAATAAGAACAGACTTACTAGATGAGTATGTATACTTCTTTAGAAAGAATTTTGAGGAAGATTTTGAAAATTTAGATATGTCAAACTTTGTAGTTGCCATAGATACTGCAAATGGTGCAACAAGTGTTGTAGCAGAAAAAGTATTTTCAGCATTGGGAATAAAACACTATATTTTAAATAATACTCCAAATGGAACTAACATTAACGAAAACTGTGGTTCAACACATTTAGATGTATTAAAGAAATATGTTGTAGAAAATAATTGCAATTTGGGAATAGCATATGATGGAGATGGAGACAGATGTCTTGCAGTAGATGAGAAAGGAAATGAAATTGACGGAGATAAATTATTGGCTATTTTCTCAAACTATATGAAAGAAAAAGGAATTCTAAAAAATGATACTCTTGTTGCAACAGTAATGAGCAACTTGGGATTAAAGAAATATGCAGAAGGAAATAATATAAATTTTGAAGAAACAAAAGTTGGAGATAGATATGTTCTTGAGAAAATGTTAGAAAAAGGATATAATTTAGGAGGAGAACAGTCAGGACATATTATATTATTAGATTATAACCCAACAGGAGATGGAATTTTAACATCTTTAATGTTTATAAAAATTCTTTTAGAAAAAAATGTATCAGCTTCAAAAAGTTGTGATATAATAAAAATATATCCACAAGTTTTAGTAAATGCTAAAGTAAATAGTGACAAAAAAGATGCTTATAAAGATGATGCAGAAATAAAAGCTGAAATAGACAAACTAGAAAAAGAATTTTCAGGTAATGGTAGAGTACTAATAAGACCATCGGGTACTGAGCCATTAGTAAGAGTTATGATAGAAGGTACAGATGAAGAATACATTAGAACAAAAGCAGAAGACCTTGCAAAATTAATTGAAAAAAAATTAAATTAATATATAGGGGGGAAAGAAATGCCAATGATAAATTTTTCAAATCCATTAATATTGTTAATAGCAGCATTAATATTCGTTCTTGCATTAATATTAGCGAAAGAAACAAAGAAGAGTGCGATAGCAGCAGTGATGCTTTTTGTATTCGTAGGATTGTTAGTATTCCATACAATATGGTTTATAACAACACCAAATCGTACAGAAGAGATTGTTTCTGGATTAATATTTACAATTGTTTTTGATTTGATATTTGTCTTTGTATCATTTATTTCATATTTATGGATTGATGACATTGAGGCGAAGGAAAAGAAAAAAGAAAGTATTGACAATAGCTTAGATTGGTTTTGGAGCAAAATAGGATAAGACAAGAGGAGTGATGCTCAATGAGTAAAAATATTTTAATAGGAGGGGCTTGGCCATATGCTAATAGTGATTTACACTTAGGGCATATAGCAGGCCTTATCTCAGGAGATGTACTTGCAAGATTTTTTAGGCTTAAGGGAGATAATGTAATGTTTGTTTCTGGTACAGACTGCCATGGAACGCCAATTACAGAAAGAGCAAAAAAAGAAAAGAAAAATCCTAAAGAAATTGCTGAGTACTATCACAATAGGGACAAAGAAACTTTAGAGAAATTTGAGTTTTCATATGATTTATATACTAACACTGATACAGACTTTCATAAAAACGAAGTAATGAAGATGTTCAAAAAAATATATGATAATGGATATATCTATGAGAAAATAGAGGCACAAGCTTTTTGCGAAGAATGTGGCAAATTTCTATCAGATAGAGAATTAAAAATAACATGTCCAAAATGTGGACAAGAGACAAAAGCTGAGCAATGTGATAATTGTGGATATGTACCAGTAATAGAAGATATGAAAGATGGAATTTGCTTAGAATGTGGTGAAAAAGTGTCTTTAAAAGACAACAAAAATTTATATCTAGCGTTATCTAAATTTCAAAAAGACATTGAAGATTATGTAGAAAAAAATAATTCACTATGGAGAGCAAATGCAAAAAATGAAACAACTAAATATTTAAAACAAGGATTAGTAGATAGAGCAGTAACAAGGGATTTGGACTGGGGAGTAGATATACCTGTAGAAGGTTATGAGAACAAAAAAATGTATGTGTGGATTGAGGCAGTTCTTGGATACATCACAGCAACAATGAAAAAATGCGAAGAAACAGGTAAAAATTGGGAAGAATTTTGGAAAGAAGAATACAATCCTACTATATACATGGTACATGGAAAAGACAATATAGTGTTCCACAGTATAATTTTCAACGCTCTTTTATTAGCAATGAAAGAAAATTATCATTTAGTAAATACAATAGTTTCATCTGAATATTTGAATATAAATGATGAAAAAATCTCAAAAAGCA
>ERZ1643251.3551-NODE-3551-length-14318-cov-5.277291_pt1 | contig 14318 bp, 20 predicted proteins | sample MGYA00579261_ERZ1643251 | MGnify/ENA primary metagenome ERZ1643251 (study PRJEB29033, sample SAMEA4952267) | chicken gut metagenome | biome: Broiler Chicken; feature: Gastrointestinal Tract; material: Caecum | place: Ireland | collected 2018 | study: Broiler... | reverse complement strand
AAGCTAAGTATAATCGTTTGCAAGAAAGAGACCGGCGACGGAAAGAACAACTTGAGAAGGAGTGCGAAGAGATCGAAGAGTGGGTGGAAGCGATACCTGACAGCATAACGAGACGGATTTTCCGGATGTGCTTCATAGAGGGACGTAAGCAGAAAGATGTGGCGAAGGCGGTTCATCTTGATCAGAGTATGGTAAGCAAAAAAATCAGTAATTATTTGAAAGTTGCATAGTATTCATAAAAAGCATATGTATAATAATACTTGAGCCGGAAGGCGGAATGCCGGATGGCTCACCCCATACAAACGAAACAGAGGACGCTCTATACAAAAGTATGGGGCGTTTTTCTGTGCAAAAAATATTTAAAATCTCCTTAAAAGCATTGACATATGGTTAACCCTATGATATTATATACTTGTAAGGAGGTGAGATACAGATGAGCAAGCGGAAACGCAAAAGAAGAAAAAGCCTGATAAAACTTATCATAGAGCTGTTAATCGCGGTTGGAACGTTCTTAACAGGACTTGCAAGTTTTATACAGGCTCTCAAGTAAGGCAAGGGGCGAAAGCCCCGAACCTTAAAAAGATTATAGCTCATCTGACAAGATATGAAAAGGGTAAGGTTCAGTGAACTATTCTTATTTGTTGCACTGCTGATCTTCATAGCATCCGAACGGAATGTATATTCCAGTATTTTTCTGATGTTCGCGTCAGCTTATATGCTTCTGGATGTAGTCCCCAGACTGTGGAGGTGGTGGAGAGATGCCAAGAGGTAATCCTAACCCGCAGACGATAGCATCAGCGAAGTACCAGAAGAAAGCCGGATATATAACAAAAGGATTCAAGTTAAAACGCGATGTGGCAGAGCGGTTTGAGGCGGCCTGTGAAAAGGCGGGAGTGAGTCAGGCGGGACAGATCACAAAGATGATGGAAGAGTTCATAAAAGAGACAGAGGAGACATCCGAATAACCGGGTGTCTCTTTTTTTCTATGGTCTCAGAAGGAGGTGAGCCCGAATGACAGTAAAACAGAAAATATTTGCAGATGAATACCTGATTGATCTGAACGCCACTCGGGCTTACCGGGTAGCTTATCCGTCTGTGAAGAAGGATGAGACAGCAGCTGCTGCAGCAGCGCGAATGTTAAGAAATGTTAAGGTTCAAGGATATATTGCAGAGCGGATGCAGGAACGTCAGGAGCGTACAGAAGTGACTCAGGACATGGTCGTCAGGGAACTGGCGGCTATCGGATTTGCAAAGCTAACAGATTATGTTGAGATCCGACCCGGAGGAACGGTACACATAAAACCTACGACTGATCTGTCTGATCAGCAGATCAGCGCCATAGCCGGCATAAAAGAGGGTGCTAACGGCATTGAGATCAAATTGAATGACAAGGAGAAGGCTCTGGAGCTTCTCGGACGGCATCTCGGAATGTGGAATGATAAGTTGGATATCAAGACTCCGGCGATTGACGATTCCATAAAAGAAATGGAGGCATACTTTGAACAGCTCAAAGAAAGCGGTTCTGGACCTCCTGTGGAATGAGCCGTATAAAATTGGACACTGGGTAGGCTTTACGGACCTTACCACTCTTCACAATGAGTGGCTGAGGTCTTTTCTTTACGCCGAAAAGGATCAGACGCTACTGGCGCACCGCGGATCATATAAGACAACAGACCTGTCCCTGTTCCTTGCGATCCACACTGTGACCCGCCCGAACGAGAATGTAATGTTCTTCCGGAAGACGGATGATGATGTGACTGAGGTGCTGATTCAAACGCAGAAGATTCTGAGAGCGGGCTGTATGCAGCACATTGTCCAGACGCTATATGGTACAGGCTTGCAGTTTCTAAAGGAGAACAATTCTGAGATACATACTAATCTCTGTACATCCGCGAAAGGTGTGTCTCAGGTGGTAGGACTCGGCATTGGCACCAGTATCACCGGGAAACATGCCGATATCGTTGTGACAGATGACATCGTCAACCTGAAAGACCGTATTAGTAAGGCGGAACGGAAACGGACGAAGACACAGTATATGGAACTCCAGAACATCTGTAACCGTGGCGGGCGGTTTATTAACACAGGAACGCCATGGCATAAAGAAGATGCGATCTCGATTATGCCGAATGTGCGGCGGTACGACTGCTATTCCACGGGACTGATCACTAGGGATAAGCTTGAAGAACTCCGGCAGTCCATGTCAGACAGTCTGTTTGCCGCAAACTATGAATTGAAGCATATCGCTGATAAAGATGCGATGTTCCAGAACCCGCAGTTCACAAAGGATGTGAGTCTCATCTATGGCGGAATGGCTCATATTGATGCGGCATACGACGGCGAGGATGGAACAGCATATACAATCATGAGAAGACAGCCAGACGGACGTATCATAGGATTTGGGAAGCGTTGGGACAGACATGTGGATGACTGCCTCTCGGAGATCGGGGTTCATCACAAGAGACTTCGTGCAGGGTCGATCTCTTGTGAGAAGAATGCTGACAAGGGTTATCTTGCAAAAGAGCTTCGAGGACTCGGGTACCATGTCAATCCGTACAGTGAATCTATGAACAAGTTTGTAAAGATTTCCACATACCTGAAAAGAGAATGGAAAAACATCATCTGGCTGGAAGATACGGATCCCGAGTACATAAATGAAATCCTTGATTATTCAGAGTTCGCGGAGCATGATGACAGCCCGGATTCAGCGGCAAGTCTTTTAAGGAGATATGATAAAAAAACCCACTATAACGGTGGGCTGACAGGAGGTATATAAGATGTTTCGAGTAGCGACAGGCACAAAAATGACACCAGAACTTCTGGCAGAGTATATGACAAAGCATAAGACCGAGATCAACCAGCGGTACCAGAAGCTGCATGATGCCTATGAGAATAAATACGCAATCAGTCAGGCAGCGAAGAAGCCCGACTGGAAGCCCGATAATCGGATTCCAGTGAATTTCGCGAAGTACATTACAGATACGATGAATGGTTTTTTTATGGGAATCCCGATAAAAACAACATGCGATGATAAAGAAGTATCGGAATATCTGGAATTTTTGGATCGGTATAATGATCAGGATGACAATAACGCGGAACTATCAAAAACATGCAGTATCTACGGAAAAGGCTATGAAATGTATTTTGTAGATGAAGAGGGGAATATTGGCATCACGTATCTGACACCGCTTGACGCCTTTATGATCTACGATGACAGCATACTGGAACGCCCGCTCTTTTTTATCCGGCATTACAAAGACGCAGATAATGTGGAATGGGGGAGTTGGTCAGATGGCAGCGTTGTGCAGCATTTCGTAAACCGCGGATCATACAAATGGGTGAGAGAACCGAAGGTGCATGGATTTGACGGAGTCCCGGCAGTCGAGTTTGTGGAGAATGAAGAGCGGATGGGAATTTTCGAGAGTGTACTGCCTATGATCGAGGCCTACAACAAAGCAATCAGCGAAAAAGCCAATGATGTGGACTATTTTGCTGACGCATATTTAAAAGTATTGGGCGCATCGTTAAATGATAAAGAACTGGCCAATCTGCGGCAAAACCGTATTATAAACTTTGACGGCGATGATTCCGGAAATCTGGTCGTGGAGTTTCTACAGAAGCCGAATGGAGATACAACGCAGGAGAACCTGATCAACCGCCTTGAAAAGCTTATTTTCCAGATTAGCATGGTGGCGAATATTTCGGATGAGAATTTCGGGGCTTCTTCCGGGATAGCGCTCAAATATAAGCTGCAAGGCATGAGCAACCTTGCAAAAACAAAGGCTGTGAAGTTCAAATCCGGGATGACGCGAAGGTATAAGCTGATCTTTAGTAATCCGGTTTCGGGGATGAAGAAAGATGCGTGGGTTGGGATCGAGCCTGTCTTTACACAAAACTATCCGGCAAATATCCTCGAGGAGTCACAGATTGCCGGGAATCTGGCGGGGATTACCTCACAGGAAACACAGCTTAAAGTGCTGTCGATCGTGGATAACGTGGATGAAGAGATTGAACGCATCGGAGAAGAACAGGATTATACCGGATATGAGACAGATTTTCCGACTGATCGGACGGTTGAGTCATCGGAAAGCTTTGACAACGGTATTGGGGGCACTAACGGAAGTTCAGGGTAAATCCCTCAATGGTGCCCAGACGCAGAGCCTTATTGCTATTATGTCCCAGTTCAGCGCGGGCAGTCTGACTGAGGGACAGGCAGTAAACCTGATATCAACAGCGATCGGAATCAGCAAGGAAGAGGCGCGGTCTATTTTGAATGGAGAGTTATGATGAATTACTGGGAACAGCGGCAGCAACAGCTTAACAGGGAACTGGAGAAGGACGAGGCAAGGCTTAAGAAGCGGCTCTCGTCCTATTATGATGAAGAGTACAGGAAGCTCCAGAAGGAAATATCAGCTTATTTTCAGGAGTACGGAGCTGATAATATCATTGAATACCGGGTGTTGATGCAGTCCCTTCCGGAAGCGGACAAGCGTCTTCTAATCGAACGGATGGATGAGTTTGCAAAGAAGTATCCCGAATATGCTCATTTGATGCCGGTCCGGGAATCAATCTATAAACTGAACCGTCTGGAAGGTTTGCAGATGTCCGTGAGGATGCAGCAGTATGAAATGGGCGCGATTACGAACAAAGAGCTTACGGAGCATCTGAACAGACAGGCATTGCGGGGAGCCAACGCGGCAGCCGAGGCCATGGGATTCGGGAAGAATTTCTATTCTGGAAATCCCGATATTGCGAAACGGTTTGTCAATATCCCGTGGGCAAGAGGTGAGAACTTTTCCGAAAGACGCATTGAAAACGGGCGATTGAAAGGTATCTGGTCAAATGCGGAGAAGCTGGCTAATTATCTTAACACGGATATTGCCCAAGGTTTTGCGCGGGGAGATTCCTATGACCGTCTGGTACGGAAACTCAGGCAGAGATTTGAGAAAGTATCCCGGAATGATGCTTACCGCCTAATCTACACGGAAGGTACATATGTCATGGCAGAATCCACTATACAGCCGTTTGTAGAAGATTTTGAAAAGTATCGGCTATCTACTGTTGGAGATGGAAAGGTATGTGATATATGCCGCGATGTTGCGCAAGAGACGTTTGATATATCAGATCGGCAGCCGGGAGTGAACTTTCCGCCTCTACACCCGTGGTGCAGGTGCACATTTACTATTGAAGTTGACGACTGGGATGCTTGGATGGAGGATTATGAGCGACGGCATGGAAACGGTCAGGCGGAAAAGGTTGCAAACAGGCTAGGCGGAGATCTAATGAAAATTTCAATCCCCAATGATGTATATAAAAAATCGGGCATGGAAAGGCAGACGAAAGAAAAGATTGAGCAGGCAATAAAAAAATTAGAATCCGAATATACTATATACATTGATGGTATCGAGGGCGGGAAAATGGGGAGAAAAGACATATTTGGAAGTGGAGGATATATTGATAAAGACGGGATCCTTAAATTTGCTTTGCTATTTAATTACGACATAGATTACCAGAGGGTTGAGCATCGGATGAAATACCTGTATAATAAAGGCGAAATGGCAGGAAAGACATTTGAAGATTATATTGCGCATGAGATAGCACATATACTTCCTTTCCAAAATTGTATTACAGAAGAAGATTACAGGCGTACAAGAGAAGAACTTAGAAATTCATTTATTGCAGGAGTTTCCGGATATGCTGATCGAACGCAAAACGGGGCAGAAAGTCTGGCAGAAGCATTTGTTAGGTATAGAAATGGAGAGGTGATTCCAGATGAAGCAGAGAAACTCATCAGAAAATACATATATCCTTGGAGGAAATAGACTTACATTGCCGAAATGTATGTTGTGTGATAATTTCCTCGAAGATGAAAATAAGCAGGTTATGCGGTGCAAAGCTTTTCCGGACGGAATTCCAAACGGAGTTATATGGGAACCTGAGGAAAAAGAGTGTAACAACGGAATAAAATTTGAAGAAGAGGGTTAGGGAAACCATCGATTAGAAATGATTGGTGGTTTTCTTGTGTAGAAGGAGAGGTGGATATGAAAATTGACAAACTATTGTTTATGATATTGAGGTATCTATATGAAGTTTCTGATATTGCGTCCCCATCGATGGAGCCGATTAGTCCGCAGGCACTAAAAATTCCTTTGGAACAGTGGAGTAATGCTATTGCCCTGCTGCATGACGAAGGTTATGTAAAAGGTGCTATAGTCAAGGAAAGCAAGACAGGGGTGTATATTCTCAATGAGGAAGGCATGAAGATTACCATAAAAGGAATTGATTATTATAAAAACAACACCGGATTCAAAAAATTCATGGAAGCGGCTACAGGCGTTCGCCAGCTGCTCCCATAGTAAGAAGTGGCCAGCCCTGAAACAGGCTGGTATTATTATGCTTATTTTTGGGAGGTGATTATGAGACAATTATTATTTTTCCATGCTCCATGGTGCCCGCCGTGCAGATTCTATGAAAAAGAGTTCATAACACCATTGGAGCGGATTGTCGGAGAGAATAAGATACAGCGCGTGGATGCACAGAGCGACCCGTTTATGGCGGATAAATACAACGTTGATAAATTGCCCGCCGTGGTGCTTTTAGACGGAGGCACGGTGCATATGAGCCGCACAGGGGCGATAGACGTGGATGAGGTTGCAAGGTGGTTGACGGGAGGTGAGAAAAGTGGCAGTATCAACGATTAACATTCTGATCATTTGTATAACGCTGATTGTCCTTGTGGCAATATCAAGCAGGAAAAAGTAAAGGAGTGATGCAGCTTGATTGAAGTAACTGTCCGCAAGGATGGAATTACGGTATCTGGACATGCGGGGTACGCAGATCCGGGAAAGGACATCGTGTGCGCCGGTGTGACGGCGCTGACACAGTCTCTGGTCAGTTCCATGAAGGAGCTGACGGTAAACGATATAGAATACGAGATATCGCCCGGGAAGGCTGATATACATTACAGGGATCTGTCAGAGGCAGGGAAGCTTCTGGTGGATTCTTTTTTCATTGGCATCTGTCAGATTGCCGATGAATTCCCGGACTATGTCCGAATTCATATGACCATGCGTGAATGTCTTAAAACTTTACGGCGGTCAGGCGTGGCGACCTTAAACTACGGGGAAAGTCAGGCGTGGAGACTATAAGCTACGGGAGATAGCAGAAAATCTATAAAACGGAGGTAAAAACAATGAGAGGCAGAGTTGTAAAAGTAATGATGGTGCAGAAAGAAGGCTCTTTGGGGATGCCGGGATTGGGATTGCAGTTATTTGCCGGAGATGAAGGCGGAGACGGGACAAGCAACGGAAAAGACGGCAGCGGAGATGCTGACAAAGGAAGCGAGGCGGGAGAGGAAGACGCTGATCAGGACAACGGTGAGAAAAGATACACAGACAAAGAAGTCAATGACCTGATCGAGCGGAAGTTCGCGGAGTGGCAGAAGAAACAGGAGAAGCAGCGGGAGAAGCAGGATGAAGCGGATCGTCTCAAAAACATGACAGAGCAGGAGCGCAAGGACCATGAGATGGAAGATCTGCGCAAACAGGTGAGCGACCTGCAGAAAAAAGAAGCGATGTCAAAGATGTCAAAGACGGCGCGCTCAATGCTGACAGAGAAGGGGATCACAGTCGATGATGACCTTGTGGGTATGCTGATCTCCGAGGATGCGGAGACTACAAAAAGCGCTGTGGATTCCTTCATTACAGCGTTCCAGAACGCTGTAAACAAAGCGGTCAAGGATGCTTTGAAGGGCGAGGCCCCAAAGGCGGGCGGAGCTTCCGGCCTGACAAGGGATCAGATCATGAAGGTGAAGGACCGTACTGAGCGCCAGAGACTAATAAATGAAAATATGAATTTGTTTAAATGATGGAGGTATGAGATGAAGAATAAAGTGTTTAGAGCGTTACAACTATTTGCAGCAGAAACAGGCACAACGATGGCTACGGATCTCGCCCCGGCGATTTCCGTGGATTTTACGAGCAGGATCGCACAGAACATCGTAGAGTTACAGGAGCTTCTCGGGATCACGGATATGATTCCGATGGCGGCGGGGACGGATATCAAGATTTACAAGTGGACCGTGGGCGAACTTGCAGCGCAGGTGGGCGAAGGCGAGGATATCGGACTTACCAAGGTGACGAGAGCACTGGCAAATACGATCTCGCTTGATCTGGATAAGTACCGCCGGAACACTACGGCAGAAGCCATCCAGAAGGTCGGGCGTGACATCGCTATCAATCAGAGCGACGAGAAACTGGTACAGAAGGTCCAGAAGGGCATCAAGGGATCCCTGTATACAGTCCTTAAGGCAGGAACGGGAACAGCGACAGGCACAAATCTCCAGAGTGTGCTGGCGAATCTTTGGGCGAAGCTGCAGGAGTATTACGAGGACGAAGATGTGACCCCGGTTTACTTTATTAACCAGCAGGATGTTGCGGATTATCTCGGTACCGCGCAGATCACTATGCAGACAGCCTTTGGCTTCACCTATATTGAGAACTTCCTCGGTCTGGGCACGGCGATCATTTCCCCGCAGGTGACGGTAAATAAGCCGATCGCTACAGCGAAGGAGAACATGCGCGGTGCGTATGTCCCGATGTCAGGAGATGTGGCTCAGACGTTCGCGCTGACAGCAGATACCACAGGGTTGGTCGGGATGACACATGTGGCAAAGACGGGCAACGCCACAATCGATACTCTGCTGATGTCCTGCGTGAAGTTCTTCCCGGAGTTTCAGGATGGCGTGTTTGTTGGGACAATCGCGGGAAAATGATCGGGTCGGATCTGATAACCATTCCGTCGCAAGGTTCGACCCTGTACGGTAAGCGGGTGAGCTCTCTTATCGGAAGCGACGTAAAGGTCTTTGAGGACGGCAGTGTGGAAGGTACTCTGAAATATGTGACCGGATACACACAGTTCTCCGGCCAGCCGGATGAGCAGGAAGGATACTACTTCCCGTTTAGGCTGGTGAAAAGCGGGACGAAGATGACGTTTAAGAAAAACGGTCAGGAGACTAAAAAGGATATCGCGTGGGAGGCGGATAACGTGTTCCGGGTGACGGCATCAGATACATTTGAGGTACTGGTGGATGACGAGCATGTCGTGACATTTAGCTTCGCACGTGCGACGTTTGGGGAATGAGGAGGAAAGACATGGGTTTGACAGAGCGTGCGAGGAAGAGACTTTCAGAAGAGAACATAGCAGATGACATCCTCGCGGAATATATCGATACCATGTCTGACCGGCTTTGTCTGCGTCTGGGGACAGAGGAACTTCCGAAACAGTTCGAGACGATCTGCGCGGATGCCGTGGTAAAGATGTACCGCCGTACTTATTATGAGGGAATATCTTCGGAAGGTGCGGCGAACATCTCTACAACATTTGTAGATGATGTACTTTCTGAGTATGAGAACGAAATCTCATTATACAGGGAGCGGCAGTCGAACCGCGGCGGCAGCGGAAGGGTGGTGCATTTTTTATGATCTGGAAAAAATGTATCTTACAGAAGCGGCGGAAGGTCGGAGAGGACGCGCTGCGCAATCCGGTATATGACTGGGTGGACATAATGACAACAAAAGCGAGGCACACGCCATGGACGGATGAGCAGATTTCTCTTGAGGGGCGGGAAGTGACGCGAAACGAGCAGCAGTTCATTATCCCTATCCGGTATGAGGCGTTCCCGAAATGCCAGAGAGCCGTGATCAATGGCATTTTACAGGAGGTTACAGATGTGTCGGATGCGTCGCCGCGATGGACGATAATAAGAGTTAAGACGTATAAGGAGTGATGCTTGTGGCGAGAGTCATAAACATAGAACTTGATAAAGGCGATATCGATAAATTGGCGGCAAAGCTGCGTTCTATGAATGAAATACGATTTAACGCTGTCGTAAAAAAGAACGTAACACAGATGCTCAATGGGGCTAGAAATGGCGGAACACCTGTCGATACAGGCGAGTTAAGAAAATCTTCCAGCACATATGGGGATGAAATGGGATATACATCCGAGTATGCGGCGCATGTTGAGTATGGGCATCGTACAAAAGATGGCGGATGGGTGAACGGGCAGAGATTCTTAAAAGCAAATGCAGATACACAAGCATTTATCTATCATCAGGATTTGCTCAACGCCATTAAGAAAGGGTGATGATATGTCATACAAACAGCTTGGACTGGTGGATCTGATATCCGCTGTTCAGAGTAAAGTGAAAGGGAATACGGGACTTAAGTGCTATGACGCAGTTCCGGTCAATGCGCAGAGTCCTTTTTACTATGCCGAGGTGATCGGTAAGCGCCCGTCACATTCGAAAACAATGTGGCGGGATGTTTTTACGGTCTGGATCCACGCTGTAGCTGAGCCGGGAGAGTCTTCCGTGCAGATATATGATCTTATACAGAAGCTGGAGGAAGCGCTTACGGAGGATATTGTGCTGCCGGATGAGTATGAGCTTGTCATGCAGACCAATAATGGTGTGCAGACAATAAAGACAGACGAAACTAAGGAGAAACATGCCGTGCTGGCTTATGAGTTTATGGTCTGCTACGGCTTTAAATGTAAACTGTAAAGGAGAGGGAATATGAAAACCAGAGAATTTGGAAAGCTTCAGCTTTTTGCCAATGACAACAATGCGTATTGCGATTTTACAAGCTCTGTGGCAAAGGCAATCGCAGGAAAAGACATCCTGTTGTGTATATGGAATATGGAGGGGACAAAGCTTCTTGCGATCAGTGGTCAGCAGGGACTTACGATCAACCGTTCTGCGGACAGCATGGAAATCACGTCAAAGGATACGAAGGGCGGGTGGAAGTCATATCTTGCGGGGATGAAGGAGTGGTCTATTGATAATGACGGACTTTTTGTCCCGAGTGACGAGAGCCACAGGATCCTTTCACAGGCTTTTGATAACAGCGACCCGGTGTGCGTCAAGGTGGTTGACGGAAAGAGGAAGACGGGCATGTTTGGCGGCCTTGCCGTGGTTACGGATTACCCGATTGAAGCGCCGTATGATGATGCCGTGACGTATTCGATCACCTTATCAGGAATGGGGCCGCTGATTGATTTATCGCTCGATCCGGCGACACCTGATACAATGCCGGATGGGACAGCCACGCTCGGTTCCTTGACAGTGGTGTCTGTTGCGGGAGATACTTCCGGCGGGACAAACGTATATGTCAATCCGGTGAAGGGGGTTGGAAATCAGTATTTTTATAAAAGCGGAGAAGCGCCCCTTGCGTATCCGTCCTACGGCGAGACAATTTCGGCCACATCATGGGATGGTGAGAGTGAGATAACAGGTCTCACAGGCGGGAGCCAGATCATGGTTATTGAGGCTGATGCGTCGGGAAAGGCGCTGAAAGCCGGTACCGCGGCAATTACAGTGAAAGAGTAAGGAGAGAAGAAGATGATTGAATATGGCGGAAAAAACTACGAACTTAAATATAACCAGAAAAGGATAGAAATGATTGAGGCTGTCACGAATATGCCAACACTTGCGGATTTAAAACGGACATCAGGGATGCTCAGTCTGGCTTCCTTAAAGGCATACATAGCATATGGCATCAAGGAACAGGGGGCAGACGCTTTCCTTCCGCCTAAAAAAGGCATGGAGATCGCAGCATCTTTAATCGAGGAGAATGGCTATGCAAATGTCTGCGGAGCCGTCCTTGAAGCACTTGAAAGAGACTGTCCTTTTTTCTTCCGAGACGCCTGATTGATCTCAAATTCATAAAAGGCGAGGAAAGTCCTGAATATAAAAAAGAAGCGGAGTTATATCGAAAAGATATAGACTTCGCTTTTTTTGCAGTCAACTTAGGATATTCAAAAAGAGATTATGAAGAGCTGACGCCCAGAGAAGCTGCTTTCATACGGAAAGCGTGGGAAGACAAGCTCGTCTCGGACAATACGTTGTTACGGAATGCCGTTCTTAATGCCGTTAATAATGCGCTTCGGAAGAAGAACGCACCGTTTCGGGAGCTGTGGAGGAAAGCACAGGCACCAGTCGACAGGGACAAAGCGAGAGATCAGATCGAGATTGTCCGGGAGATCGAAAAGAAAGAAGGTAAAGACTGGGTTGACAGGATACTTAAAGCAAATGGTTTTAAGAGGAAGAAGGTGAGTCATGGCTGATTATACACTATCCGCAAAGATAACAGGAGATTCGAGCGGGTTTGAAAAGGCATTTTCTACTGCACAGAAAGCGGTCAATAATTTTTCTGATACGTTTGACAGAGTGGGAAAAAAAATATCATCCGTAGGAGACAGTCTGACGTCAAAAATTACAAAACCTGCTCTTGTGGCGACATCGGCAGTAGCAGGGATCACCCTCGTGAAAGGATGGAATCGTCTGACGGGAATTGACGACGCGCGGGCAAAACTTACGGGACTCGGACATGATGCGCAGAGTGTTGAGACAATCATGAATTCGGCACTTGAATCTGTCAAAGGCACATCTTTTGGAATGGATGAAGCGGCAACCACTGCGGCGAATGCCGTGGCGGCGGGAATTAAACCCGGGCAGGAGCTGACGAAATATCTGAGCATGACAGCAGATGCGGCGGCCATCGCCGGGATATCCATGTCAGAGATGGGTTCCATTATCAATAAAGTACAGACGGGCCAGACAGTATATACGGAGGACTTGGAGCAGCTGGCAGACAGAGGACTTCCGGTATACCAATGGCTGGCGGAAGAAGCGGGGGTTGCGGCATCGGAAGTAAAAAAGCTTGCTTCGGACGGACAGATTTCCTCGGAAATGTTATACAGCGCAATCGAGAAGAATATAGGCGGGGCCGCAAAAACAATCGGGGAGACCTCGTTCACAGCGGCCCTTTCCAATATCGGGGCATCCATAGGGAGGATCGGGGCTAACTTTCTCGATGCCGGAGGGAAAGGCGGCGGGTTCTTTTCTCAGCTAAAGCCGTTGCTGACAGATTTTAACGCTTCGCTCGCTATATTAGAAGAAAAGGCATCCGAGCTAGGAGTCAAGTTCGGGGAAGCGTTCTCTAATGTGGTGCAAAAAGTTCAAGAGATCAAGGCACAGTTTGATTCGTTATCCCCGTCTGTCCAGCAGACGATCTTGAAGGTGGCAGGAATCGGCGCGGCCATTGCGGTTGGGATCGGCCCGGCGTTGAAGATTGTAGGTACAATGACCACGGGCTTTGGGGCAATCGCGAAAGTCATTGCTGCTATTGCATCCCCTGTAGGGCTGGTGATAACAGCTATTGCAGGACTGGCAGCAGGATTTGTATATTTGATGCAGACAAACGAGTCGTTTCGGAACACGGCTATATCAGTATTTGACTCCATTAAAGAGAAGATCAGCACTTTAAAAACTGTTTTCTCCGGCTTTGACTTCGGACAGGCATTTGACGGTCTGATTTCCACGGCTCAGAATTTGTACAATACGGTATACGGCATATTTTCGGAGTTAAATGTACCCGTTGCGGTATTTGCTGCGGGGTTTATAGGGGTTCTCACGACACTGGGAAGTCCCATCAGTAAAGTGGCCGCACAGATGCTTTCTATCGGGAGTAGTATAGTGTCGGGAATTGGTGGCGCAATTCCCAAAATTCTTCCGGCGCTTATAAATTTCTTTGCACAATTTCAGGCGGGCGGCGGAATTATAGGTCTTTTTAAGACCGGGATATCGGGACTCGGGAGCATCATATCCAGTTTATTTAGTCCTGTTACTCTAATTGTAGGCGCTGTAGCGTTACTGGCTGCCGGATTTGCCACTCTTATGGCAACGAATGAAGAATTCAGAAACACTGTGACAGGACTTGGGAGTAATATCATATCTTCATTACTTCCGGCTTTTCAGATGATAGCACAGACAATAGGGCAGATTGTATCAACTGTTGTGCCTGTATTGATCAGTCTCTTTAACCAACTGCTACCTATTATAGGACAGATCTCGATTGTGGTGATGGAAATTGCAGCGGCATTGGCTCCTATGATAACTCAGCTCATAGGAAGCTTACTGCCCGTGATCACGAATATCATTACAGTGGTTACAAATGCTGTTGCCTCTGTTATGCCGGCCGTGATCGCGATACTCAACGTGATTATGAGCGTGATTCAGGCGCTTGTGCCTGTGATCATGAATATACTGTCAGTCGTCATATCGGTAATCTCCGGTATTATGGCTGCCGTGTCCCCTATCATATCCTTTATCGGCGCGGTGATCTCGGCGGTGATGGCAGTGATCTCGCCGATCGTAACGTTTGTTGCTGACATTATCGCCGGAATCGTACAGGTGGTCGGGACGATCATCGGAACAGTGACGGGAATCTTCTCGACGGTATTCAGCATCATAACCGGGA
>ERZ1643251.3550-NODE-3550-length-14322-cov-4.546997_pt1 | contig 14322 bp, 9 predicted proteins | sample MGYA00579261_ERZ1643251 | MGnify/ENA primary metagenome ERZ1643251 (study PRJEB29033, sample SAMEA4952267) | chicken gut metagenome | biome: Broiler Chicken; feature: Gastrointestinal Tract; material: Caecum | place: Ireland | collected 2018 | study: Broiler... | reverse complement strand
AGTAAAATCAAGGGGTGTAGAGCTTTTTTTCTTTTTTTAGTGTCAAAAACCGGATTATAGCATCGTTCGACAGTATCTTGCAACGGTGTATTAAAAGAATTTGTTTCGAATTGTATACATGTATACTTCAATAGTCTTTGATCATCTGCACATATTCCAGAACTTTGTATCCCAAGCGTTCATATAAGGAAACCGCTCTGGTATTATCTGCCTCCACCTCCAGACGCAGACGTGTGACCGCCTCCCCTTTTATCTCCTCCAGACGGGCAAAAAACTCTCTCCCCAGTCCTTTAGAGCGGAATTCTTCCCTGATATATACCTCTTCGACCCACCAGACAGCTCCGCCTGCTTCCTGCGAAAATGTCTTCGCCGTCAGTCCATAGCCTGCGGCTTTCCCTTCATATTCAAAAAGATAGATCTCAGCATAAGCATCCGAACGCAGCGCCTCATCCACAGTTTTTTCAATGTAAGAACGCGGAATCGGGGCAAGCACGGCATCAGAGTGATAGAACTCCTGCGCCATCCCGATATAAAGCTCTCTGTCGTCTGCTGTCAGTTTCCGTATCATTTTACTGTTCTCCTTTTCCTATTTTATTTTAATGTCTTTGCTGCTGGGAAGAATATCCAGACAATACACATAGCGGTACAAGAGTCTCTTCCCCTTGTTCATGTTTCTTTTTGCCGTCTCTGTAAACCTCTGAAAGAACCGGTCTGCTCTTTCCCATTCTTCTCTATCTATTCCTGTATCTGCCGGGCAGGCAAACATCACACGCATCACCTGCATATAAAAGCTGTCCCACTCTTTTGGATCAGTCATTGGATAACTGCTCTTTAAGATCTCCAAAGTGCTTTCCGACAATCCTTTCCTGTCCTTTATGCTTTTAAAGACACCCTTATCAAGCCGCGCAGTCCGAAGGATGACATCATACATGGCAAGGAGGCCAAAGTCCTCTGTGCAATATTGCATTTCTGCCTGCAGTTTTTTTCTCCTGATATATGCCTGTGACACGATAATACCTAAAAGAAGCAATACTGCACCGCACGAAATACTCCCGGCCAAAGCCGCCCTTTTTATAATATTGCTGATTCTGCCCTCCCATCCCCGTGTACTGTCTAAGATGCCTCCGTTTCCTTTCGGGATGATGCCTGACGACGGCGGGGTGTGTTCCATGTCCATCCATTCGCCTTTTTCTTCATCAAAGACCTGACACCACGCATGCCCCATGCTCCCGTCTATCACCGCGTTATAGGTTCCGTTCCCCGTGCGTTCGAACGCGGAGGGCGGGATGGCATAGCCTTCGGCGTATCTCGCCGGATATCCGCACATCCGGTAAAGAAGAACCGCCGTGGTCGCGAAGTGGACACAGAACCCTCTCTTGTTTTCAAAAAGGAAATACTCTGGAAAATATTGATCTTGCGGTGTAGGGCCCGGATTTATATCATACTCCGCCATGGAAGATAGGGTCTTGTCGATCTGCTCCGCCACTGTCTGCAAAGACGTTTTATCCCAGTCCCCGCAGAGTTTTTCCAGCCGTTCCAGCCGGTGCGGGTATTCTGTGTATGCCTGCTTTTCCGCAGATGAGAGAGCGGCGCCCGTTTCATCCCCCTGCAAACTGTCCACGTATTTATATAAAACCTCTTCCTCTGTCCATGAATCATCATGATACGAAACACCATATCTGAGCGGGAAATATACCGTCTCCGTCGGTCTTTCAGGCAGGATAATCCCCCTCTGTTCCGCCGCCTCATCATCCGGGACAAAAGCCGAGACTGCCTTCAGGTCACGCATCGCACTGCCTGTCTCCAGAGCCGCCTCCCCGAAATTCTCTCCCCCCTGTTCCCCGCCGTCCGCCGCAGGAGCCATCTCCGGGTTATCCAAATCCGCTTCCTCCCCATTGTCTGCCTGCTCCTGTTCTAAGCCATTCTCCTCTTCCGATTCGTCTTCGCCCTCTCTTTTTTCTTCTCCCCGGCTTCCTCCTCTGCCGATCAGACGCTCTGTCCCTTCGACCACTTCTGAATAGAGCCACGCTCTCGCCGACTGATAGAAGCTGCCTTCCACTTCCCTCCCCTTATCCAGATACCTCCCCGCAAACATTGATATCCCAATGATCACAGCAAATACACATCCCACGGCGGCAACAGGCAGAACGGCCCGAAGAAGAACAGTCCTCCCCGCCGGACGGGCAGATGAAAAAGCCTGTCCTGTCCGTCCCAGCGCGAAGAAAGCATAGTACATAACACCTGCAAAAAACAGCAGCCACGAGGCAGACATAGACGGGAAATAACCGGCGCATGCCGCTGCGATAAATGGCGCCGCCATCAGAACCCCCGCCGCAAGCCTTCCTCTGCCGGCCCGGAGCACATATGCCCACAGATATAAAAGAGGAAGACTCATCACTGCCGCCGCCAACCCGGCGGTTCTTTCTCCCCCTCCGCCATGGGAGAACACCGTGAAAACCGACTCGCGTGAAAACCACAGGTAAATTCCTGCGGCAAAGAAAAGAAACAGCACACTCCGTTTCTTCATACGGTACACGATAAACGCAACTGCCAGTGAGAATACAGCAATCCCCGCATACAGCCATACAGAGGACAGTCCCAGCGGGAATACAGAGAGCATCCCTGCCCACCAAGCGCAGGCGGTACAGGCCGTAAAAAAGGCAGAGAGAAGCATTTCCCATCCATGCGTTCCTCTCTGTCTTTTTTCACTGGTCTTTTCCCTACAGATCCGTATACTGTTCTTCTTTCCTGACATTATAGGTCTCCCCTTTTTACAGACGGAGAAGCTCTGGTATCTCTCCATCCTTCCATATACGCCCGATTCCGTCTATGGTCACGATACTGCAAAACTCCAGTCCCCGAAATGTATCTTTGCGGCATGCCTCCCTTTTTTCTAAGTCCCTGCACGGTTTCAGCTCCAGCAGTTCCCAGATCATATCATAAGCACTCTTTTCATCCCACACCCGGCATGTCCTGATCCTTTCGTTGTCTTCCTCATACCAAGCTGCCATGTGGACGCATTTTTCTGCCACCAGTGTGACAGAAAGAGATCGCCGAAAAACCTGTGCCCGTGGTCTTTCCTTCCCTGACATCAAACCAGATAAGGACAGCGCACCCAAGGGGAAATCCTCTCTCCCTGACCATGAGCGTCTCTTCTTTCGCGCTCAGCTTCCAATGGATATCCTTTAACAGATCCTGCGCCCTGTACTCCCTCACCTGATAGAGCTCAGACGGGTCGTCCCCTCCTCTGTCCTGCGCATATATTTCCGCGTCAGACTGGAACTCTCTTGTCCTTCTGCTGATCTCAACCGGCATGGGTTCAAAATCCGGCATTACCCTGACTGACGCAAGCTTTTTTTCTTTCCGCTCCACATAAAAAATCCCAAGGAGATCGCAGATACGCATCCGTTCCAGACAGACGTTTATATTGCCGCACTCCCCGGCCTGAAAAAAACACCACAGCGTCTCCTCCCCGGCCGCGGGCACAACACCTGTGAAGCGTGTGGCTGTCCCCCTTTTATCATAGCGGTTCCTCAAAGTGACGCGGATCTCGCAGCGGATCGGCATGAAGCGAAGCTGATTTTTCAAAGTCAGTCCGGCCCGGATCTGCTTTCCCTTCTCTCCCATCGCCGGAACCCTGCCCATATCGGCCGTAACCTTACGCCTGACAGCCATCAGATACACGGCTGACACCGGAAGATACAGTAAAAGAAATACAAGGAGTCCTGATATTACAGTCTCATTGTACATAAAATACAGATATACCGTCAATGCCACGACAGCGAGATATCCTACCAGCCTGCGTACCATGCCCGCTCCTTTCGCTCCTCTCTGCTTTGAACCTTCCTATCACCGCTTTGACCTCAGCTCCGGTCCCGGAACATCCTCCAATACCTGCCGGATCAGCTCCTGCACACGGATATGCCCGACCTTTGCTTTCATATTCAGAAGGAGCCTGTGGCCCGCCACACAGGGGAACACCTCCTGTACATCCGATGGGATCACATACATTCTCCCCTTCATCCACGCGCATGCTTTCGACATGGCGGTCAGGGCAAGGGTTCCTCTGGGACTGATGCCAAGCTCCGTCCACTCATTTTCCCTCGTGGCCTTCGCCAGCTCCGCGATATAACGGCATACTCTTTCATGTACAAAGACTTCCGATACTTCCATCCTCATCGCAAGGAGTGTATCCGCGTCCAGCACAGGAACGGTATCCTCGTATGCTCTTCCGTATGTCCCTCCCCGGTAAAGGATCTCCATCTCTTCCTCCACTGTGGGATATCCCATACTGACACAGATCATAAACCGGTCAAGCTGGGACTCGGGAAGAAGCTGTGTTCCCGCCGAACCGGCAGGATTTTCCGTGGCAATGACAATAAACGGCTCCCCTGTCCGGTGGGTCGTCCCGTCCACTGTCACCTGATGCTCCTCCATCACTTCCAAAAGGGCGGACTGGGTCTTGGGTGAAGTGCGGTTGATCTCGTCGGCAAGGAGCAGATTGCAAATGACTGCGCCGGGTTGATAGACAAAACGCCCTGTCTCTTTCTGATAGATCGTAAAACCCGTCAGATCCGCCGGAAGCACATCCGGGGTGAACTGCACACGGTTTACTTTTAATCCCATAGCTTTGGAAAACGCAAGCGCCATCGTTGTTTTCCCTGTCCCGGGGATATCCTCGATCAGGACATGGCCGCCCGCCAGTATCGCGGTCATGATCTTCGTCAGGATATCCCTCTTTCCGACCACTGCCTTTTCCACCTCGCCGATCACAAGCTGTACGGTCTGTACGCCGTATCCGTTCTCTCTCATCGGATATCCTCCTTCATTGGTGTTGTACAAGGATAACGGCCTCGTAAGGCTTTAGTTCTTCTCCGATCTCTTTTTCGTAATTGTGGATCAGCACTTCCGCGTCCTTCCATTTCCCAAGGAGCGGGCATTTTACGTTCTTTCCCGTAAAGTTCGCGCATACGAGCATCTTTGTCTCTCCGTCTGTGCGCGTGTACGCAAAAAGTTCCTCATCCTCGGGAAAGAGCAGCTCGAATTTTCCGTTTACAAATATCGGATTCTCTTTGCGAAGACGGATCAGCTTACGGTAGAACTGATACACAGAGTCAGGGTTCCTTCTTTCCGCCTCGGCATTGATCTGCGTGTAGTTGGGATTGACCGCGATCCAAGGTGTGCCCGTTGTGAATCCGGCGTTTTCCCCCGCGTCCCACTGCATAGGTGTGCGGGCGTTGTCGCGGCTCTTCGCGTAGAGGGAGCGCATCACATCCTCCTGCTCATATCCTGCCTCAAGCCGCTCATAATACATATTCGTCGTCTCCACATCCCGGTAATCAGAAATATCCGCGAACTTCACATTGGTCATCCCCAGTTCCTCACCCTGATAGATGTAGGGCGTTCCCTGCATCCCGTGAAGGACGGCCGCCAGCATCTTCGCCGATTCTGTCCGATACTCCCCGTCGTCACCCCAGCGGGACACGATGCGGGGCAGGTCGTGATTATTCCAGAACAGGCTGTTCCAACCCTTTTCAAACAGCTCCTCCTGCCATCTCGCGAGACACTTTTTCAGCTTCACAAAAGGAAGGGGCGCAAGATCCCATTTTTCTTTCCCCTCCTGCTGGTCTAACAGAATGTGCTCGAACTGGAATACCATGGAGAATTCACTGCCGTCGGGATTGCTGTATTTCTTCGCGATCTCCGGGGTCGCGCCCCACGCCTCTCCGACTGTAATCAGATTCCCTTTCTGGAAGGTCTCTTTGCTCAGCTCCCGTAAAAATTCATGGAGACGGGGGCCATTGTTAGTGATCCCTTTATCCGGCTCCTTGGCAATCTGGTCGATCACATCCAGACGGAAACCGCCCACTCCCCGCTCCATCCACCAGAGGATCATGTCGTAGATCTCCCGGCGCACTTTCGGGTTCTCCCAGTTCAGATCCGGCTGCTCCGGGGCGAACTGGTGAAAATAATACTGCTTTAATTCCGGCACCCACTCCCACGCAGGCCCGCCGAAAACTGCCTTCATCTCGTTGGGATATGTTCCTTCCTCTCCGTCACGCCACACATAGTAATCATGATAGGGATTGTCCTTCCCCTTCTTTGCCTCCTCGAACCACTGGTGTTCGTCGGACGTGTGGTTCAGCACCAGATCCATAATGATACGGATACCGCGTTTTCTTGCCTCAGTGATCAACTCATCCATGTCCGCCAGAGTGCCGAACATGGGATCGATATCCTGATAATCCGAGATGTCGTATCCATTGTCATTCTGAGGGGAGCGGTACATCGGCGAAATCCACACCGCGTCAATGCCAAGCTCCTCCAGATAATCGAGCCTGCCGATGATCCCCCTGATGTCTCCCACGCCGTCCCCGTCGGAATCCTGAAAGCTCTTGGGATATATCTGGTAGACGACCGCATTCTTCCACCATGATTTCTGCTGTTCTTTTGCTCTGTTCTCTGCCATTGCCTATACGATCCTCCTTATCAATGTTCCCTTGGGTAAAAGCATCCCGCCCTCGAACCTGCGTCCAAAAAGCACTTCACCTTTTATACCGGCCTGTATCGGCTCCTCCGAGCAGTTTATTAGAACCTCGGTCTTATTCTGCTCTTTGTCCAGCTTAATATATTGTACGCACCGCCTGTTGTCATACTCATTGGGGAAATGAAAATGCAGGCTTTTGAACGCTTCTTCCGTCTTCCGCAGACGGATCAATGCCTGCATCTGACTGATGCGTTCCTGATATTTCCCCGCCTCGATCTGCTCCCACGGCATACATCTGCGGCAGTCCGGGTCAAAGCCACCCTCCATGGCGATCTCTGTCCCATAATAAATGCACGGACTTCCCGGAAGGGTGAAGAGCACTGCCAACTGCTGATAGAACATATCCAGATCATGAAAACGGTTCATCAGCCGCTCCGTGTCGTGGGAATCAAGAAGATTAAAAAGCACATTGTTGCACTGCTGCATGTACATCGTGTAACAGCGGTTTACCATGTACTCAAATTCGTCCCTGTCCATGGAGCCATCCAGAAAGTAATCATGGATACCGCTCATGAGGGGATAATTCATGACCGAATCATACTCATCCCCTGAAAGCCACTGGCTGGCGTCATGCCAGATCTCCCCGAGGAGATAGATGTCCGGCTTGATCTTTTTTAAATGGTGCCGCATCCGTTTCAGGAAATAGTGGGACACCTCGTTTCCCACGTCAAAACGGATGCCGTCAATATCGTATTTACGAACCCAGTCCTCACACACGCCGCAGAAATAACGGATCACTTCCTCATTGTTCGTGTTGAGCTTTGGCATCCAGTCCGCGAAAGCAAAGGAATAAAATCTTCCGTCTCTTGTGCTTTCATGCTTTCGTATGTCCGTCCAGTCATTGACCATGAACCAGTCCGCGTACTCTGAGCGCGGCCCTTTCTCCTGCACGTCCAGCCACGGCGCGAATCTGCGCCCGCAGTGGTTGAACACCGCGTCCACCATCACGCGGATCCCGTGCCCATGGGCCTCTGAGACGAGACGCCGCATCGTCTCATCATCCCCAAAAGACGGATCGATCTTCGTGTAATCCTTTGTGTCGTACTTGTGGTTCGTCTCCGCCTCCATGATGGGGTTCAGATAAATGCCCGTGATCCCCAGCTCTTCAAGATAGGGAAGCTTCTGCCGGATCCCCTGCAGGTCGCCGCCGTATTTCTCCGCGTTCGTCACAGGTCCGGTCTGCCACGGCAGTACGTCTCCCCCGTCATTTTCCGGGCACCCGTTGCAGAACCGGTCCGGGAATATCTGATACCACACCGTATCATTGACCCATTCCGGGGTGCGGTTCACATCCGCCGGGTTCATCCACGGCACGATAAAATACTGCAAAAGCCGGCCTTCCATATTGACTTGCTCCTCCGTAAGGAACCCGTCCTCAAAATAATACCACACTTCATCGTCCGTGTGCAGCTCAAAATAATATTTGCACCGCTTGTACGGCGGCACAAGGGTGGTCGTCCACCAGATCTGATGGGGGAGCCGCTTTTTGTAAACGATCTCCTCCCTCGTGCCGCTCCACTTTTCATTTCCGCCGAGAATCCCCGCGTCATACGGATCCCCATGGATGATAAACACCTGCTTTACATCGTACCCGGTCTTTAAGTTGACGACCAGTTCCTTGTCATTGAGAGCATAACTCATCTGCTCTGATGTCTTGTGATATACCCCTGTAAACTCCATGACTGCTCTCCTTTCTTACTGTGTCTGCCGTGGTTGCTCGCTCTGCGCCTGCCTGTTGCATCTTCCCTGTCTTCGGCTGACGGGCTTGCCTGTCCGCTCTGCCCTGCCCTTACAGTCTTCTCTCAAGCGCCTCGTACACTCTAAATATCTCGCCCACGCTCCACGCCTGCGCAAAACACCCTTTCGATGAGACGGGATTTTCCCCGTCATAGATTTCAGGGAGCTGGCCGATACAGCCTTCCCGCATGGCGCTTTCCATCACCTCAAGCTGCCGTTTCACACACTGCTTCGCCCCGCCGCTGTAAGCATTGACCTTCAGGTACGCCAGATAATACGCCCCCAGAGGAAACATCCAGACCGTGCCCTGATGATAGGCAAGGTCGCGCTCCATCACTTTCCCGCCGTAGAAGGGATGAAACTCTTCATCCTCCATGGAAAGTGTGCGCAGTCCGTACGGTGTGTACAGCTTTTCAAAAACCGTGTCCACCACCTGCCGTTCCTGCTCCTCATCCAGCATGGTAAAGGGCATGGATATGGCCCATATCTGATTGCATCGGATCTGGTTGTCGGCTTTCGTGCCGGAGAGGACATCCCTCAGGCAATGCGCCTCTTCCCGCCAGAACTTCGCTCTAAAAGATGCCCTCACCTTCTCCGCCAGACTGTCATACCCGTTCCCGGGCAGACGCAGAAGGCGCGTGAATTCTCCCATGATCTTAAGCGCGTTGTACCAGTACGCGTTGATCTCCACTGGTTTCCCGTGGCGGGGGGTGGGGAGAATCTCACCCACCCGCACATCCATCCACGTCACCTGATCAAGACCGCTGCCCGCAAAGATCAGTCCGTCGCCGTCCATGCCGATGGCATAGTCCGTACCTCCTTTATACGCTTGGATGATGCGCTCCATGACAGGGTACATCTCTTTCACAAATGCGGCGTCCCCCGCCGCCTTATAGTACAGCCACACGCAGTTAATGAACAAAAGCGCCGCGTCCACGGTGTTATACATGGGATCGTTCTTCCCCTCCGGGAACAGGTTCGGCATGAGTCCGTTTTTCTCATACTGCGCGAATGTGCGCAGTATGGACTTTGCGTCCCCGTATCTTCGCGCGGAGATACATACGCCCGGCAGGGCGATCATGGTATCCCTTCCCCAGTCCTCAAAAAAGGGATACCCTGCGAGGATGGTCATTCCCCCTGTGGATTCTCTAAGAGAGAGAAACTGATCCGCGCTTTTGGCGAGTGTCCGGGCATTCTCATCCTGAAATCCCGACAGGTGCTCCAACCCTTTCCGGTAATCCTTCTGTCCCTCTATAATCGTCTGGGCCATGCTCTGTATGTCTGCACCATTTCCATCTGTACCTTTCTCATCACCATCCGCATCCGCCTCGTTTCCCGGATGCAGGCCGTACTCATGTTCTTCCATGGTGTATATGACATTCAGCGCGCCCTCGCACCCGCTCTTTACACGAATCTCAATCCGGTGGCAGGCTTTCGCAAGACCAGTCTCTTTCCTGCCGTCGCAGGCGTCATAGGAATAGTAATACGTCTCAGACATTTCCGGTATTTCCTCAATCTGTCCGTCTGTGCTCAGGAAAAGAGAACGCCCGCTGCTCTCAATACGGCAGGACACACCGCCTTTTGTTCCGTTTTCGGCGATGTTCAGGGAAAATTTCTGTCCTTCCTCCGGTTCGCTCCCTTTGGGCGTGAACTGATAGAAGGGCGTCACAAGGAATCTTACGTCCTCCCGGGTGCGGTTGGCGATCCGGTAGCAGAGGGCGACCGTATTCTCCCCCTGCTTTAACGCCGCCTCCTTTCTGATCTCCACGCCGTTTACATGAAAGAGCCAGACCGGGGTATCCTCATAAGAGAACTCTGTCAGATAGCGGTATCCCTCTTCCCTGCTCCCGTCCGCAAACTCCTGTGAAGAGATCACATACTTTTTCCCCCTTAGTTCTACAGCCTCGGCAAGACGGTGCACCATGTTGTAACGGTTGTTGGGCGCTTTGACACACGCCATCAGAAAAGCGTGGTCATTTCGCGCCGCAGACCCGGTCATAGTCATGGAAGAAAACCCTCCCAGACCATTGGTCATCAGATAACAGTTCTCCTGCCCTCTTTCATATGTCTTCCAATCCTGTTTTCCGTAGACCCATCTTCTGCTCATACCGCCTGTTTCCTCCATACACTTTCTTCGTCACTCTGCCCCATATCTTCTTCCGTCCGCCCCATGACAAGGACGCTCTGGGGCGCGATGTACAGTTTTCCTCTGACCGGATGTTCCTTCTCCCACAGACGGCTGTCTGTGCCGTCGCATAAAATGCTCCAGCCGTCTCCCTCCAGATCAACCGTGCGGGGAGTCCTGCTGCTGTTGTACACCACTTTCAAGGTCTGCCAGCGTTCCCGGCCGTCCTTTGTGCGGTTATCTACAAGGAAGCTGACCGCGTTTTCCTCTTTCACTGCATCATGGATGCGCTCCGATGCTTTCGCGGACTTGTCGCACAGTCCCGGGAGCTGTCTGCGAAGAGCGATAAGACCCTTGTAATACTCTACAAGCTCACGGTTCTCCCACGCCTTTTCCCAGTCAAGACGGTTCAGGGCGATGGGGGCGTTAAAGGAGTCCTCCATCCCGTCCTTTGTCCTTGCGAACTCTTCCCCTGACAGGAAAAAGAGCGTCCCCTGACAAGTCATGTACAGCGCCGCCGCCATGCGGTTCAAGCGCATCCTCTCCTCCTCGTCCGCCTCAGGCAGCGTCTCTGTGAGTTTATCCCACAGCGTCTGGTTATCATGGGCGGATACATAGGTGATGATCTGGGAAGGAGCTTTTACCCCGGAGACCGTCCAAGCGCTCACCCCATTGATGATATCGTCCTCTTTATCCTCTGCGCCGTTGATAAATCCCGGTTTGTGTATCTTTAACGCCGAACCCTTCACCGCGTCTCTCGTGTCGTCGCAGAACATCCCGATATTCTCGTCCAGAAGTCCGATATTCGCCTTCAGCGCCGGGACCGCGTCTCCTTCCATGGCAGTCGCATCCGCGGCCCACGGCTCCCCGAACATCAGCTTCTCTCCTTTTCCGTAACGCTCATCCAGCGCCCTGCGTATCCGGTTCATCAGTTCCACGTCAAGAAGTCCCATCAGGTCGAAACGGAAGCCGTCCACATGATATTCCTCCGTCCAGTAAAGGACAGATTCCAGAATGTATTTCGCGCACATCTCCCGCTCGCTGGCCACATCGTTGCCGCAGGCGGAGCCGTTGGATATCCTGCCGTTGTCAAACACCCTGTAGAAATACCACGGAGCCGTGCGCTGGAACCATGAGTCCAGTACATAGGTATGATTGTACACTACATCCATGATCACACGGAAACCCTGTTCGTGAAGAGAATGTATCATCTCCTTCATCTCCCGGATGCGCACTTCCCCGTGCTCCGGGTCCGTGGAATAAGATCCTTCGGGAACGTTGTAGTTCACCGGGTCATATCCCCAGTTGAACTCCGTGTCCTTTCCCGCCTCATCCACTGATCCGTAGTCATATGCAGGCATGATCTGCACATGCGTTACCCCGAGATCCCTGAGATAAGAAAGACCTGTCGCATGGATACCATCATTATAAAGGGTTGTGTCCCTGCATGTAAACGCCTTATATTTCCCCCTGTATTCTTCCGGGAAACCGCCTGAGGCGTCCCACGAAAATTCTTTGACATGGAGTTCATAGATGAACTGCTCCGTCCCCTTCTCAGGCGCACGGTCATTTTCCCATCCTTCCGGGTCCGTCCGCCTTAAGTCCACTGCCATGCTGCGTCTGCCGTTGACGCCGCAGGCTTTGGCATAAGGATCAGCGGAGCAAACCTTCTCTCCTTCCGTCTCCACCGTAAAATCATAGTAGACGCCGTGCATATTTTCCTCTGCCCGCCAGCTCCACACACCCTTTTCTTCTTTCCTCATGGGGATACTTTTATAAAGATTCTGTCCGCTTCCCCCATGATACAGATTCAGGGTGACACTGTCGGCCGAAGGACTCCACAGCTTAAAAGAAGTCCCGCTGTCCGAACAGCTCACCCCTAGATCATTCCCATTATATAAATATCTGTCCTTAAACTCAGGACTTGAATAATACCTTTTCCACTCTAATGCCGTCTTCATAAAATCTGCCTCTCTCAAATGTATTATTGTCAGGTTCAAATATTCTGTTTTATTTTACCAAAAACTATCTCCCACCCCATATCCGCTCCGCCCCCCGCGTCAAGCTTTCCTCCCGACAGGATAAATACGAGGACAGGAACGTTCATGCTGTGAGCGGAAGTTAAGCGGAAGCGGCGCAGAATCCGTCCCGGAGATGTTAGCCTGTGAGATGTTTACTGCTATCGGTGAATATCTCACAGGCTTACAGATCCGTGGACTAGTCGCAGCCGCGTAAGCGTTGGAGCGAACAGTATGTACGCTTTCTGTCCGTCGGTTTATCTGTCCGCTCGTTTATCCTTTGACCGCTCCGGATAATCCGTCTACATAGTATCTCTGCATATACAGGAAGAGCGCCGCGATGGGGATCGAGATGAGCACCGCGCCTGCGGCAAAGCTTGTATACCAGTTGTCAATGTACTCTTTTTCCAGCATCCTCCACAGTCCGATGGCAATCGTGTACTGGTCGGAGTTCGCACGGCAGATTACCTTCGCGAAGATGAAGTCCAGCCACGGGGACATGAACGCTGTCAGCACTGTGTAGATGACGATCGGTTTACTTAAGGGAAGCGTGATCTTTGTAAAGATCTGCCATCTTGTACATCCGTCAAGAAGAGCCGCCTCGTCTACCGCGAAGGGCACTGTGTCAAAGAATCCCTTGGCGATCTGGAATCCCAGCGCCGCGCCTCCCGAATATACAAGGATAAGCGCCAGCTTGATCAGGTTGCCTTCCGTCAGTCCAATCGCCTTTAAGATAAAGTACACCGCGATCATGGACATGAATCCCGGAAACAGGCCGAGGATCATGGCCATGTTCATGTACGGCTTTCTCATTTTAAAGCGGAGCCTTGACAGGCAGTAGGACACTGCCAGCACATAGAAGGTCGCCAGTATACAGGAGCAGATGGCGATGAACAACGTGTTTCCAAACATCTGCGGAAAGTTCAGGATCGTCGTGTCATTGAACAGCTTCGCGTAGTTGTCTAGCGTAAAGGACTGCGGGAAGAAGGTGGACACATAGGAACCCTTCTCGCCGCGGAAGCTGGTGAGGACCACCCAAACGATGGGGAATACCCATATCACCGCAAGGACCGCAAGGATCACATGGACGATCGTATTGTTTATGAACCGTTTTGTTTTTGCAGAATGTATTTTCTTTCCAGCCATGTTTAGAATCCTCCCTCTTCTTTATAAGATTTACTGCGGCGGTATGTAATCAATGCTCCGATCGCGAGGATCACGAATGTCAGGATACCGATGACAGCTCCGATATTGTAATATTGTTTATCAATGGTCAGCTTGTAAAGCCATGTGACCAGAAGATCCGTCTTGCCCGCCGTGGACGACAGATCCGTGACAGGATCTCCGCCCGACAGCAGATAGATGACATTGAAGTTGTTGACATTTCCCGTAAATGTTGTGATCAGGTACGGTGTAGTCACATACAGCATGTACGGCAGCGTAATCTTTGTAAAGCTCTGGAACGCGTTCGCGCCGTCCACCTGAGCCGCCTCGTAAAGCTCCGCCGGGATGTTCTGCAGCACTCCGGTAAGCTGGAGCAGCGTGTACGGAACACCGACCCATACGTTGATGATGATAACCGTCACTCTCGCCCATGTGGGGTCCGTGAAGAACGGAAGGCTCGCGTCCGAGGCGATGAAGCCGAGGTTGCGAAGGAGCACGTTCACCGCGCCCTCCGGCTGGAGCATGGTTCTCATGATCAGCAGGGATACGAACATCGGCACCGCGCAGGAGAGGACAAAACAGAATCTCCAGAAGCCTTTGGCTCTTGTTCCTTTGCGGTTGATCATCAGGGAGATGATCATACCGAAGATATAGTTGCTGAAGGTCGCGAAGAACGCCCACACAAGCGTCCATCCAAGGACAGACCAGAAGGTGCTTCCCAAGATACTCGT
>ERZ1643251.3549-NODE-3549-length-14324-cov-3.600743_pt1 | contig 14324 bp, 8 predicted proteins | sample MGYA00579261_ERZ1643251 | MGnify/ENA primary metagenome ERZ1643251 (study PRJEB29033, sample SAMEA4952267) | chicken gut metagenome | biome: Broiler Chicken; feature: Gastrointestinal Tract; material: Caecum | place: Ireland | collected 2018 | study: Broiler... | reverse complement strand
CATAGTTCCATGAGCAATCCCACGCCGATTTTGCCTTTTGCCCCGTCAGCTTTTCACTGATCTCATTATCCAAATAAAATTCAAATAATGTGGGACGTTCCGGCTGTTCTCTTTTTAATACTTTTAAAAGGTTATTAAAATCGGGTTCTCTGTTTGTTTTCATAAAATTCTTCCCCTCTTTACCGATAAATAATAAAAGATGCGCCTTCCATCCGTATCTCCCCGTCTGAAACCTCTGCCCCCTCGGAAAGCAAAATTTCTCTTACGGTGTCTCGGGCAATACAAGGGCGCTCCGCCGGCTGAATACATACGCGGATATCTCCCCTCGTATAGCGGAGCGGATATTCGTATGATACATCAACTGAAAAAGGTCCGTCCGCCCAAAGCTGCGGATGAATACGCCGCAATGCAATCAATGCCCTTACACAGGATAAAAGCGAATTTTTTTTACGCAATTGTTTTTCAAAACTCTCCGCCTTTTCGGAAACGGGCAGATACAGAGGCTGATCGGAATCTGAAAAACCGCGGTTTTTGCCCTCATTCCATACCATCGGAGTACGCGACCCTGTTCGATTGTATCCGCCGTGTTTCGTTTTTAAACCCTCCGTGTAGGGCATACCGATTTCATCCCCGTAATAGACAAAAGGAACGCAGGGAAATGTCATCAAAAAAGCAAATATTGTTTTCAGTTCCCGTTCGGAACGCCCGTACGAAACGCGCTTTAAATCATGATTTCCCGATGGAATTGCGATATAACCACGTTCCCGAACCGTGCCCCATTCTCTGCAATAATAGCCCAAAAAAGGTGAAATTTTACCCAATCCTTCCTTACGGAAGTAACTGTGCCCCTTTTCGAAAATGCGCGACAGGTTTGTAAAAGGCTCGTAACGAAACAGCGAATTATATTCGTCGGTGCTGTGCAACAAAAAATCCATGTCAAACCCGGCCTTACCCACCGATTCAGAGGGATTGCTCCACTCTGCCAAAAAAATGACATCCGGTTTTTTCTCCCGAACCTTGCCGATTATATAATTCCACACAAAAGCGCAGCCCTCGGCGTTTCGGTCCCCTTTTACCAAAGAATTGGCTATATCCACGCGGAATCCGTCTACTCCTTTTTCCAACCAAAACATAATAATGGAAACGATCTCATCCCGCAGCGGTTTTGTCGCATCGCTGTCATAACGTACCTGCCAAGGGCGTTCGGGCTGATAAAAACCAAAATTTAAAGCGGGCTGAAACTCAAAAAAATTAATCGCATAACCGCCGTTGCGTTCGGCAACTCCGTTGACCGTAGTACAGCCGACGCCATGCTCAAACACGTCGTCCGTCCAGATATAGTAATCGGAATATTTGTTTTTCTCCGCCTTGCAGGATTCCAAAAACCACGGGTGCCTGTCGGACGTATGCCCTACAACCAAATCGAGCAATACTTTCATTCCGAGCCGCGCAGCTTTTTGGGTAAGCTCCTCCAAATCTTGGTTTGTTCCCAAACGTTCGTCTATGCGGTAATAATCGGTTACATCATACCCGCCGTCGCGAAATTCGGATGCAAAGCAGGCATTAATCCAAATACCGTCAAACCCCATCTCCCGAATCGTTTCCAAACGTTCGGTTATTCCGCGCAAATCCCCTACCCCGTCTTTATCCGAATCGCGGAAACTCGTGGGATAGACCTCATAGAATACGGCGCTATTCAGCCAACTGTTTTTCATCGCTCTCCTCCCGATATACTTTCAATGTCAGGCTCCGAAAACCAAACGGAACAAAAGCATTTTCCTCTGTCCGCGTTTTTTCGGGAGGATTGGGCGTCATCATATAATCCTCGTACCCCCTTTCCCCTTTAAAAACACTTACGCCGACAAAAGACGGTTCTCCCGTGTAATGATGATGCGGGCCCAGCAAATTCCGATTGGAAGAATACAACCGAACTTCGATTTCATTTCTGCACATTGGTTCCAAACGGATTTCCGGTTCTGCTCCTGTAAACAAGTATTGTTCCTGCTCATTCCCGTTAACAAAAATTCTGCATGCGGGCGCATCCCAATCTCCGCATAAAAATACACGTCCCTCCCCGTTCCAAAAATAGGAACAGGAAAAAGAAACCTCTCCTCGGTAATACGGCATACCCTGCAAAGTAAGATCCCCCGACCTCTTGGACGACGGAGCTTCGAGCCGGCACTTCGAGGAACGAGGAACCGACATATAGCCCTGTTCTATACGCATCGCATCCTCAAATTTCACATCAAAATCGCCCAAAACATAGATACTTTCCAGCTCTAACGGGTAAAAAAAGCGATTTTTTTCCGATTCATGCACTTTGTTTAAATCAAACGATTTTTTTTGGCCTTGCGCCTTTCCCGAAAGCGTAACAATATTCCGGCCTTCAAGAATATGATCAGCCACATCGTAACAAGCGACAGACTCATCAAAAAATCTTCCGTTGCGCGCGGCAGATATATTTTTGCCGTTCAGACAAATGCAATCGAGCCCGTCTGTTTCTGCGGCAATTTGCCTTACCGCAGCACCTTTTTTCACCTCAAAACTATATTCCGCCGTAAATTGAACAGTACCGCCTTTGCGTTCCGCTTCATCGTATATAAGTTCGTTTATATCCTCCATGGCGCATCTGCCGTACGGTTTTCCGTCAATCGCCAGCTCCGCGGCATCGATCGTCAGCGCGTTTTCAGATAATACGGAAATCTTTTCCGCCGCAAGAGAAATCGTTTGCCGCAGCACAGATAATTCGTTTTCTTTTACCTCAAAAGTATTTTCATAAAACCGAAAAACCCTGCTCTGCATGGGTTTTAAAACAAAATCCGCAAACGTAGCATCCTTGCCGACGGAATAATCTAAAATCTTTTCCCCGTCGATCCGTTCTTCCGCAATAGTACCGCACCCGTAAAAACGTATGGACAGGCAGCGGGTATCCGAACGGCTCATATTCATAACATGACACTGCACCCAACCGTCGTTTTCCCGAATATTCAAAGCACATCCCCCGACAAGGGCGGGATCGGTGCGTGTAACGACCGAAGCCTTGCGGCGATAGCCCGTTCCTTCAAAATATTTTCGCCACAAATCCGCGCGATTGTTCACTGTCATACACAGGGGATTTTTCTTTGCTCTTGCGACAAAGGCCTGCACCCGCTCAGACTCCACCCCTTCCAAAGAATTCGGCGGTTGATCGGTAAACAACACCAACCCGCCGCAGCGAACATACTCCTCCAAGAGGCACAGTGTATGTTCTTCTAAACTGAAAACGGGCGGGATAACGACCGTCGTATAGCCGCGCTTGCCGATTATAAAGCGCCCGTTTTGAATCCTGCCGTATGTTTCCATGACCGCATCGGACCCGATATCAAAATCAATCTGACATTCTCTCAAATTTTCAAGCAACAGGCGATAGCGGGAAGAAATGCACCTCTGCCCCTCCGAGAACAGCGGATAAAATGCAATGCTTCGAATCGGATGCAATACCAAGACGTCCGCGCAAGCATGCCCTTGCGAATCCAATGCGTTCAGCCACTCCGCCCATCGGTTAAACGCGCGGAAACTTTCAAACCAAGGCTGCTGTTCGGAAAAAAAGGAAGGATAGTCTCGCTTTCTCCGCCCTCGCATGGAATATGCAGACAGATGCAGACAGGGCAGATTGACACCCTGCGCCGCCTGATATCCCCATATCCAGACGAGCTGCCCCCAACTGACGTTCCATCCGCTGCAACCAAAGGTTTCGCTCAGCACATTCGGCAGATCCAGCTGATTTTTGACGCTGCGCAACTGCGACGTAAGCAAAACGGAAGTAAGTCTTCTGCCCAAATGATCGATTGCGGGCTGCGACATCGCGGCATAATTCCCCATAACGTCTCCCGCGATTTCATACTGATGGCACAGCCCGTCTTCACAGGGAAAATGCCCGGTAAAAAGCAGTCCGTTCCGCTTACACCATGCCGAAATCTGCCCCACATAATTCCGCGCGTACAATTTTTCAATCAGTTTGAAATATCGATACCGAAAAAGATTCGGCTGCTCCGCGGAGCTACCCGCCAACAGATATAGATTATCTGTCAAAGATACTCCGTATTCTTTGAAAAACTCATCCTCCAAACAATCGCTCCAAGGCAAATCGGTTTTCAGTTGCGGTTCGTCCGTAAAAATTCCCTGTACGGGATTGCCGAAATAACGGGAAAATCGACGGCGATACTCTTCGTGCGTTTCTTCTATAAATACACGCGTTGTTTCCGGATTTAAAAGATCGGAATAATGCTCGTCACAAATTCGGCAAGCAAAGAGCTCTCCCCCGCTCCGCACGCGCTTCCAGCTCCCGCCTTCGCGCGAAAACGCAGCGATCAGATCCTGCGGATCATCCGGTTTTTTTGAGGCAAACACCAAACGTTTAGCCTGATATTCCCGCCCGCGACGCGGCACACGCCCTCCTGCAAATCCGCTCGGCCAACCGTCTTCATCATAAAACCAAACGTCCAGCCCATAACGAACGGCCTCTTCGATGGCATATTCCACGCACTCGAAAAACTGTTCGCTGAAATAGCCGATTCGCAGCCCCGCGCGGGAATGAATAAAAAACCCGCCGATTCCCTGTTTCGCCATTTCCGCCACGCGCCTATGAATGCCGGCTTTTGTAATCGTATCGTTCCAAGACCAAAAAACGGTGCTTTTAAATCTGTTCATCGTCTACCTGTAAGCGTAAGCGTTATTTTGACTGATCTTCAATCAACGCAGCGGACAAATTCATAGCGTAAATGCGCGCCATAAAATCGTTGGGATGATTGATATTATTCGCCGTCATATCCACATATTCTTTTTTCGTAAGCAATTCGGAATGCATCCCGCCGATATCCACGGCGACAACCCCTTCGTACTCTGCGGCAAGCTCCTGCAAGGCAGGGAAATACTTCTCTTGTCCTTTCGACTGATTTTTCGCCAGAGGATTGGCAAGCATCGTGCCCACCAAAATCAATTCGACATCCGGATTAACCTGCCGCGCACCGTCAATGATCGCCTTGGTATTCGCTTTATATTGTTCGACAGGAATATCCCAAGAACCATCGTTCATGCCAAACGCGATAACGGCAAGATCGGCTTTCGATTTCAGCATTGCGCCTGTTATATTTTTCGCTCCCCAATCGGAAAGCATTCCGCCTACCGATTCGTTTTTCAAAGTGACATTGCCTCCGTAAACATATTCAAGCTTTTCGGCAAGCAGCTGCGGAAACGGCGGCATATCGGGATAAATACCCAAATACCCGCTGGAATTTGCCCCCGTCGAAATGCTGTCTCCGAACATGAGCAAGGTCAAATCTTTCTTTTCCCGCAAAGCAGCCATCGTTTTGGGAAGATCATCCCCAAGATAGGAGGTAACGGGCCCCGCCCAATCTTCCTCATGGCGATAAGTCACGACGACTTGACGATCGATAATGGAAGAACCCTCCGTCCAACAGATATATCCGCCGCCCACCTTTTCCTGACAATTCGAATTGGGCTGCGGGATCATAGGATCTCCCGCAAAATCCACTTTGCAATCGAGCATATCCGTCGTAATATACGGCATGGCTGAGCCCTCTACCCAAACGATATTCCCGTTTTCAAGCTTATAGTCTTTCCCTTCCTGATACGTTTCCTGCAAAGATGCGCTCTTAACACTGATAATTTCACTCGCGGAAAAATACAGGCGCCCTTGCGGCAATCCCGTTTCTCCCTGTATAAACGCAACACTTTCGTTATACATGATATTTTGCCGCCAAAAAGGATCCGTCAATGCCTCGATATCCATATCGTCCTTTACCTCCCCATACAGGCAAACGCAACCAAAAAGCTGACCGCCAATACTATAATGCGTAACAAAAACTTTTTCATTTTACCCCTTTAAAAATGTAATTCATGTATCAATTTTTTTGCAGATTTTTCATCCGTTTCGCCGTAAACAAAATAAATTCCCCGTACGCCGTAGCGCTGTATCACATTTTTGCTGCGGCGGATCCATTCGTCGATATCCCCGTCGTAAATTTGAATCCATAAAGACTTGCCGGCATCGCGCACCTTATCATAGAGAGGAAACCACCGTTCCGCGCCGCCGTCTTCCTGCCCCGCACCCGGCGTCCATTGCAGGGCATTCAATGCAGGAATCGACAGAACGGAATCAAGATGCCGAATCGCCCCAACGCCATCCAAATGATACATCGTATTGTCGAGAGATTCGCACTGCCGCCTTAAAGCAGGAAGAACAAATTCATCAAAAATTTCCACCGAAATCAAAGCGGAAAAATCGCATTGCAGCTTTGCTGTCTTTCCTCTGCCCCAAATGCTGAATGCCGTAAAGGCGCTATCCCCGTTTTCATCTTTTACGGCGTCATACATGGCATCGTAATATTTATAAAAATCACGGTCTACAATCGCCTGAATTTTTTTCACCTCATCGGGTTCATCCATCAAATCGAAACAAAGATTCTGTGCACCGCGCATAGCCGAAACAATATCTAAATTTTCCTGAATATCGGGTATACAGATCGGGAAATCCCCTTTTGCCAACTGTACCGCCCTTTGAATGATGGAAAGATGATCGTACCACCAATGCGTACTGCGCTCAAAACCAACACCTTCCAAATCAGATAAGCGCTGCACATTTGCTTCGTTATACCAAATGGTATCAAATGAAAATCCAGGTTCGCAACACAGATAACTCGCCATGGAGCCTGGTCCTAAATTTAAATCGACATAAGGAAACGCGTCTAACTCGTAGCAATGGGTAACGAGTGAATTACGTACTTGTTTGACACGAAATTCCGGATTCAAATGAAAATCAAACGGTGTTGCACACAAAGCGGATAAATCTTCCGAAAGGGGCGGATCTTTTTTGCGTGCAATCAGCCGCACCAAAGGCCTATCCGTTTGCCCTCCTTTCCACCAAACATCGAACCGTTCTTTTGTTTCTTCCCGCATCATCACTTATCATTTCTCCAATGGAATTTTTTTTTGCCCCGCAGGACCACTTCTTTTTCACCTATTCGCACCTTTAACGTATGATTTCCTACGTCGACCGTAAGATATTCACTCGTCAAACGGCAGACAAGCGGAACACCGCGATGTTCAAAACGAAGCGAAACACTTTTCCAAAACAACAGAGGCGCAGGATTGAAAATGACCCCGCTATCCGTGATTCGCACACCGAAAATCCCCCGCAAAATCGAAAAATACCCGCCTGCGGCACAGCCTGCATGGATTCCCTGCCAAGCACAACGATGCACGTCGTCGATATCCATGCGGACAGTTTCCATAAAATATTTTTGAAAAGACAGCATCCTGCGGTTATCCGCCGAACAGACGGCATGTACGGGATAGGATAACGAGGAGGAAGATTCGCACATAGTTTCGTAATAATCCCAATTTTCCGCATAATGCGGAGTTTGAAAAGGATAATTGATATACGAATACAACAGCATGACATCCGGTTGTTTGATCACTTGTGAAAGATGATACAAGCCGGATTGTTTCATTTGAAAATTCTTTCCCGTCCCGCTGCCTTCAATCTGCAAAGAACGCGAAAGCTGAAAGTATCCGTCAAATTGCGGAATCAACCCGTTTTCATCCATCGGAAGGTACAATCTGTCGGCAAAATCGCGCATGACATCCCATTCTTCCCTCGTTAAATACCCGCCTAGCTGCGGATATTGCAGATAACAGGAGAGCGCTTCATCGAATATCAGACGAACGAGATAATTCGTGTATGCGTCGTTGTCAACATAAGGATGGTGTTCATCTGTCCCCGTTACATTCAGGATAACAAACTGCCCGTTCCGCTCCTCGCCGCGCGAAACCCAATAGCGCATGATCTCCGCCAACATCTCAAATCCGTAACGTAAGAAAAAATCTTCGTCATGCGTATTTTTCCAATACTGGATAACTGAAAAACCGACATCCGCGGTTATATGAATCTGCAAATGCGGATGGCGCGTATATTTCCAAATTCGCTCCAAGCCCCCGACGGAAGATACGAAAGGATAACGCGCCCCTTTGTATCCCTGTTTACGGGCGTTTTCTTTCGCCTGTGCAAGCTGCCCATACCGATACAATAAAGAAAGTTTTGCAATCTGCGGGCAGGCAAAAATAAATACGGGTACCTGATAAATTTCTGCATCCCACCAAACAAATTGATTGTACCGCTCTCCTGAAAGGGTTTTTGCGGAGAGGCCGTGCACGCTGTCGTGCATGGACGCACTGATCACCGTATGATAGGTCGAAAAGCGCAGCGAGCAATCTGCATCTTTGTCCCCTTCGATTCGGATATCGAATTTTGAAAAAAGAGGCTTCCAAACGTTGAGATGGCTCTGCAAAAGGTCTTCGAACCGACTGCCCGCATATTCCGCAATTTTTTGACATGCCGTTTCATATACGTCGTTCTCATGGTCACGCGATATATTTATATAAACTTTTTTGCAAACACCTACGCAGGAACCGCACGACTCCCATACGGCGCGCGTCGCCAAAACCCCGTCTTCATCCACCGTATCCGTTCTGTCAGGCATTCCGATAAAATCAGTATAAACGCCGATGCCCGCACTGAATTTATACTTTTCACCCGCAAGAAGAGAATAGGCGAGCATTTGCCCCTGCGCTTCCTGACGCAACTGCTTGATCACGCGCTGCCCACCCGTACGCACCTTTTTATCAATGCCGCTCGATACCGTTATTACAGCCGTATGATTTATCGGTTCAGCCGTGCAGCGCATTACATACAAATGCTCATCTGCATACGAAGCAAAACGTTCGAAAGTAAATTTCATAACATTTCCGTTCGAGTCTTTCCATGTAACGCGGCGGACAAGCACCTCCCTTGAAACATCGAGATATCTTTCCCATTCCAATATGGTGCCTTCCCAAGGATAAAAGGTACATCCGTCCACGGTAAAACGCACCAAAAGAATGTCCGCAAAATTGATACACGAATCCTGTTTTTCGAAGTCTTTCAGCTGCTGTTCGTCAAAGTAATATTTTTTCATGTACTCATTATCGGGAAACGGCTCCATGACTTCCACGATTTCATCAAAAAGCCCCCGAACATAAGCCCCCTGCACACGGGCAGAACCGAATTCTTCGTAGCTGCCCCGAATCCCCATATAACCGTTGCGCGTAGTAAAAAGGGCGGCGTGCTGAGGATCTTCATTCAAAATATACTTATTTTCAGCGAGATATCCTTTTTTGTTATAATTCAGCATAGATTTTCCTGCCTAAATAGGATTTTATTCATGTTTGTATTGAAACGGGCGCCCGTTTCAACGGGCACCCGCTCACCCTTATACTTTGGAGTGTTTTACGACTTCTTTTTACGGAAAACAAACCAATACAGGCAGAATCCGCCAACAGCTACAACAACGACGCAGGGAATCGTGATGCCGAGAATCAATCCCAAATTATTGTTGTCATCGTCGGGATCGACCGGATCGACAGGGTCAATAGGATCAACAGGGTCGTCGGAATCATCGGGATCAAAATCGGGGAAAGTAAATTCCTCGTCGGTAAATTTGAAATCACCTACCTGCTTTACGGTAAATTCGTTTAAAAGATCCTGCGTATCCGCAAAACAGCCGACAGAGAAATATCCGATATATTCATCACCCTGTTTGAATATATCTTTGTCGATACCCACCAATTTGCTGTTGCCCAATACCAACTCAGCTTCATTTACTTTTACAATCCACATATCGTCGAACAACCCGACGCGAATCACAAAATTCCCTCCCGCCGGCGGGGTCGAAATACTCGCGGAAACGATAGGACTGTCGTTATAATCGTAAATTTCCACGTTGCACTGCGCTTCGAATACCCATACCATGATGGTAAAACCATGATCGATGCCCTTATAAGAATCGGGCGCGGTGAGGAACTGGAAAGTAAGGTTGTTCGCACCGAGGTCCGGATCGTCTGTTTCGGAATTGAAATAGGCATACTTATCGACCGATACCACCGCTTTTGCATCCGTCATATCGACGGGTTTGTTGAAGTTTAAGCGATTGGGATACACGCCGTAGCCGGCCGTGGACACGCCCTTATCGGTCAGCCTTGTATACTCCATCCCGTTATTCTTAAATCCATATAGCGCCGATTGCTCCAAAATTGTTTTAACGGAACTGTATTCGGTCTGAATCGCTTCATAGCAATCCATATCGGCAATCGCTTCCACATCGATGGAGTTTATTATATCTTCCGCTTTGGCGACATTTACGAGATCGGCGTTTTGTTCAGAATCCTGCAAAATCGTTTTTGCCTCGGCAAGTTTCGCCGTATATACCGCACTCACACTTTTTTCGAGGATCGCGTTGCAGGCTTCCATCCTCGCTTGCAGATCATCATACTGCGGATGCGTTTCATCAAAATCCACATTTCCTTTTGCAGAAATCGCGTCGGCTATCATATCCAGCGTAATATCTTCCACAGCAACGCCGTCGTCGGTATCGATGGCACCTACGGCAATTTCATATTGCTGCAAATAATAATCGGCAAATTGATCCTTGATTTCCACTTTGACAGCTGCCACCTTTTCGTCCGCAGCCGAAATACGAGATTCGACAGCCTGCGCATCTTCCTCCGTGAGATTATTTAAAGAGATGCCGCTGACTTGCGCGCTCATCTCCTCGCATTCCAAAACCAGAGCTGCAGTCTTTTCCGTTTCGCACTGCGCAACTTTCGCTTCATATGCGATAACGTTCTTCAATATATCCGCTTTGGCGACAATGTAGTCGTTTGCCACAATTTCACTCTCTATCGTTGTTTTATCTTCATCGCTCAAAAAGTCGAACAGCGTTTTATCGACCCCGCTTGCCGCCGTTCTCGCCGCAGCGATCGCTTCTTCGGTGATTGCGCTTTCATCAGACAAAACTTCGGCCGCCGCCGTATATGCGTCTACCTGCCCATTCAATTTGGCTTGGACCGCCGCTACAAATTCCTGATTCTCTTTCAGCGAGCTGTCCTTTGCGGAAATGCGCTGCGCAAGGTCATCGTCATGCATTATGCTGACTTTCCCTACCGCCGCGGTAGCCGCCGCGCGCGCCGCAATTGCCGCCTCAATGTCGCTGCCGTCGGCATTTTCGTATGCGGTTACCTGCGCATCTGCATACGCAATCGCTTTGTTGTCTTTCAGTTTTGTAACGGTTACGGGTATATACTGCGTGGAAGACATCGCCCCGTAGAACAGATAAACGTCGCTTGCCGATTGCCCTTCCCCAAAAACCTGTTCCGGAGTGACATAAAATACGATCTCCTGATCAGCTCCCTCATACGGCAGAGAAAACGTCTGTTCCGACACCATCTGGTATGTGAATTGATAATTCCCCGCATTGTCCCCGTCCGTCATCAGCTTGCTGGAAAAGCGGATCGTCGTTTCTTTGGTCTCGTCATAGTCATTAATTACATAGCGCGAAGGAAACGAACCGTCTTCTTTGGTATAAGGATTATTCGTAGGATCGTGCGTTTTCGTCAAACGCAGGGACAGTTGATCGACGCCGACGATATATCGATCCACCAAAACACTCAAAACGGTCGTACCTTTCTCCCAATAAACAGCGCTGTCGGGATCAAAGCCGAAGCCGAACTTATCTCCCCCTACGGCGCCCGTAAATTTAAATTCCATTTCGAAATCATCCAAGGAAACGGGCGTTTTATACACGGCGCGCTGCCCCCAGGCAGACATTACCCATACGTCTTGCGTATTTGTATCCTGCGAGTATGCGGCCCCGCCGCTTCCCATCAGGCTAAAATCAGTACCCCCCCCCGTGTTATCGGTAAGTTCGGCCGCTGAAACTCCTAGCAACATCCTACCGGCCAGCAGACCGGTCAGCGCAAAAATAAGCCCCAATATCAACGCAACGATACTGAACCTTTTGCTCCTTGTACTCATTACAGTTCCTCCCTATTTTTATTAATTTTTGCAATTTAATTTTATACGTTGTTTTCGATTAAACAATCTAAAATGCTGATCGCATACATTCTTGCCGTAAAATCGTTCGGATGGTTCACCCCGTTGCTTGTAGTTTCTATGTATGCTTTGCGCTTTAAAACATCCATGTGCATTTCGGCAACGCTTACGGCGGCTACTCCCTCCGTTTTTTCCGCAATGGGGACCGCTCCCTCCGTGTATAACTGATACTGATGCTTGGATTGGTCCCTTGCCATAGGGTTTTCCTTATCGGATCCCACCAATAAAATTTCGCATTCGGGATTGCGCGCGCGCAAAATCTGAATAAGTTTTTCATAATTGCGCGTGTACGTTTCCACCGACATGCCCAATGTTGCATCGTTCGCGCCGAACACCATCACGACCAAATCGGGCGAATATGAAGACAATTCCTCGTTGAGCATCGTTTCCAAGCCGGCGCGGTAGGTTTCTTTGCCATTCCACCAACCCAACGTAGGCGTAGGCGATAAAGCGTTTGTCGTAGTCCAACCACCCAAAGCGCGGTTTGTTGTGACCACCTCCGCCCCATACTCCGATTCTAACCGTTTTTCCACCATGTCCATCCAGGTATCGAGGAAAGGCTCGATTCCTAAATAGGAAGAAGAATTTGCACCCGTTGCGTTGCTGTCTCCGTAGATCAGAATATCGACCGTCTCTTTATTCTTTAACTTTTGCAACGTTTTAGCCAGATCATCCCCGCAGAAAGCAGGTTCCTTCCCTTCCCACGAAATCGTATGGCAGTAAGTTACCGCAAGCTGCATTTGAACGATTTGATAGGATTCGGTGAAAGGCAGATACAGCCCGTTTTGGGTGCTCGGAATCGATGTGTTCGGCGCAAGCCCCGGAAACGGATCTTCGCCGCTGATTTGCCGATCGGTCACATACGGCATTCTTGTATCAAACCCTATATTTTTTCCTTGCGAATCGGTGATAAAATCTCCGACTGCATAGATGCGCCCGTTTTCATACCGATACTCGCCGGAATCGAACGTAATGATTCCCGTATTCGATTCGTGAAAATACCATACGATTTTTTCAACCGAAAGTGCGTCGAACAGCAGCGGCGCGCTCGGAACAGATTTCAGAAAACCGTTTTCATCCGTTTCCGCCGTCAGCACAATGGGCTCGTCGTACATCGTTTCCTGTTTCCAAAAATCCGACGTCATGCGCTTCAACGCTTTTTCTTCTTCCGTCATTTTCCCCTCCGCTCCGCAGCCGGCAAACAGCGCCAGGCAAAGCGCCGCCAAAAGTAAAATACATATGTTACGTTTCATTGCATTCACCCTTTCGGCACTTTCGTGATGCGCATTTTCGAAATATCGACATTGGCATTAAAATTACCAGTCATTTCCCAGCCGATATTGGTTGAACCGAGCTCCAAATCCTCAAATTCCGTTTCTGTCAAAAAATTCCGCTGCTGCGCAATGATAAGCCCCGTTTTAACCTGCGGCAGAATATCGTATTTTACGTATACCTTGTTGCCGACCGTAACGGGAGCATCGAGATATTTTTTGGAATCGACGATATAGATAAACATGCCGGTGTTATCCTCTTTCCCGCCGTCCTGCGCGGCGAACATGGGAGGATAGTCGTAACGGCGGTCAAAAAAGCCGAGGCCGAACCACATACTGCGGTTAAAATTGGGGGATTCCGAATTTTTATTTTGCAAGGTTACGAACCATTGGAACTGTGCCGAATGATACGTTTGCATATCGGCGGCATCCATGAGGTTTTCAAACTCCGTCAGCGTAAATTCCAGCTCCATATAAAGATGTTCAAGATCTGCAAGCCTGCCAGAGGGCGCAACCGTTTGCTCTACCAACAAATGCGGCCACTCCTCGCCGTCCTGCCGAACTTCACCCTCATATTCCACATCGGCATTGATCCCTAAGCTGATGGCCCCCGTATTGGTATCGACTACAACGCGCTTTCCGCCATCGTCATATGTATAAACGAAATCCTCTTTTTCGAGGGCGGCGTCCATCAGATTTTTTGTACAGCCCCACTGTGCCAAACGCCAGACAGGAGCCCCCTCCAATGCTTCGCCCCCAAATTTCAGCTGTCCGACGGGAACACCTTGCGATTCGTTAGCATTAAACGCCGAAACATCGAAGCCATAGGTATAATGCGGATCGCGAAGCAGTTCATTTTCGCCCGCTTCGTACGGTTTTACCTGCGAGGGCCCCGCGCAACCACACAGCAAGAGCAGACAGCACAGCAACATCAAAAATAAACTTCGCGTTTTTTTCATCCTCTCCCCCCTTATCCATTACTCGTCGCAAACAAAGGATATCTTTTCAATATCCACGCCCACATCGAAGGTCCCCGTAACTTCCCAACCTATATTGGTATTTTTTAC
>ERZ1643251.3548-NODE-3548-length-14325-cov-64.040995_pt1 | contig 14325 bp, 13 predicted proteins | sample MGYA00579261_ERZ1643251 | MGnify/ENA primary metagenome ERZ1643251 (study PRJEB29033, sample SAMEA4952267) | chicken gut metagenome | biome: Broiler Chicken; feature: Gastrointestinal Tract; material: Caecum | place: Ireland | collected 2018 | study: Broiler... | reverse complement strand
GATTGTAAAGTTTGAGACCTTTGAAATAGAAGATTTGAGCCAGATTTTTAGCCAATTGTCAGAAATCCCGTTTACCCCTGATTCGATAGAATATATCCACAAAAAATACAACAGGTTCAGACAAATAGTACAGCTTATAAGCAAACTTGAAACTATTGCAAAAGAAAATGGGCTAACAGAAATTACATTTGAAATTATAAAGGAACTAGTATGAAGCGGATTTTCGGTAGGGCGCCGTGTGAGCGAAAGCGAACCCAGCCCGTAAGGTGTCGGTCAGACGTTACTCTGCCGACACCCCGAATAATCCAAGACGAAAGGACAATATGAATATAGAACGATTAGCAAAAAGATTAAAAGAATTTACCCTTGATGATATTGAATTGATAGCAGAATGCGATTGTAAAACAAAACTTGAACAGCTTTTGAATAGCAATAAAATAGTTTTTGAAAACGGGATTTATAAATACAATGAAGAAACGAAAACTGGTGAAAATTATGAAATATTCAGCCCGCTAAAGAATAAACACCTAAAAATTAGTATAGAAGATGCAAAAGAATATTTTATGAAAAATTATGTCGAAAAATACTGCAAATTCGAGACCTACAGGAACTATAACGCAATTTTTAACTTCAATATTATACCATTTATAAACTGCTATTACCTGCATGAAATTAATATTGAATCGATAAAAGAACTTTTTAAAGTCTGCGAATTAAGACGCCTGAAGCCCCGCAGAATTAAAAACACAATGGCACTTCTAAATCAATTGATAAAATATTTCCAACACCTTGGAGTGATTGATAGAAGTTGCGTTTATCAGGTAAAAAAAGTACAAGACAAAAACCATTTTGGAATAGAAAACTTAATTTTTGAGGGCTTTTAATGAGTAAAATGAAATTATTTAAACAAGCAGAGCAAATGTATTTAAAAGGCTCGACCGTTAGTGAAATCTCTTTAGAGCTTGGGATTGCCAAAAGAACTTTGTTTTACTGGAAAAAGCAATATGATTGGGATAAAAAGCGAAAAGAAGCAATGTATGATAAATCACAGTTCAAAGAGGATTTGCAAAAGTTTGCTCAAAAACTTATGGATAAAATCGCAAACAGTAATAAAACTAACAGCCAGATAAGCCAAGCAGAATACTATTCCCTAGTGAACATTTTAAACTTTCTCCCAGAATTGAAAGAAAACAATACTCAAACAGAAACACCCCAAATAAAAACAGAACTTTCTCCTGACTTCATCCGCCAAATCGAGCGTGAAATTTTAGGTATAGAATAACTCCTGCAAATTTTTGTGCTATGCTTGTAGAAAAGGAGTAATTAAGAGAGTAAGGGACATTGTATATGGGATATGAATATGGTGACGCTCAAAATATTGCTGTAAGGTGTTTTTTAAACCAATTTTCTAAACAGTTTAAATATTTTGATAATTTTTATAGGCAGAAAACATTGGAATATTTTGATAACAGATGCCCCTATACAGGAATAAAGTTAACTTATAATAATAGTGAAAGAGACCATATTATACCTTTTAATAAAGATTTTTGCGGATTACATGTTTATGGAAACATTTTAATAGTTTCAAAAGAAGCAAATAGTCAAAAAGGTTCAAAGACTATAGAAGAGTACTTACAAAATGACCCCATAAAATTACAAAAAATAAAAAAATTTATTGAAGAAACTGGATACAATGAAATTCATAATAAATACAATTATGAATTAACAATTACATCTAGAATTCTTTATGAAAAAGTAGGAAAAGTTATAAAAGAAACTTATCAAAATTTCCAAAGTAATAATTTAAGTTCAAATACAGATTTACAATCTTTTAAAACTAAAGAATATTATCAAAAAAACAAAATATATAGTACTAGCATAGAAAACAAATTAACATCTTTGAAACAACCAACTCTATCAAAACAAGATATAAAAACTTTATGTCAAAAAAATGGATTTATTATCCAAGGAGATTTTACCAAAGCTGGGAAAAACAAAACTCAAAATAACTATTGGGCTAATCCAAGCGTGACATGCTTGTCAAAAAATTGGATTTTGGTTCTAGATGACTATGTCAATAATATAATATATTGTTTCAAAATTCCCGCCAATTCTTTAAATTTAAATCAAGTTAAAACTCGAAACGATCAGCCTAATAAAATCGACTTACAAATACAATATAATGATCCTTTTTTTACAGATACAAGATCTAAGATTTTATTTAATAAATGGATGATAAAAAAATTTAATTATTAGTTAAATTTTCTCAATGTACCAATTAGAATTTCCAAAGTGGTTGAAATTCCATTGTAATTGGAAGTAATGGCTTCGCCATTTTAACGCACTCGCTCAAAAAAGCCTAAACAAGTTTAGCTTTTTATTCGCTCCTTTGTTATAGAAATTGTATTCCATAGAATTATCATCTTTAAAGTTATAAGAATACTTATTTAATTGTGTTCTGCGATAACTTTCAAAAGCTGTTTGCAGTTCCTTTGCAAACCTTTTTCTAAATTCAGGATATGTTATTTCTAAGGTTTCCCGTGTAAGTTTATTTTTCAAAATCATCTTCAAAACCTCGTATGTTATCAAGCTCTATATTGTATCTTTTGCCTTGCTTATCAACACAAGTTGCATAATCTATCTCTGCATCTGCAAATTTATTTTTCCATATACAAATCAGTAATCCGATTTCTTGTGTTTTTAAATTCAAAACCTTTGTACCAAAAAGTGCATAGTCTTTTTCTGTCATTATTCTTTCCTTTCAAACATCAAATCTGAATAGATATCATCAGGCTTTTGTGGATCAATTAAAAACTCTTTCATAAATACAAATCTTTCTCCGTATGGGTTTTCACAAATTACAGTATCGAAGTTGTAGAAGCCAATTACTTTGTAATACTCATTATCAGAGTTTTCAAAACCTCTAATCTTTTTTAGTTTGTATTTTTTGCCTAATTCAATCATTGCTACCTCTTATCAGCAATGACATTCATCACTCTGAATGAGTAAAATATCAAGCAAACTCTCTCAAAACGTATCATTCAGACACAATCCATTTTTTGAACACTTTTTGAACAGTATTAAAATAAATTTTAAATACCATCTAAAAATTTTTGTTGTCAGGATAATTTATAAAATAAGCGTTTACTGTATCAGAATCTCGTCTTAAATTTTCGACGACTGGAGTAAGATTATACAACTCTTCAATCTCTTGTTGAGTCCTGCAAAAATAATCAATAACAGTAACTGTATTGTAAATCCGGTCAGCTAAATTTTCTAACTTCCTAAAATCTTTTTGTTTAATTCTGTATTTCTTACTTTTACTCATACGACCTCCTTTTTAGGTATCGTATTCATCACTCAAAGGTTAAATAAAAGCAAGCACTAATCATAATAATCTTCAAGTATTGCACTTATCGTATTTTCTATAATTTCTCTTGTCGTTTTAGTATTTGATCTATTATATGTATTTCTATATTTCTCTTGAATATCAGATGGAACTTTTGGAAAATCAGAAGATTCTCTCATTAATATAATTGGTTTCTTTAAGTTATAAGCAATACCTAGCTCATACATAACATTTGGATTTGCATCACATAATATTTGTTTATCTTCAAAAGTATATTTGCATGGAGATATTTCTGCAATAAAAATAGAACAATTATTAATTTTTTCCATGATATCATCCATTAAATCAATGTTATATCCTCTGTGTCTCATTATTTCATATAAATGTATACGTCCTTTATATTGAGGTTTATTTTCTTCAATATTTTTAATTGCTGTTTCAATCCATTCTGTAAAATTATTAATATGAATATCATCAAAAGGCATTGCAACAAATATATTTATAGGATCAACATTATTTGTTTTTTGTGCATTGTTATATAAAAGTATTGGATTATCAAAGGTTGTATTATCAAAATTGTATTTTTCAACCCAATATTCTAAGTTATTTAAAATTTGTCTACATTCAGTTTCATCTTCATGTTTATAGGCAACATAAAAAATTAATTGACAATAAAATTCAAACTTTTTTAAATTTTGCCAACAATCAGCTGCTAATAAATTATTCATTATTTTAACGATTTTCACAAATTTATTTAACTCTATATCTTCATTGATTTTCTCTAATATTTCACTGATTTGTTTTAAAGGTTCATTATTGCAAAAATCATTATGAAGAATATTATCTTCCAATAATTTGTTTAAACGTTGAAGTAAAATTATATTTTTATTTGCAATTTCAATTTCATGTTTTTGCCAATCTGAACTTATTAATCCTCTATAATTTTCTTCTGTTGTAAGCTTTTTTGCTTTTGCATTTAAAAAATAAAATAAAAAAGCTTCCATATCTATTATTTTTTTCTCATCTTGATCATCAACCAAACCATAATTACCTGAAAATTCTAAACCTAGTGATGATTCTACTTGATCAGTATCATCAAATAATACCTGTTTACCCATTAAAATAATTGCAAATGGAATATAATATTCTTTTTGTTCTGTTGATAGTTTATGCAATGCTTCTAATCTATGATTTCCGTCTATTCTATATAATTTTGTTCCATTTAAATGCAGCTGATAGTAATTACTATTTTTAAAAAAGCCTAATTGTGTTGCAGTAAGCTTTTTCCCCCAGTCAGGTCTACATAACTCATAACCACCTCTTGCAATGAAGGTCAATTCAGGTAAATATTTACCTGAAGGATTCATTTCAGAAATAAATTCTGATAATTCTTCTAAATGAATATCATTTTCTTCTCTTTGATAATTTTTCTTATCTGGTTCAGAAGCAAAATAAAGATCTGATGCTTTAGCGAATCCTCTTAAAACTTTGATGCCATTTTTTACAATAAAATGTTGCCCTGTCTTGTCATGTATTATTCTATCGGGTAACCTATCATCTTTATTGCTTTCATTAACAGTTATATAGTCTCCACAGTTCTGACCTAATATGCCTTCGAAAGTATATGTTTTCTCTTTATTGTCTTTTGTCTCATTACCTTCTTTGTCTTTTTTTACTTCGTCTATTACATTAGGTGAAAGTGTAATAGGGTTTATATTAGTAATACTTTGTGCTGCTCGATCAGCAATATTTGCCTTTTTGATTAGTTCTGTTAATTGTTCATTAGAAAAAATTTTATGAAAATTTTGGACAGATTCAATAGCTTTTTGTGTTGGAGAATTTTTAATGGTTTTTAAAATTTTTGCATTAGAACCTATTGGATCTGGGAATTTTATATTATTTTCTTTGCAATAATTCTCGAATTTTTCTTTATAGTCTTTTTCTAACTGTTCAAGATAGCTAGCTCCTTTTGAAGTTAAAAGTTTATCTATATCATATTCATCTGGCGAAATTTTTTTATAAAGGAAAGTGATGTATCCATAATCTTCCAGCATTTCTTTTGTAACTTTTTGAGCAAAGATTTGAGGTGCTTTTTCATAATATATTGATAGAATATTTTTTACTTTTTCTTTTATCTCAGAACTTTTAATTTTACCATCTGGATAGTTGTGAATATTGGCATTTAGGAATTTAAAATATGATAATATTTTTTCAATTATTTCTTTGTTTTTATCCTCGTTAGATAATTGAGAAATTCGATTTTTTTCTTTTTTAAGAAAATTTTCTAATAGGTCTTCTTTATTATCTATAAAATTATTCCCTTTTTGTATTTCATCAATAATTTCTTTCTTTTCTTCTGGAAATAATCCCATAATTTCTTTAAGACCTTTGGATGTTAACTTTAATTTCCCTTGGTATTGTCCTATGGCATAACCGGCTTTTGTTTCGATAAGTTCTATTCCGGAAACAAGTCCTTCTTTAACCATATCGCATACTACTTCTGAACAAAGATCATAATTATTATCAGACATTTCAAGTAGGGTATCATATTCCATGTCCTCTTTTTTTGCATATTGTCCTGCAAAATATAAAAGAAATGTGTAACGCAAAGTCTGTTTGTCCATTATTCAAACAACTCCTTTTCAAATTCTTCTTGGGCAAGTTTGCGATTTTGCTCTGCTAAATTATTTAATTTCTCAATTTTTGCTTTTAATTTTGTAATAGTATCAACAATTTCATTTTGTACATCCATATCAGGATACGGAAATTTTATCTTTTTCAAATTATCAATACCTAATTCTGTTTGTTTTGTTGATTGTGCAGATTTTACAAAATCAATTTGATCTTGACCAAAACAACTATTAAATAAATATGTGTAATATAAAGGATTTATTTTTTGCTTATTAAGTCTTAATAATAAAATATGACTGTCATATAATAAACCAATATTTTCTTTACTAATGTAAGAGGCTCTTCCAATAGTTCCTTCACCAGTCGAGTTAATTAAAATATCTCCTTCTTGTGTTTTAAAATTATTATCAATTGAATTTGCCCATGATTCAGAAACTGTCTTTGCAAAATTCAAATCTATTGAATTCCAACGATTACATTTTTGATTCAAAATTATTGAATTACTGTTATTTTCATATTTGGGGCTTTTTCCTCTAAAAGTTTCTATATATAAATCGCAAGTATCATTTAATGAGTGTAATTTGTAAATTTCACTATAAAAACGATTTGTCCTACATATTTTATCTACTCCCCATAATTTTAAATTAGAAAATTTGACAAAATTTAGCAATTTGTCTTGTTTTAAATCCTTTTTTATTTTTAATCCCAATTCACTAAAAATGTATTTATTAATCTCTTGTTCAAGGTTTTGAGCTTCTTTTTCTTGTTCTTCTGCAAGTTTGATTTTTGCATTGTATCTATCTACAATTTCTTTTTGTTTTTCTAGCGAGGGAAGAGGTATTTGAATTTGTCCCATAGAAGAAAAAGACAATGTTTGCCTAACAGAACCTGTTGTATTTTCTCTTATTAGCTCATTAAATTTATCTGTTCTAAAAAGAATGTATAAAAATTCAGGTAATAAATCTTTTTTACAGCTAAAAACAACATAAGCAGGACTTATGTATTTATATTTTTGTTCTTTTGTTTTTAATCCTATTGAACCAACATTTATTCTGTATGGATTATATGCAAGAAAACCATTTTCAACAATTTTATATGGCTGATTTATTTTGTTACCATCCTCTATATAGGCATCAAACAAACCCGTTTTATTATTTACCCCAAGAATTTCAAATTTTTCTTCGGGAAAATCAAATGGCTTAATTTTTTTATTTTCTTCATTAATAAAATTTGCTAACTTAACTATAGGATATTTAGAGCTTACAACTTTTGAAATATAACGTTTAAAATCCCAAAGATTAAGCTGTGAAAAGTGAATAAAATTTAGATATGAAAAAGCATTATTATTCATCAATAACTTGTTCCTCACCGTTTATTACTCGCACCAAGTTATTATTTACAAGCTTGTATGAAACATCTAATTTGTTATCTTGCCACAAATTATTTTCTTGACGATATGATTTAAATTCCTTTGCTACATCTACAAGTTCATTCTCACATTTCGCACCAGTTGTTGTGATGCCTGCCTTTTCAACTTGAACTATTGGAATTTGGTAGTCGAAAAGTTCTTTAATTTTTTCTCGACCTATTGTTTCAAATTCCTGTTCTTTTCGTTTTTCTATTTCTTTTAAAGCTTTTTGATGAGCTTTTTTATCGTTAGAAAGTTGGTTATCAATTTCCAATATCTCAATTTTATATTTATCATCAATTTCTTTTTTTACTTTATTTACAATATCATTGTATTGCTTTTCTTCTTCTTCTGTAAACTTTTTAAAAAAGAGTAAACTTGGTTTTATAGTTGCACCGGAAGCTATAAATACATCTTGTGGAATTGATGTAATCAAAAGAATTTTAGCACTTGATTCAAAGAAATCTCTAACTTTTTGCAAATTGGAATTATTTAAAACTCCTTCGGGAAGTACAATTCCCATTCTGCCACCAGGTTTTAAAAGATTTAAACATCTTTCCATAAATAGAACTTCTGTTAAGCCACTTACTTTACCTAATTTAAACCTATCGAGAACTTTTTGTTTTTTATAAATATCGTCATTCAATTGATTTAATTTTTGCAAATATTCAATTCCATAACGTTCATAATAATGCAATAATTTTGTTTTTAACTGAACATTGTCTATTGAGTTTATCTGTTCCTTTATCTGTTCATCATTTTTGTTTGATAAATCTAATTTTATAGGTATATCAATATCAGTAGAGGTTAAAGTTTGATTTTTTTCAACTCTTGCACCAAAAGGTGGGTTTGTTAGAATTACATCAAACCTATTTTCAAAAATTCCATTTACGTTGATTAAACCATCATGGTGATGAACTCCGCCATGACCATCCCCGTGCATTATCATATTCATTTTTGATGTTCTTGCCATTCTTGGGTTTGCATCAGTACCATATATGCAGCTTGATGACAGTCTTGAAATTCTTCTATTTTTCTCTGCTTCAGATTGTTTATGATAAGCTTTATTCGGTACACTTATATCAATTGTTAGTTTTTTAATATAATCGCTATATTTTTCGTTAACTTCAAGCTGTTCTTTTTCTGACAATTTTTCATATTCTTCATTAAAAAGCTTAGCTTTTAAATCTTTTTTATATTGTTCCACATCTTTTTCGATTTTATCTCTAACATATTCAAAAGCCTTAATTAAGAAACCTCCAGAACCACAGGTAGGATCGCAAATAGTTTCACCTTCCTGAGGGTCAAGTACTTCGACCATGAAATCTACTATTGTACGAGGTGTAAAGAATTGTCCTAGCTCACCTCTAAAAGTTGTTCCTAAAAATTGTTCAAATGCTATACCTTTAACATCATCAGATGTTGCTGAAAGGTTGTATTTTTCAAGTTCTTTTACAATTTGTTCAAAGCTATATTGTTTAATTTTAATTGTTTCATAAGGTTCAAATAACTTATCGTCTGCAAACTCATCTTTTGTTGCTTTAAACAAATATTGCATGTAAGGTATTTGAGCTTCTAATGGTAAGTGCTTTTTAATATTTTTTTCAAAATGTCTTTCATCTTTTTGAAATTTTTCTAAAGAGAATAATACATCTTCATCAGGATTACGTTCATATCTTATTTTCATAAATAATATTTTGCTTATTTCATCAAATGCGGCTTCTGGCGAAAGTTTATCATTGTTTCTAATAATGCAATGACATTTAAAAAGCAGTTTTGCAAATTCATCTCTGGAAAAAGCCTTAGTTTGCGATAACAATTTATCAATCTTCTTTTGGTCGTTGACTATTGAAGCATTTGGAATATCAATAATTTCATCCAAATCTTTTGGCATAGAATCTTTATCAACTCTAAAGAATTTAGTTTCCTTAGCATTAGTCGTTACAAAGAAACTAGCTCCAGACCAAGCTGCGTAGTTTGCACCTTGATAATAATCTTGTTGTTGAATTTTAACGGTTTCGGCTTTACACTCGATTACAATAAAAGCAGCTTTACTTTTTTGTTTATCTTCTTTAGATTTCCAAATAACTATGTCTGCTCTAGCTTTTCCTTGTCCTCTGCGAGCGTTATTAACTTTTAATTCTTCGTCCATTTGTTCAAGGCTATATCCGTAAACATTTACCAATCGACAAATGTAATTTTGTCGAACTTGTTCTTCCGGTGTTAACACAAGCCATTTATCTCTTAATGGAGAATAAATTTTATTACCATCAATCTGCACTTCCAACTTTAATGCCATATCTAACCCTTTCGTGTATTCTTATTTTAGCATGAATATTGCAAATTGGATGAATGTAAAGAGGTTTTCAATTTAGCATTCAAATAATTAAATAAACATTAATTTTTAAAGGTTTTTATAAATTTTAAGCAATAATTATAATGGTAGGGAGTATTTAATAGGGTTTAAATTTTGAAACTTGTAAAGCTAGAAAAAGTAAATTTATCGGAATATAATAAAACTTCAGACTGTGACGTATACATTATGCATGTCAAGATAGATGATATAAGAAAGCGTGCAGATGAGATCACTAATACTATTCGCGATGATAGCTGGATAGAAAAGCTAACTCCGGACTTAAAATTAGCATATAGAGCACGAGCGAGAAAAACAATTAATAAGATAATAAATAATATTCTTGTCAAAGTAAAAGATATTGTAACTGAAGACTTTGGGGAATACTTGGTATCAATGACAGCAAAAGATGCATTAAGGGAATATAAAGAGCATAAGGATATTCCTTTGGCAGAATTACTAGGGAAAAAACTCTCTGGTAATTCAGGTTTTGACTTTCACAGTATTACACACAGTAATATAATATCTTTTGGAGAAGCTAAATATTCAAGACACAAAACGCCATATCAAGATGCTCTTTCTCAAATTTGTGATTTTATTAATGATGAAAAGGATTATGCGGATATATTACATTTAAGGAATTTTGTCCCAGATGAAATTATTAAAAGATTAGAAGCTGGTGAAAGAGCTTTTGTAGCAGCATTTTCTATTAATACCAAAAGAACCAAACTAATATTTAATAATATATTGAATCGCTCAAAAGATTTTAATAATTTGCTTAGTCATAAAGAACTATATTTGATAGGAATTGAAGTATGACTATAAAAAATATAATAAAAGAAGAAAATATTGAAAATGAATTATTAGAAATAATAGACAAGTTTCATAAAAGAGGTCCAATAGACTCTTACCTATTAGAGAAATTGTCCTATATAAAACATTTTCATCCAACGATTTTTAACAAATATGAAAGCCGGTTGATGTATATTATGGGCTTGTTTTACAAAATAACACCCCCAACATCATTCATCGAAGAGATTTATTCGATATATTCCGATGTAATAAAAGACAGTACTGGTAAAAAATATACTCCTATGCAAGCAGATGCGTATAAAAATATTAAAGATAAATCTTATTTTTCATTTTCTGCTCCAACAAGTTCTGGTAAATCATTTTTATTTAGGGATCTAATAAAAGAAACAGATGGAGATATTGTTATAGTAGTTCCATCAAGAGCATTAATTTCAGAGTACATTTTTGAAATTTTAGATATTTTAAAATTGGACAAAGACGTTTTAGTTATGCAGTTTGTTGAATTAGTGAATTTAAAGCATACAAAACGAAGAATTTATGTAATAACACCTGAAAGGGGTAATGATTTATTTGCAAATATAGAAAAACTAAATATAAAATTATTCTTATTTGATGAATCACAGTTGTCTGAAGAAGAAATTCGAGGAATGCGTTTTGATGCATTAGTTAGAAGAATAAATATTTATTTTCCTGATTCTACAAAAGTTTTTGCACACCCCTTTGTAGAAAATCCAGAAGCACAACTTACAAAGCATGATTTTATTACAAATTCTTCATCCGCAAATTATACACAAAATGTTGTGGGGAAGATATACTCCTGTATTGATAAAAATAATAATTTTTACTACTTTAGTCCATTTGAAATGCCCCGAGAGTTAATTCCAGTAAATACTGATATTATTAAAGATATTTTAAATAATAATGGTACTCTACTTATATATACATCTAAAACAAGCATATATTCAAAAGAGTACTTAAAAACATTTAAAAAATATACAGACTTATGCTCGAAAACACAAGATGAAGAAGCTTTGAATTTAGTTGATGAATTAAAGCAATATTTAGGAGTAACTGCAACAAAAAGCAGGAAATATTCACAAATGATAAAACTGATGGAAAGAGGCATTGTAATTCATCATGGATCAATACCTTTAAAAGCAAGGTTGATAATAGAAAAATTCGTAAATACCGGATATGCAAAAATTTGTTTTGCAACTTCTACATTAACACAGGGAATAAATATGCCTTTTGATGTTGTTTTAATAGAAAATTTTTTATTTAATGGCGAAACTGATGAACTTAAACTTTTAGAAATGAAAAATTTAATTGGCAGAGCGGGCCGTACAACAAAAAATGTCAATAACTTTGATTATGGATATGTAATTATACATAAATCTAATATAAATAAATTTATAAATAGGCTTAAAGGAAGTGCAAGAATAAGCGACTTTTCTCGTCTTGATAGTAATATAGAAGCTATAGAAGAAGATTTTCAAGATATAGCAGAGGCTATTAAACACAATTCTTTTGATAATGAACTTAGGATTACAGAAAAACAAAAAAATAGAATTAATGAAGCATTAGATGATGTTGATATATCAAATAAGCTTAAGTTTTTGCTTGATACTTTTTTGCCTGATGGAAAACCGATAAAAGGTGAAAAATATAACATTCTAACCGATACCCAAAAACGTAAAATAAAAGATATTTATAAAGAAATCTATACATTACATATGCGCAGAAAAAGACTTGGTACGGGAGAACAAGCTATATTAAGTGCTACTATTCCTATTTTATTGTGGCGAATACAAGGTAAAACATTTAAAGAAATTGTATCAATAAGATTTGATTTCTTGTCTGAAAATAAACAACAACAAGAAATAAAAAAATTATATAAACAAAATTTAATTACATACGAAGAATGCTATAGTCGTATTGAAAATTTAAAAATACATTATAGTACTAAATTTGCATTAATACCTAATATAAAAGCTACAAACAGACCCCTATTTGATACGAATAAAACAATTGAAAATATAGATTATGATATTTTAATATGGGATACGTATGATTATATTGATAAAATTATTTCATGGGCATTAGCAGATCCTTTATCGGCTACTTTTAACTTATACTATCAAAAAACAAAAGATGAAAGAGCCTTAGCAATGTCAAATTTTATAAAATATGGTACAAATGATAATACTGAAATTTGGCTAATGAAATATGGATTTGATTTTGAAGATATTGAATGGATAAAACAATATATTGTGAGCATTGATGATAATGAAATAGTTTTTAACTCTAAAATAACTGAACTTTCGGAACAAAAAAGAGAACTTATAGAAAGGTATGTCAACACAATTATTGGATAGAGGTAAATATGAGTAATTATAGTGTATTTTTCTTAGGAGCAGGATTCTCAAAAGCAATTTCTGATTCTTACCCTGATTTAAAAAATCTTACAGACGAAATAAACTCTGAGTATGTATCAGAACAAAGCTCAATCGCTATTCATTATAATAAAGACATTCCTGATGAATATAAAGATAATATTGAAGTATTATTAACATATTTATCAAGTAACCTTCCATATAAAACTGATGTACAAGTTTCTTTAGATGAAGCTTTATATAAAGATATTTCAAAAAAGATTGCCAATAAATTTAATTCTATGCGAAGTAAATTCCAAAATTTTTTAGTACCTTGTAATCATATTATTCATTATATTTGGGAAAACTCTTGTCCGTGTATTACCTTGAACTATGATCTATTATTAGAACATTTAATATATCGTTCATATGAAGCTTACAATAAAGCCATTATACAAGGAGGATTTGTTAACTTTTATCACTATCCTATAAACAATCCATATAGAATAATAGATTGCAAATATATACAATTAGATGTTCTAAATTCTAAACCTGCAGGGAAAATCCACCTAAGCTCAATGCCCAATATAATAAAACTTCATGGCTCGATAAACTGGGTTTTAACTGATTATAATACTTCTGGCCTGGTTCAATATGAGGAAGAATACAAAAATTCTTTATTGTCACCTTACATAATTCCTCCAGTTCTTGATAAGACTAAATTATATGAAAACTTAACTTTAAAAAAATGTTGGAATATTGCTTTTGAGTCCCTAAAAAAAGCTAAGAAAATATTTATTTATGGCTTTTCATTCCCTCAAACAGATTTAGCAATAAAATTTTTATTTCAATCCGCTCTAAAATTAAATCCTAATAACCCTAAGATTTATGTTATAAATACAGAAGATTTGATAAATGAAGGTTCTGAATGTTATGCAAAAGATCGATATGAAAATATTTTTAAAGGATATGATTTAGATTTTAAATATTGTTGCAAAGAGTCTTTAAAATTGTTTAATGAAGAACTTTATAAATTATAATTATTACAAATAAAAATTCCGATACACCTCATCAATGTCTTCTTGTTCGATTCCGATATAACGTAGGGTGATGGAGGGAGTGGAGTGGTTGAAAATCTTCTGCAGCATTACGATATCGTCGTATTGTTGGTAAAAGTGGTAACCGAAGGTTTTGCGTAGGGTATGTGTTCCGATCCTTTCCTTCACTCCAACGGCTTGTGCTGCCTTATTTAAAATTCTATATGCCTGTGCCCTATCAAGCCTGCAATGTTTTTGTGTATAAAAAAGCGGTTGCTCACTCGCCAAACCCTCTACAAATAAATTAATCTCCTCTTTTAAAAACCTATTAAGCGGAAATTTCTTATACTTATTCGTCTTTT